>Ga0100395_1002087_pt1 | contig 15182 bp, 7 predicted proteins | sample CryGeymeta201519_FD_81542 | JGI IMG/M metagenome (GOLD analysis project Ga0100395, IMG submission 81542) | Groundwater microbial communities from Crystal Geyser aquifers in Utah, USA - Crystal Geyser metaG 2015-19 | ecosystem: Environmental > Aquatic > Deep subsurface > Groundwater | place: USA... | reverse complement strand
TAAATGCATTGGGTAAAAAAATTTACCTAAATAATACAAAATAATCATCGGGATATTCATTAGGCGAGTTACTAAAGAAACCCGCATAATCGGAAAAAGCCCTTGCCCCTGAACGTAGAGACTGCCTCCCGAAACTCTGAACAAAAAATATGTCATCAGTAAAATCATGGAAAAAATTGAATAACTGATTAAGACAATCTGATTTTTTTTAAAAAGAAATAGATAACAAAAAATTAGAAGGAAGAAAACTATTGCGGTTTCTTTCATCAGGAGGGCTATTAATAAAAGAAATGTTCCGAAAAATATGTTTGTTGTAGAGACGGGGCATGCCCCGTCTCTACCACCCGAAAACAAATATAAACCTGCCATTCCCGTTAGCGTAAATCCAACTTCCTGCATGGCCGATGCAAATGAGACTGCTTCAACTGATGCCGGATGTACAAGAAAAATAGCTGCCAAAATTAGAGAGATCGTTTCTTTAAAAAAACGCTTAAATAAATAGTAGATTAATACTGCTGTGGCGATATGAAAAATTAACTGAAAAAAGTGGAAAAAAAACGGTCGTGGCCCAAAAATATTATAAATACCCCAATAAAGAGCCGAAATTACCGGTCGAAAATAAACAGTTCCGGGGATAGAACCTGCTTTCTGAAACATCACTTCATCGTCCCAAACAAAACCGTTAAATAAGAGTGGGAAATAGATCAATAAACCTAAGAAGACTATCGTCCATGTTTTTTTCATCATTCATTAGTTTGAATGTATTTGTTAATATCAATTTCGCTCCATTGACTCTCCGGAACCCAAAAATTTTTGAAATGCCTGAATTCATTCCAACCAACTGACATAAGCCTTGCATCTACACCTTTTTCAAGTAAAAAAAGAGCGACTTCTTTTGAAGAAATTGAAAAACTAGTATCTCCATATATTATTACTTTTTTATTTTTAAATTCTTTCAAATTATTTTTTGTTTGATCAATTAAATAATTTTTAGCCCCTCTGATATGGGCTTTTTTGTATGAAGTTTCATCTCGTATATCAACCAATATAACCTTTTTATCGGAGCTATCTATTAACTTAATGACCGTCATCGGATCAATATATAGATATTTTTCCAGTTCGATTAGTTCTTTAAGTTTTGGTTTCGGCGCACTAGTTTGCTCCTTTTTGATTTTAAATAAATTAGGGGAAATATATACCAATAAAAAAACTGTTATAAAACTAACTACAAATGGAATAATGACTTCTCTTACTTTTGTTAAAAGCGAAGACATCTGTTTTTTGGATTTTTTTTTATTCATACCTAAGAGCATTTAATGCTGAGGTCTTTTTGGCTCTATACGCCGGATAAAGACCTGTTAATAATCCTACCACAAAAGCACAGATTATAATAAAGGCAACAAAATATGGAGGAAGATAGTTCAATTGAAGAAAACCCTGACCTTTTGATATGGCTATAATTGAGATTAATATAGAAAATATTTCACCAATAGAAAATCCAAATATAAGTCCTCCAATACCTCCAGACAAACCCATGATCATCGCTTCAGCCAAGAAAAGATCTTGAACTTCGTCTGATACCATCCCGATTGCCTTCATTCCTCCGGTTTCCCGGGTGCGTTCCAACAAAGAAACTGTCAGAGTGTTAAACATTCCAAGCGAAGCAACCCCCAAAGCCACCATTCCCAAGATCGCCAACAATAATCTCAGATTATTAAATAAGCTTTCGATCTGCTTAACGGTATCGTAGGTAGACGATGTCCTAAATCCCATTGTCTCAATTTCTTTTCTCACTTTTGGAAGGTCTTTTTGATTATTTAATATAAGCTTGAACTGGGAAAAATTCTTTATTCCCAATTTTTGAATGTCGGAAAATGGAACGTAAAAATAGGTATTGTTTGTGTCATCGATGACTCCAATAATCTTATACTCAACTTCAGAAGTCATCACTCTACCTTCGATGTCAGGCATTAAGCTTTTAACTATGATAAAAGAGGATTTAAAGGTCGTGCCGATCGCCTTGTTAATGTTAATATTTAAAAGATTTAAAAATCCTGAAGAAACAACTGCTTCTCCATCCGGACGATGAACGAATTTTAATGTTTCAACTTGTTTTTTTTGGGCAGAAGAAGACGCTTGTAAAGATACCGTCTCAATCCCTGCTTCGTCAGTGGCGACTACTGATTCACCATAAATAGCCGAAGAAGAAGCGTCAGCTGAATCTGAAGCTGCCAAAACATCGTCGGTAAATATAACTTCGGCGCTTCCGGTTGAAATCCCCAAAACCGATCCAAAATTGTCTTTGACTATAATGCTAATATTTTTTTGTTCAACACACCCTTCTTCCCACCTTTGTTTTCCGACGTCATCCAAATTTGGAATTAAAGTCCCATCGGCTTTTTTTTCAAAAATCGGAAATTTAGCTTTAACCCATTTTCCTAAATAAACATTATTCTTTTTGTCAAAACCAGTCCGGCCATTTTGCGAAAAAGGATAATAGTCTGATCCCCAATATTGATACCCTGTATAGCCTCCAACTATTCTTGACCCATAACCGATCATTTTGGCTGTCGTTGAACAGCTCGTCCAAATGACAACAGGCTTTTCTGGATTAAGATTAAAAGTAATTTCTCTTTCGGCGATCCTTTGGTTAAGTTCACCAAATTCAATTTTTGTTTCCGATCCGGCTACTTGCCCATTTTCTAGAAAATTAAGACTTAATTTTTCATCTAATGAAGTGTTATTAGCAAAGGCTTTTCCTTTTAAAAACTTAATATTAATTCCATTTATTAAATAATCTTTGGGAACCGCATAGGCTAAAATGTCTGTTTGGGCCCGTTTATAGTTAATTCTCCCAACAACCGAAATAATTGGCATAGCAAAAGTCTTCTCTTTAATTTTATTTATTTTATTAAAGACATCCTGATTTAATCTCAAAGCTGTATTTTCCCCGGCGGAAATATCGATCATTTTCAGCTCGTTTAGACCAGCCACTTTACTAATAATCAATTTTTCAATTCCGTATCCAAGTGATAATAATAATACAATTGCTCCAACCCCGACTGACATTCCAAAAATAGTAATAAAGGATCGGGTCTTCTTAATCATCATATTTCGATAGGCTAATTCAATCAAATAAATTCTTTCAACTTGAGAAGATCGACCTGATTCCAGTTTGTTTATAAAGGTAGTCATTAATTTACCCATTTTATTTTTCCAAACATTGCCGACGACTTTGAATAAACCACCTATCAATGGGACTCTTTCAAAAAGTCCATAAACTTTTTCAAATAAGAAGATTAATAGTATTATAAAGAAAGTTAAAAAAAGATAAATTGTACGAATAATACCAGGAATAGACTTAATAAAAAGTTTAAAATTACTTGGCCAATCTTTTATATTAAACGATTTTTTTATTTCCATATTATAGTTTCAACTTCTTTAAGAAATCACGGTCACGAACATTTGATTCGCCATCAATTTCTTTTTTACCAGAAAATATCTTCGATCTGGTTTTTTTACTGACTTCTATTTCTTCAACTACTTCCCCATCAAGCATATGATAGATCTTGGTCGCATATTTCAAATATTCCAAATCATGAGTGACCATGACAATAGTTTTCCCAAGATCAACTAATTTTAAAAATGTCTTTAAAAGTTCACGACCGGATACGGTATCCAAGTTCCCGGTTGGCTCATCGGCAATAATCATTAATGGATCAATGCTAAGAGCTCTAGCCAAAGTAACTTTTTGTTGTTGTCCACCTGATAGTTCATTTGGCATATATTCAGACCACTTATCCATCCCGACCAATTCCAGGTTTTTTTTAGCTTTTTCCATTATCTCTTTTTCATCAAGATCAAGTAAATGAAGCGGAAAGCAGACATTTTCAATGATATTAAGAGCAGAGATCCATAAAGGTTGTTGGAAAACCATTCCTACATGAAATCGTCTATATAAAGCCCTTTCGTCTTCATTTAATTTATAAAAATCCTTTCCCTCAACCAATACCTGGCCGGTCGTCGGCGGTTCGAGACCCAATATGCAGTGAAGCAGGGTTGATTTTCCACAACCAGAGGGACCAAAAATGATCGCAAATTCCCCTTGTTTCACTTTAATATTGATTCCTTTAAGAACGTTAACTTCGCTATCCTTCATCAAGAAGGATTTTTTTAAGTTGCTTATTTCAATTAAAGTTTTGTTGTTGTTAATGTTCATATATATGAGTTAGTAATGAATGTGTCATCCCCGTGAACCTGTCTGCGCAGGCAGAGACGGGGATCCAGACTATAATTACCTTTTTCATAATGTATATTTAGCTTGGATTCCCGCCGGAGCCTGCCCTCGACTCCGATCGGGGGCGGGAATGACAAACAAATTTTATTTTATTGTTTAATATTTAAATTATTTAAAAATCCAAATGTCTTTGATAGATTTTCGATAACCAAATTTAAGGCGTCTTTAGTTGATTTTGGGGTAATAATAACTGTATCAAATGATTGGCCAATATTTCCAGCTTTATCCTTTGAAGATGCCCGAAGATGGTAAATTTTAGCCGGAGTTAAACTGGTAATCGTTACGGTGTGATTAGTCGTCAGATTACTATCTTCCTGAGTTGTTTGGTCATAACCTGTCCCTGTTCCTTGAGCATATTCAACTTGAGTACTAGCCGGTTCATCGGTATCCCAAGAAACAACGATTTGAGCCTTAGCACTGTCCCCAACTCCTACGATAGTTGCTTCAACATTCATATTTTGAATTTCAGGGGGCCTCATATCGTTTGAAGTTTTAGTTTTTCTCGTTTCAGTCTTAGATTCGTTTCCGGCGCTATCTTTTCCTTTAATGATTAATGTATATTCAGTATCATCAATCAAATTTTTTAGAATAACTTCATGGTTTTTTTTCAAAGCCAAGCTGACCGAGTCAATTGCCCGCTCCGGATAGGCGGTCGGATAGTAAGAAACTACAGTCGATATTAATGTATTTGAGGACCAAAGCAGTCTCAAAGTTGCCGTCGCCATTCCTGAAACCTGCTGAAGTTTCAAGTTTAATATTTTTGGTGTTGGCAAAGTTTCAAAAGTATATTCGTCACTATAGTAGACATTTGCTTCTTCATCTTCACCAGCAATTCGAAGGTGATAAGGAGTGCCTTCAATCAAGTTATCGAGAACAACAGTATAAGTTGATTCGTTAGTCGAGGTTGATAGTGAACTGGTTGCCCCGTAACTAACTGTTTTTCCATATTCAATAGTGGCTTTAACGGAACTTTTTATCGTGAAATTTACATAGGCAGAATTAATATTGACATTAGAAAATTTAACTGCCGAAACAAACGGGGCTGCGTTGGTGACCAAACTATATTCATCAGAACTGCCGGTATTTCCGTCCTCATCCGTCCAGAGAACTTTATAATAATAAGTTGTTCCCGGATCAAGTCCTGACAAAGCGATGGAATGGGCGGTAATTTGAGTCGATGACCCAACTTCTTCTCCATAACTACCGGCAGACTTACCATATTTTACAAATGAACTGGCTGTGCGTGAAGTTGACCAGCCGATCGTGGCTGTTTTTGTTTTGACAGTGGCGGTCGGCTCCCCAACCAGTGATGGAGCAACCCGCCACCTTCCGTCCGGATAAAGATTAACAGTATCGGAAACTGCTGAGCATTCGTTGGTCGAGTCACATGCTTTAACACAATAATATTTTTTATCTTGAGTCAACCCTGTGTCAACATATGATGTTTGGGTTGATGAAGCAATATAATTAAAGTCGGAATAATTACTTGTACAAACCGAGCTAGCAACAGCTGACCGATAGATCTTATAGGTGGCAACGCCACTACCTGACGATTCAGGAGCATCCCAGGAAAGTGCCAACCTCCAACTTGATGTTTCTTTAATTGAAACGTCTGAAATATCAATGTTGCGGGCAATCCCCGGGGCTGAAGTATCGGCAGTAAAAGTGATATTAGCATAGTTTAGATAATCAATATTTCCGGCCTCGTCTTTTGCAACAACATAAAATACATTATCTCCTTTTTGTGTAGCATAAGAATCGGTTGTTAAATATGTATCTGACAGACCAATTTCATTAACATTATTTCCTGTTGGCAAAGCATTAATTGAATAGTAATATCTTAAACCCGACTGCGCACCGGAAAAAGATTCAGGGACATCCCAAGCAAAGGCAAACTCATTAACTGTATTTGAATTACTCCCGTCTGTTGGATGTGTAACTTCCAAACTGGTCGGTTTTGACGGAGCTGTTCCTGAATATTTATATATTTGGGTCGCATAGGAAGAAGCATAATTTCCGGCATTATCTTTGGAGCGGACATAAAAAGTATTATTTTCTCCGTCATCATAAGCAAGTACGCCACTAGCTGTAGCCGTACCATCGGCATCCATTGTTGCCAAACATGTTTCTGTAGAATAAGTGCCTACTTCAGTTAGATATTTATAACAATAGCTTCCAATAAGTGAAGCGCTATCGGTTGCCCCTTTCATTGTAAAATCATAATCGTTAACCGATGTATACCCCGGCGGACTCACGCTGATTGTTATGGGATTACTTGGGCTATCAGAATCAAACTTGTAAATAAAAGGTTGCCAGTTTGAGGCTGAATAATTTCCGTCATCATCAATTGCTTGAATCCTTAAATAATATGTATTTCCCGAGATTAAACCTGACGCCGTGTAGGTTGATGACGTCGTCAAAGTTCCGCTTTCTGAGGCTTCGGCATCCTGATCAGTACCAAAATATACATAATAACCGGCGATTCCCGATCCACCGGAGCTGTCAGTCGCTCCACCGGTCGCCTCAGCGTCCGGCCAGTCAAAATTAGGAGCTGTGTGATTGTACCAAGTATTTGTAGTAATTGCGGCAGACTGGGTTGCAGTCGAATATGAATTTAACGTGGTTGGGTTAGTCGGAGCATTAACGTCCTGATAATAGTATATTATATAGTCGGAAATCGTTCCTGAATAAATACCATCTGATGACGCCATAGCAAATTTAACTTTCAAATATTGATTAGCGGTTGAATTAATTTTATATGTATAAGTTGTTCCGACGTTTTTAACTTCTGAAGCCTCACTCCAATCGGACCAAGTGGTATTATCCGAAGAACTGCTAGTATAAACCGTCAAAGTTGAATTAGTAGCGGACGTGTACGTGACACTCATATTGGCATATCTATAAGTGGCCGTCAGATCATGATTTGGTGAAATATAATTTCCGCTTTCTTCAAAAGATGAAGTCGATGTCTGCATCACGTACGTATAAAGACCGTTTGAGAATGTGTTAGTTCCGGGTCCCGCAATAACAAAGATTTTATCACTCCCGTTTGAAGCGGCAGAACCACCGGCTGTAATATTAGCCGGTGCATTTGCTATTGCAGTCCATGTATTTCCGGAGACAGAATACTGATAACAACCGCTTGTATTCCATCCTCGGCAGGCATAAATATAATCTCCCCCGCCATCAACTAAAAATCCATCATTATAAATTCCTCCTCCAGTTGGCAAATCGGCTACCGCCGGATCGCTCCATGTATTGGCCGAAGGATCATACCGATAAAATTGCAGTCCCGTTCCACCTCTATCTGCATATATATAACCGTTTTTATAAATTAGATCGGCACCATAGGACATTGTTGATGGAGCCACAGCTCTAACCTCCCAACGATTACCAGCCGTTCCTTGAGTATCGTATCTATAAAAAGTATTTGAATTACCTCTTAGCCAGTAGATATATTGACTACCGTCAAATGTCATGGCCGATCCAACATATGAATCGTATGGGGGAGGATCTGTAGTTATTTCTGACCAAATATCTGTCGAAACATCATATTGATAAAATTTTCTGAAATAATAATTTGCCGTAGCATAAATTTTATTATTGACACTATCGTAAACTAATTCCGCACCATAATGAAATCCAGCCGGAGCATCAGCCATTTTGGTTGCCTCGCCGGTGACATAGTTGTAACGGATAAACAGATTGTCATAATTACCTTTCGTTAAATACAGATAATTTCCGTCTCCTTTTATTATGTCAGCTCCATAACCAAAAGTATGTGAGTACGATCCTCTAAACCAATCGCCAAAAAGATTGGTATTGGGGATAAGCCAAGAGGATTTAGTTATGTTGTATTTATAAAAATTCTTACCACCACCACCTCTAATAACATAAAGATTCCCTCCAACATTTCTTAAGGCTGACCCGACTGATATTCCAATCGGTGTATCAGTTAAACTAACCCATGTTTGAGTTGAGATATCGTATTTGTAGAAAAATGGGTCGCCTCCTCCTGAAAAAAAATATAAAGCATTACTGGTTGAATCGTATTCGATTTTTGAACCTGCGGTTGATAGCGTTGGCGTATTTGGCAATACCATCCATGAATTGCTTGAAATACTATAACTGGAAAATCCTGTTCGCGCTCCCTGGGTAAGATAGATCGTATCGCTTCCGTCATAGGCCATATTGGCCCCATTATTTACTACGTTGTTTACCTGCGTCGTTGGAGCCCCAAAATCGATATTAGCCATTTGTTCCCAAATATTGCCCTCAGTATCATAACGATAAAAAGCGTCATCACCGTTTCCTCGTGTGGCATAAATATAGCGGTTGCCGTCATAGATTAAATCCGTTCCTTGATAGGCATTTTGTGGCAGATCGACCGCCGCCGAGTCATCCCAAGTATTGTTGGCAATATCATATCTCCAAAACTTAGTTGTATTATAACCACGAAGAGCATAAAGATATCCTGAAGGTCCTTCAACTAAACTATCACCATAATAAACCGCCTCGGGTGTCGTTGCTTTTGTTGACCAAACATCAGTCGTTACATCATATTCATAAAATGTAGTTGTGTTATAGCCTCGAAAAATATAAAGCTTATTAGTCGAAGAAACATAAGCAAAATCTGATCCATAATAAATACCTGCAGGAGATAAACTCAGTCTTTCTTGCAACCAAAAACCTGGTTTACCTGACAGTTTTATTTCGTCTCCTGTAGTTGATATATTAGTTGCTATCCCTCCGGAAAAATCCGTACTTAAAGTTTGAGTAATACTTTGGGGAGGAGATACACCATTATAAACGTAGGTAAACCCAGTGGTTGCATCACTAATATTTCCGGCCGTATCTTTTGTTTTTAGACGAAGATAATAGGTCGTTCCGGTGGTCATTTCAAGAGTTGCTGTATAATTTGCGGTCGTTTGATAATTACCTGCAGTTGCCGGATCAGCCGAGCTACTGGTTCCGTAATATAGGTAATAGCCGGCAACGCTTGTTTCAGCATCGGTGGCGCCAGTCCAAGTAAAATATGGCTGATGATAACCATAGCTACTGCCGGAAGTTAATGTCACTCCTCCAACCGCCTGGGATTTACCAATAAAAGTTGTTGGATTAGCTGGAGTACTCTCATCTCCGGCATAGTTAACCACTAAAGAATAGATCGCTGGAGTTTGAGTTCTATCAGTTGAAGCAGTTAACGTTGCTCTTATTTCTAAATATCTTGCAGCCACAGATACTATTGTTGTTCCGCTGACCGCTTCCCAACTCGACCAATTGGTTTTATCCGAGCTTGACCTTGTCTCAAAGGAAACATTTGAATCGCCCGGGGTTGACGTCGATGAAATAAGTGAGGTAAAACTGGTTGCATAGCTTAGATCAAGAGTGTTGCTGGTCCAAGTTCCGGAAGACTGATAATTATTACTTCCAACAGAAAAGCTAAACATTCTATATATGCTATTTCCTAATACTACATAGAAGTTTCCGCTCCCATCGGACTCAAGTGAGCTTCCAGCCCAAGCACCAATTTCGGTTGCTCCGTATGTCTGCGTCTGGCCGAGCCAGCGCCAAGTCCCTCCGGAAATCGTATATTCCCAAATATCCGATTTTAGATAACCGGCCAAAAAGTATAACTTGCCGCTGTAGTAACTTATATCTGTTCCGTAATAAGGGGAAAACGGCAGAGAGCCTAAATCGGTCCACGCATCACCAGAAATTGAGTATTTTAATATTGAAACAATTCCTGAACCGCCAATGTAATAGATATCAGTTCCATTTGAAATCATTCTTGAACCATACCCAGCCTCAGCATTGTCTGGTAAGTCAGCAACCAATGGATCACTCCAAGTATCGGTTGAGATTTGATAACGCCAGAAACTGCGAGTCAGATATCCACGAGTTGCATAGATATAGTCACCTGAGCCGGGATAAACCAGCGTTGAACCATAACCAGTTGTAGTTGGAGTAGTGGTTGTCATTGTTGTCCAACTACCTCCGGCCGGATCATAACGGTAAAGATTGTTTGCTCCACTTCCTCTTAAAAAGTATAGATAACTGCCGGCAACAGTTCCTTTTGTGTCATCAGAAAATGAGGCTGGAGTAACTGTCAATGTTTCCCAAGTACTACTTAACAAACTTCTTCTGTAAAAGTTCTGTGAACCTCCTCGCGGATAGTATAAGTAACCATTATAGTGAAGAATATCTCCTCCGGTAGTTGGAGCATTTGGCAGATCAACCATTCCTAAGAATTGGTTATTGGCAATATCATACTTCCAAAAATCATAAGTTCCATTACCCCTAAAAACATATAAATAACCATCAGCAGGGTTATATACGTTTCCTGCATATGCCGTTGCAAACGGAAGAGTAGTTAACGTTTCCCAAGTGTTATTACTTATTTTATACCGATAAAATGTCGTTGTTGAGCTATAATCGCGAGTAAAATAAATATAATCACCATTTATTCCTAAACTATGATTGCCGTACATTGGATAAAAATCGGCAGGAATATCAGCTAAAGACGACCATACGCTTGTAGCAATATCATATTTATAGAAGTTTCTATAATACCCGCGAGGCACGTATAATGCACCATTGCTATATAACATATCACTACCTTGCTGAAATCCAGCTGGCGGATTAGTCAAACTTGTCCAACTGTTTAGAGTTGGATTATATTTCCAAAAATCAGCTGTCCAACCACCTCTTGAAGCATAAAGATATGTGCCGTCAGATATGAGTGAAGATCCGCTTGTAAAAAGATCCGGAGCTGATGCAAGATTTTCCCAAGTATTATCAATGATTGAATAACGGCTGAATTCTTTCTGATATCCCCCATAAATTGCATAGATATAATTCCCCATAACAGCCAAATCAGCGCCATCGTAAGCCATATGGGGGCTTTTTGCCAATTCCTGCCAGCGGTCTTCGGAGGAAATATACCGGGCAAAATATGTATCCAGATTATAAAGAGCGTAGACATAATTTTCATCACTAACAATTCCTGTCTGATTGCTCATTCCTAATTTAGGCGTTTTAAAAACCCGGGCATTCCAAGTTACCTCGGGTTTCAGCTTTACTTCGCCTTCTTTACTCTTGCTTTCTACATTATTTAAATAGCCTGACTCAAAATCAATCTGCTTTGTGATTGTGTGTGATGCAGCTTCAGCTTTTTGAGGCGTAAAATAGCCAAAGTATTGCCATGGAATTAAAACCACGATTAGCGTAATAATATTAAATGCCAGTTTGCTAAATTTTTTTATATATCTTTTTTTAACCATAGTTAATCATTTCTGAGACAACTTTTTTTAATCTATCTTGACTGATCAGCTTAGTGTTAAGCCTCCAGTTTAGTCCCCGACCATTTTCTGATTTTCCCCATGGAATAATTAAATGTTCTCCGTTTATTTTATGGCGTACCAATGCAGAAAATACCCCACCTAAAGCCTTACCTTCCTTGCCAATAGATTTTGATGAATTAGATGATGATACCAGCCCTTTAGGGCTTTTTGACAACATAAATAACGCCCTCAACTGAGAAGGGCTTAGGTGATGTATGACTTTTTCTATAAAATCCATGACTATTTTGAGTATAAAGTATCTACTTATTCTATGTCAAGGACATATTCTTCACTTTCTTTATAAACTTTATAGACTTTATTAACTTTATGAACTTTAAGAACTATTGTATCTATTATATCTACTACATGCACTTTATATTTGGAAACTGAAGTATTTGATTTACAATTTCTTTAAATACTCTTACGAAGCAAGACTTGCGAACTCTTACTATAATCATTTTGACTTGACAATTCCATACTAATTTGATAACTTCAAGTTATGATTTCATTACAAAAGCTTAAGCAGGCAATTTCAGAGTCAAGAGAATTTGGATTGATTATTCCGGTCAAAAGACCGGCATATTCTTCATGGCTTGAAAAATCAATTAACAACAAACTGATAAAAGCTGTTGTTGGCTTCCGAAGATCGGGAAAATCATTTCTTTTAAAAATACTTTCCAAATCTTTAATCGATCAGGGTCGCCCCGCTTCAAATATTTTTTATTTAAATTTTGAAAACGATTTGCTAAACAACATTAAAAGTGTCCAAGAACTTAGAAATATCTGGGAAGTCTACTTAAGAGAAATTGCCGATCCAAACTTCCCTATTTATATAATTTGGGATGAAATACAATTGGTCACGGGTTGGGAAAAATTAATTCGCTCCCTTTATGAGCAGGGAAAATATAACATTTTTATAAGCGGATCAAATAGTAATCTTCTTTCGGGAGAATTAAGCTCAAGTTTGTCAGGACGAAGCCTAAAACTTGAGATCAAACCATTTAGTTTTCAAGAATATCTGGACTATTGCAAAATAGACCGTAGCTTATATTATTCAAATAAGCAAAAAATAGATAAGGCTTTTTCCACATACTTAAAAAGGGGGGGGATTGCAGAGCAGTTTAATTTGGATGAACAATTTTTATCAAATTATGAATTAGGATTGGTTCAAAAGATAATTCTGGATGATATTGTCAAAAGATATTCAATCAATAACGTAAATATATTACAAGAAGTGTTTGATTTCGTAAGTGGAAATATTACCTCAACGATATCATTGCGAAAAATTGTTAATAGGCTTAATAATCAAGGTTTAAGAGTATCAACAACTACGATCGATAATTACATTAGATATTGGCAAACCTCATACGCAATCGAAAAACTTAATAAGTTTGACTATAGATTAAGCCGAGTTTTTAGCAGAACGTCAAAATTTTATTGTGTCGATAATATTCTCATAAAAGGAAGGGAGGAATCAAACGAAAAAAGATTAGAAAACCTAGTATATATCGAACTGACAAGAAGATTTGGGCGGGAAAACATTTATTTTGGACAAGATCCAAATAGGTACGAGATTGATTTTATTGTCAAAAATGATGATAAATTTATCTTTTTTCAAGTTTGCTTGCAACTTAATGATAAAAATTCCAAGCGGGAATTTGGAAATTTAAAATTAGTCAATAAGTATCTTAAAGGTAAAGGAATCGTTCTTTTTCTTGATGATATCAGGACTAACTCCGATTCAAAAAATTGTATTCCTGTAATTGAGTGGTTAATAAAATCATTGTAGCTCGATCGTCTCAATCCCTAAAAATACGGATATCTTATTTTCCATCACTCTCATAATCCCTTTGTCATTTATGGAAATTTCTGTTTTTTTATCATCATGATTGATGATCGTAATCTTTTCTTTAATGATGGAGAAAAAATTAGCATGAAATGGCAAAATATCAAAAGGACCATCTTCATTAATTGAAGATAATGATTTAGCCTCGCCACTAAAAACAATTGCTTCGGAGTTTTTGATTTCTATTGAAATTTTGTCAGTCATAACTGGAAAAAATTCGAAATCCGAATTTCGAATCTCGAAACAAATTTTAATTTCTGTCTGATTGTTTCGTATTTCGTACTTCTAATTTCGTATTTATTAACTGTTTATTTTATCCCTCCAATATACAAAAACTCCTCCGGTTTTCGATCGTCATACTTTCCATCAATAATCTCAATCATATCTTTAACGGTTTGCCCAACCGGAATATAATCACCTTTTTTTCCGGTCTGGCTTTGGGCGACGAAGAAATTTTGAGTCATATAATTTTTGATTATCTTTGCCCGTTTGTAGATTATTTGATCATCTGCAGAAAGCTCCGACTCTCCAACTAAGGAGACAATTCTTTCTAAGGCGACCGATTTTTTTAAAATACTTTGAGCCTCTCTGACAGCCCTTTCATGGTCCTCTCCGACTATCTCAACGGTTAATCCTGATGAAGTCGATGACAGTAAGTCAATCGATGGGAATCTCCCTTCCTGATAAACCTGGCGGGAAAGGACAACCATTGAATCAAGATACGGAAAGATTGACTGGACAGCCTGATCAGTCATATCATCTGAAGGGACAAAGATAGTCTCAATCGTGGTTAATTTGCCTGACTCGGTAGAAACTAAACGTTCGTGAAAATCAGCCATTTCAGAAATTAAAGTTGACTGATATCCTCCCTCCGACGGAATAGAATTTGTTAATGTGGAAAGTTCGTAGCCTGCTTGGGCAAAGCGGAAAATATTATCAATAAAAAATAAGACATTTTTTTTAGATATATCACGGAAATATTCTGCCATTGTAACACCGGCAAAAGCAGTGCGAAATCTTATGGCTGAATTTTCCCCCATTTGACCGTAAATTGAAGCAACCTGAGGTAATACTTGGCTATCTCTCAGACTTTCATAAAGCTCTTGACCTTCGCGAATTCGTTCTCCAACCCCGGTAAAGACACAGGTACTTTCACTTTTTGATAAAACCACGATGTTATGAATAATTTCCGTCAGTAAAATTGTCTTTCCAACTCCGGCCCCTCCAAAAAGGCCGACTTTGCCCCCCTGTAAAATCGGAGCAAAAAAATCGATTGATTTAATTCCTGTTTCTTGAATTGAAGTCGGAGTCAAAACTTTTAAGAAAGTCGGAGATGATTGAAAAACCGACCAAGTAAGGTCATTCTTGATTTCCCCTTTACCATCCATTGGTAATCCAAAAATATCAATGACCCGACCGAGGATTGCTTCGCCGACCGGTATTTCAAAAGATTTACCCGTCCCAACGACTGCCTCTCCCCTTTTAATTTTTTCACTTCCGCTATAAACAAGACCGTAATAAAGATTTTTTTTTGAAGACATTATGTTCTCAATCTTTATTGCCCGATTATCTACAGCTAAGATCATCTCGTGAATTTCCGGTTGACTTTCCAAAAACTCCATTTCCACGACGTTGCCACGAATTGATTTTATTTTGCCAAGAGTCTTCATAAGTTCAATTTTTAATATCTTAATTT
>Ga0100395_1002078_pt1 | contig 15206 bp, 20 predicted proteins | sample CryGeymeta201519_FD_81542 | JGI IMG/M metagenome (GOLD analysis project Ga0100395, IMG submission 81542) | Groundwater microbial communities from Crystal Geyser aquifers in Utah, USA - Crystal Geyser metaG 2015-19 | ecosystem: Environmental > Aquatic > Deep subsurface > Groundwater | place: USA... | reverse complement strand
TTTGATTATTTAAAAAATTATCCCCCGAAATATTTTTCCCAATTTATTGCCATTGAAGTGACAAATTCTCTTAGTCAACAATTAAAAGTTAGAGATTATTTGTTTGATTCTTTATTTCACAAAAATTTTTTAAATGTTCAAATTGATTTTTCAAAATTTTTTGTTATTCCCAGAGAAGAAACGGAATTTTGGATACAGAAAGTGATAAGAGAATTGAAAATTGTAAATGACAAATTGCAAATTTTAGACATATTTGCCGGAACCGGTTGTCTTGGTATTGCTGTCTCAAAGAATATAAAAAATAGTTTTGTTGATTTTGTTGATAATGATAAAAAGGCGATTGAACAGATTAAAATCAATTTAAAACTGAATAAGATTTCTTCGAAAAGATATAAAATTTACAAATCTGATTTATTTAAAAAACTAGAGGGTAAGAAATATAACGTTATTTTAGCTAATCCTCCTTATGTGGCTAAAGAAAGATTAAATGAGGTTCAAGATACAATAAAGGAATTTGAACCAAAAATTGCCTGGTTTGGAGGAAAAAGGGGATTAGTAATTATTTCAAAATTTTTAAAAGAAGCTAAAAATTTCCTCAACAAAGATGGTAAAATTTATTTTGAATTTGACCCCTTCCAAAAAGAAGAAGTTGAAAGAATAGCGAAAAAGGAGAATTATCAAATTCAATTCTTTAAAGACCAATTTCAAAAATTCCGCTACGCCAAACTAAATTTTCGAGATCCGATCTCAAAAATTTGACATTTTACTGAAAATTTTATATAATATTATTTATATAATCTTGAATTAAGTTCTTTAAAAAGGAGGCTATATGGCGTTTCTTAAAAGAAAATGGGTTGTAGTATCAATAATAGTAATTTATTATCTAATAGCGCTCAGCTTGTATTGCGCTGGGTGGCTGGATATAAAACCAGGATTATGCGGTTTGTTGATTCTATTAGGTAATATTGTTTGGTGTTTACCTTTTCTCCGATATTATCTTATAGAAAAGGAGGAGGAGGAAAGAAAAAGAATGGAAAAACAAAAAGAAAAGACTTAAATTACTCAAGTAAAAAGCGCTCAGATTATCGAGCGCTTTTTTATTCTTGATTTTAATTTATTTTTTGTTAAACTTTAATTAGTTAGATTGATTAGGATTCCCATCTTCTATGAGACCAACAAAAGATGAATATTATTTAATGATTGCTGAAGAAGTGGCAAATCGCGCTACTTGTTTTCGCGTTAAAATTGGAGCCATTATTGTTAAAGACGACCAGATTATCGCTACCGGTTATGTTGGCGCGCCAAGAAAAACAAAAGATTGTCTTGAAAGAGGGGAATGTTTAAGAGATAAATTAAAGATTCCTCACGGCAGAAATTACGAAATTTGTCGCTCTTGCCACGCGGAGCAAAACTGTATTATTAATGCTGCCCGAGCCGGGGTATCTCTTTTAAATGGAGATATGTATATTTATGCTAAAAATCAAAAAGGGGAAAGAATAGATTCTTTCCCTTGTTTTATTTGTAAAAAAATGATTATTAATGCTGGTTTAAAAAGAGTAGTATGTTCTACAAAAGAGGGGGAAATAAAAATCTTTTTAGTTGAAGATTGGGTGAAAGACTGGCAAGAAAAAGACATTATCGACGATAAACATCAATATGGGAAAGACCAAAATAATTAACCAATTTTTAAAAATTTTCTTTTACCGATTTGAATAACCATTCCTTTTTTTATTTCAACTTTTTTTCTCCAATCTTTCTCTACTTTTTCATTTATTTTAACTCCTCCTTGTAAAACAACTCTTTTTGCTTCACTTTTTGAAGATACTAATTTTGAATCGAATAGTAAATCAAGAAGGGGATAAATTTTCTTCTTGGTTTTAAAAACAAGAATTTCTGATGGTAATTTTTTTTCTTTAAAAATACGGTTAAATTCTCTTTCTGCCTCTTCAGCCGTTTTTTCATTATAATATAAGTTTACAATTGTTCGAGCTAATTTTGCTTTTAAATCTCTTGGATTTACTTCTTTATTTTTTAATTCTTTTTTAATTTTTTCTATTTCTTCTAAAGGTAGGGGAGTGGTAAGTTCAAAATAATCTCCGATTAATCCATCTTTCATTGACATTATCTTCCCATATATATCGTTTGGCTTATCAGTAATGTTAATAACATTACCGCGAGTAGTTGACATTTTTTCGCCATCTAAACCTAAAAGCATTTTAAAAGTTATAATATCCTGCGGGGATTGGTTAAACATTTTTTGAATTTCTCGACCAACTTTTAAATTAAATAACTGGTCTGTACCACCGATTTCAATATCAGCTTTTACCATTACGGAGTCATATCCTTGAAATAGAGGATATAATAATTCATGAACACCGATTGGTTTCCCTTCATCCCATCTCTCTTTGAAATTTCTTCTCTGAATCATTTGTTGGGCAGTAAATTTCATTGCTAAAGAAAGTAAGTCATGCATAGTTAATTTATTTAACCATTTACTATTGTAGTGCAATTCAACTTTTTTCACATTTAAAATTTTATTGATTTGCCCTATATAATCTTCCATATTCTCTTTTATTTCTTTATCGCTTAAAGGTCTTCGCATCGCTGTTTTATCCGAAGCATCGCCAATTTGAGCAGTAAAATCACCGATAATCAAAACAATCTGATGCCCCAAATTTTGAAAAGCCCTCAGTTTCCAAAGAACAGAAGCTCTCCCTAAATGAATTTTCGGCCCTGTTGGGTCAATACCATGTTTAATCCGCAGTTTTTTCCCGGATTTTAATTTCTTTAATAAGCTTTCTTTTTCAATAATTTCTTCTACCCCTTTAAATAATATTTCTTTTATTTTTGCTTTCATATTTGTTTATGGTTCGGCCACTGGGAAATTCAGTTCGCTCCGCTCACGAATTTCCCGCCGCCTGCGGGCGGCCTCCTTACATATTCGTTGGTTTCAGTATTTATTTCAACTATATCTCCTTCTTTTATAAACAAAGGAACATTTACCAGAGTGTTTGTTTCTAATTTAACTACTTTGGTGCCTCCCTGAGCGCGATCGCCTTTAATCCCCGGCGGCGCTTCAATGACTTTTAAATGAACCTTTATAGGCAAGTTGATATTTATAATTTTATTATTAAAAACAAGCCCTTGGACCACTTGCCCTGTCTTTAAAAATTTAGCGCTTTCGCCAATTTGAACCTCTGTGAAACTAAATCGTTCTGATGGATTTTCTAATTTACAAAAATAATAATTTCCTTTATTGAAATATAAAAATTTTAAATCAATTTTATCAATTTCTACTTCTTCAAATTTATCTGACTGTTGGAAAGTTTTTTCCAAAACTTGGCCAGTTATTAGATTTCTCATTTTTACTCTGGCTACTGATCTTCTTTGCGCCATTTTAATCTGTTCAAAATCTAAAACTTCGCAGGGTTCCTCATCTAAAATAAATTTTACTCCTTTTCGGAGTTCAAAATAAGTTAACATAATTATGTTATCTTAATTTAGTTTTCTTTTTCTATTATAACTTTGTTAAAAATAAAATCAACAATTAATGTATCTAAATCGCGATTTAACTTTTTTCTTTATTTATTATATCTTAAAATATGTCCTTTAAAAAAAATTAATGTGGGGTTAAGAAAAAAAGTTAAAAAGGAGGAAAAAGTGAAGAGATTAGGAAAAATTTTAACAATGGTTTCAATGGTAATGGTAGTTAAAATAGGAATTGGGTCAGAGTATTCAGAGTATAAGCGTCAATTCGCCGTCGTGGGACTAGAAACAATATACAGTATTGACTACCAATTTATCCAGCAGAAGAATCGGATTGATGCAAAGGTTTGTTGGGACACAAAGAAAGCCGTGAAATCTGAAATATGTTGGAATAAAACAACAACATTTCTTCCAGAGGAGCCGTTCGGGAAAATAAGTGCGAAAACAACAAGTAGTGGAAAACATCACGAAGCAGTTATAAAATATCTCCCATCGGGAGAAACGGCTTGGCTTTGTATAAATGCTGGGGAGGATAATTATAGGTTTGCTATTTGTCCTTCAGAACGAAAAGATGTGCTCGTCCATTTGGCTGTTGCGACTACAATAGCGGATAAACAATATTTTTTTATTATTTTCCACTTTGCTTCTGAAAAGGTAGAACCAAAAGATTTTCTTGTAAGATTGAGAGAAAAAAATAAAAAGTGGCAAAATATAGGGGTTGAATATCATCAAAACGATCCCCATTACCGTACTGCTTGGATGGAAACCAGAGGAGGGATTTATGAGTTTGAGATATTAAAAAACAAGAAAGTTATTGCCAAAGAAAAAGTTGAAATCCCTTCTATAAAAGATGTAGAAGAAACAAAAATTATAACGCCTTAACCTCGCGATTATTGAAAAGGCTCGATAGCATTTGCTGCGAGCCTTTTTAATTGTATAGTTTAAAATAATTTAAAATAATATTGTACCAATAATATCTTTATGTCCCAATAAGAAATCTTCAGCTGCTATTGGTTTTTTCCCTTCCAGTTGTATTTTTTGCAAAATTAAGTAATTTTGTCCAGTTTGAATTGTTAATTTTTTATCATCGGTAAGAAAAACTTCGCCAATATTTTTTCTGATTTGTTCAGTTGAAACCTCTGCTTTTTGAATCTTTAATAATTTTTTATTCCAGAAGGTATAGCTTCCTGGCCAAGGATTAAATGCTCTGATTTGTCTTTCGATTTCCTCTGCCGATTTGCTCCAGTCAATTTTTCCGTCTTCTTTTTTTAAAATTTTTGTATAAGTTGCTTTATTTTCATCTTGGGCTTCTTGAGGAAGCGGTTTAATCTCGCCCTTAAGCCATTTTGGAATTGTTTCTATGACTAACTTTGCTCCTAATTCTGCCAACTTATTATGTAATTCTTCATACGTTAATTTTTCATTTTTCATTTTTAATTTTTCATTTGCTATGATTGGCCCGTGGTCTATTTTCTCATCCATTTTTATAATTGTTACTCCTGTTTCTTTATCGCCATTTAGAATTGTAAATTGAAGCGGAGAAGAACCACGCCATCTCGGAAGAAGGGAAGGGTGAATATTAATAAAACCATATTTGGGGATATCTAAGATATGTTTGGGTATTATCTGACCATAAGCAGCAACAATAATTAAATCAGGCCTCAGATTTAAGATTTCAGATTTAAGATTTAAGATTTTTTCGGATTGGAGTACTGAAATATTATATTTTTCAGCCACAAGCTTTACTGGCGGGGGAGTAAGAATTTGTTCTCTTCCTACTGGTTTATCCGGTTGAGTGATTACTAAAATTGGTTTATATAGAGTTTGGATAAGTTTTTCTAAAATAATCGCTCCAAACTCCCCAGTTCCTATAAAGATAATTTTGACATTTTTCATAATTTTATTTCATAATCCGCCATTCAATTTCTTCTTCTTTACCAGCGAATTCCAACCATTCACCCTCTAGTGTAATTACATACCATCTACGATGAGTTCCAGACCAAACCATTGGATTCCCCTGATAATATGGTTTCTTTACAATCTCTTTTGGTTTCAATCTATCAAGTTCTAACCATTTTTTAAAAACGGTCTCAATCGCGTAATCCAAACCTCTTGATTTTGCCCATTCGGCAACTTTAGTTATTGCTTCTTTAGCTTTTTCTGTTGAGCCGGCTAATTCTAAAAGTTGTTTCGCCGGTTTTGTAAACCGCGAATAAATAATCTTTCTTTTTTTGGAATTTTTTTTAACTTCTTCTAATGACAAACCCTTAGTTTCAAAATAATGGGTTATCACTTGGCGGATAGCTGTTTCTTCTTTTAGCTCTTCGAAATATTTAATTTTTTCTTTTTTTAGATACTCTTCAATTTTTTCTGAAATACTTTTTCCAACACCCGGTATCTTTCGAATAGCTTTAATACCATTTTCCTTGTAAATTAAAGAAACATCTTTTTCTAAATTTTCCAAAGATTTAGCCGCTTTTCGATAAGCCGCGGGTTTGAAAGCTACGCCTTTTATTTCAAGAAGTTCAGCAATTTCGCCAAATATCTCTGCAATTTTTCGATTATTCATTTTATTCATCATATTTCTCAACTGTAAATTTATAGATTATTGTTTTTTCTCGCATTGGATCTATTCCACCCTTTTGGCAGGCAATAGAAATTTGATTTTCTACTGTATCGATTCCTTCTAAATCAGGAAGTAAAAGGGCAGACTTTGGCACAAAATGTCCATTAAAAACCACATCAGTAGTAGAAGAAATTGGTACTGTTCTTATTATAATACCAAATTTTTTTGGGTCTAATTCCTTAATATCTTTCACCAATTCTGGTTCGTTTAAAATGTACACAGTGTAAGAAAGCTCGGGAAGTTCTTCTTTTTTGAATTGGTCCAAAACGATAATCCTCAGTGGCTGCGGCAATAGCATTTGAGATAATCTCTCGGGCAATATTTTCTTTGGTTGGTAAATAAGTTCCAATACAACTCCGTAAATCATTGTTTTTTTCAATCGTTACAAAAGTCCCGGCTCTTCTTTCCAAAAATTCTTTTGGCAGATGAGCCGGCAATGGAATAATTTTTCCTTTACCAATAAATGTTTCAACAGCTTGTTTTGCTAAATAAATTAATGGATTCATATTTCGCCGTTTTTAATAATTTCATTAATAATTTCCTTTTTAGACTGGTTGGTATAATATATCGTAATATCCGCATATTTCTTATAAAAAGGTAATCTCTCATTATATAATTCTTTAATAGATTTCGAGCTCAATCCAACTATACCTCTCATCGCTTTATTTTTAAGCCATTTCTCTAAATCATTAATAGGTGTATCTAAAAATATAATAACCGATGAATCTTTAAGAATATTCATAACTTTTTTTGAATAAATAACGCTTCCTCCGGGAGCAAGAACACAATTTTTCAATGGCAATAATTCTAAAATTCGTTTCTCTTCAATTTCACAAAAAGTTTTATCTCCTTTGGTATCTATAATTTGCTGCAAAGTCATTTTTTCTTGTTTCTCTATATAATCATCACTATCAATAAATTTAAAATTAAGCTTTTCCGCTAATGCTCTGCCAATCGTACTTTTTCCTGAACCAGGCATACCAATTAATGTAATATTGTTTAATTTTCTCATATAAACGCTCCGCTTCGCTCGCTATAAACTTCGCTTCGCTCCGTTTTAAAATTTATTTTCTAAAAATGTTTTAAACTCTTGATAATCGGCCGGGATAGTCTTGAAATCTTCTTTTTTATTTTCTATCCCTGATAGGCTTTTAGGAGATTTTATTTTTAGACCAATTATCTCCTCAATTTCTTCTGGAAATTTAGCTGGATGAGCTGTTTCAAGACAAACAGAAAGGAAACTTTTTCCTTCTTTCAATAAAAAGCTTTCTAGGGCTGTCCAGCCAACAGCGCCATGAGGCTCTAAAACTACTTTATATCTATCATAAACCTTTTTTATTGTCTTTATTGTTTCATCATTGGAAATACTTACTGAGAAGATATCTTTTTTAATTAAATCCACATCTGGCATTTTATTAATCTTTCCTTTCTCATCCATTTGACCTCCATATAAATTAATAAGTCTAGCCAGATTACTGGGATGACCGACATTCATTGCACTTGAGGGACAAACTTTCGATGGTTTTATTGGGATATAGTTTTTGGTTTCTAAAAATTTTGGAAATTCATCATTTTCATTTACAGCAGCAATAAATTTATAAACAGGGAGACCCATCTTTTTTGCTATAAGACCCCCCATTAAATTTCCGAAATTACCAGAAGGAACTGAGAATATAACTTCTTCGCCTTTTTTTGCTAATTTTGAATAGGCATAAAAATAATAAACAATTTGGGGTAATAATCTTCCAAAATTAATAGAATTAGCTGAAGAAAGATTTAAATAACTCAATTCCGGATCAGCAAATGCTTGTTTAACCATTGCCTGACAATCATCAAATTTACCATTCACGGCTAGAACAGTGATATTCTTCCCCAAAGTAGTCATTTGTTTTCTTTGTCTTTCACTCACTTCTTTCCCAGGGAAAAGAACAACCACTTTTATATTTTTTAAATTATAAAAAGCATTAGCAACTGCGCTTCCGGTATCACCAGAAGTAGCTACTAAAATAAGAACCTGTTCGCTTCGCTCACAGAACCTTGATTCCTCGCTTCGCTCGGAAATGAGAAGATTCTTATTTTCTTTTTTAATAAAATATTCTATTAATCTAGTCATCATTCTGGCGGCAAAATCTTTAAAAGAAGCAGTTGGTCCTTGATCCAATCTCATAATATAAATTTTTCCAATAACATTTTCTAAAGGAATATCAAAATCATAAGCTTCTTTTGTTATCTTTTTTAAATCATCCTCAGGTATCTCATCTCTCAAAAACTCATTAGTGACAATAAAGGCAATTTCAGGATAGGAAAGAGTTTTCATTGAAACTATAGTTTTCAAAGATATTTTTGGGATTCTATCTGGTAAATATAATCCCTTATCTGGAGCTTGACCTTGTAATAATGCCTCTCTAAAGTTAACAAATTCTGAGTTATGATTAGTGCTATAATATTTGATAATTTGAGCCATATCCTTATTATTTAAAAATATAATTTTTCAATGTTTGTTTAATTCTTTCTGCTTCGTTTTTGACTATCTCACTCTCATACTCAGCACTATGAGCAGGAACACCTTTATAAATTGGTCTTTTTTGATCTAAATGTAAATTGAAAATTATCTCATTTATTTCTGAATTAACTTTTAAATAAAGATGAAATCTTGAATAATCACTACCTCCTAAAGAACGAATAAAACTTAATTCTTTTCTTTCTTCGTTTTTGCCCTGGAAACGGTATCCAACTTCTCTTATTAAATTATAAACATTTTCTTTAAATGGCCCTTTTATAACAAACTTCATAAAGTAAAGTTAATTACTAAATAGCCAACACCAAAAGGTCCTTCATAAGATAAAACTTTCGCTTGCCATTTTAAGCCAGAAGTCTCCAAAATTCCTAACAAAAAACTAAAAGAACGAAGGCCGCATTCACCAGCTTCTGGATACAATTCGTCTAATTTTAAAATTTTTTCAATATCTTTTTTCTTTAATGCTTCAATTAAAGCTTTATCAAATTTTGGACCGTCAGGATGAAAGCCATAAGGCCCATCAGCCCTCAAGCAATGCGATAGATCGCCACTTGCTATGAGGGCAATTTTTAATTTTAAATTTTTAATTTTTAAATCGTATAATTTTTTTCCTTCTTCAAAATAAAATTGGGGTGATTCTAAACCAATTAAATGTTGTTGAATTTCGCCTTTAAAATCTTTTGCAAGGAAATAAAGGGGGACATTGAATCCCCAGTCGGGATGGGGAGCGAATATAATGATTGAATCTGGATTTACTTCTTTTAATTTCTTTCCTAATTTTTCCAAATTCTCAATTGTATTTCTAACTTGAGCTCTGTCTTCTGGAGAGCCAACTGAAGGCAAAATTATTGGGGGATGAGGGCTTATACCTACGAAGACTATTTGACTATTTAACATATTAACTATTTGATAATTTGACAATAAAACCTTTTAATCTTTTAGCGAGATTGCTAGCTTTTTCTAAAAATTCTTGATGTTTATCTTTATTAATATAATTATTATCTAAAGCACAATCTAAACAGGCTACAACCTCATCTAAAGACCCTGCCGCTCTGGAAATATAAATTCTCAGATCTTTATTTGTAGTTCGATTAGCTCCTTCTGCAATATTAAGAATTATTGAATTTAATGCTCTTTTTGTTTGGTCTACGAGAGCGAATTTCTCTTCCATTGGATAAGTTCTTAAAACTTCATATAGTTCAATTCGAAATCTTCTAGCGTCCTTATAAATATCCCATTCCCTGAATCTAAAACCATATTTATCGTAAGTCTTAATCATTTTTCGTTGTTAATTAGTTAAATAGTTAATTAGTTAATAATATTCAAGTCTGCGCCGCAGCGAGGGCATTTTCCATTTTTATCGTGGCGATGGATAATGTAGTTTGTTCTATCAATACAAAGAGTATTGCATTTTGGACAAAAAGTATCCTCTGTTGGCAAACCAGGGACATTGCCAGTGTAAACATACTTTAAACCGATTTCTTTTCCAATTTTATAAGCTCTTTTTAAGGTTTCAACTGGCGTATCAGATAAATTTTGAAGTTTCCAGGAAATTGCTCCGCAAAATTGAGAAATGTGCCAAGGAGTTTCTTCTCCTAATTCCTCCTTTATAAATTTAGCAATTCCTCTGAAGGTCTTTTCATCATCATTTAATGTTGGGATTACCAGCGTTGTAATCTCAACCCAAAATTTTTTCTTTTTTAATCGAATAAGTGTATCTAAAACCGGCTGAAGCCGAGTACCACAAACTTTAATATAAAATTCGTCATTGAATCCTTTTAAATCTACATTTGCTGCGTCAAGATAGGGATAAACTATTTCAAATAATTCTTTAGACCAAAAACCATTGGTTACCCAGTTATTTTTTAAACCCTTTTCCTTAGCTATTTTCATTGTCTCTAAAGCATACTCGGAAAAAATAGCTGGTTCGGTATAAGTATAAGAAATACTTGGCAGATGATTCTTAAGAGCTATTTCAACAATTTTTTCTGGAGAGATTTCTTCTCCTTTAATTCTTTTAAAAATTTTTGGAGCTTGGGAAATAGTCCAATTCTGACAATTCAAACAAGAAAAATTGCAGCCAACCGTAGCGATGGATAAAGATTGACTTCCCGGTAAAAAATGGAAAAAAGGTTTCTTCTCAATGGGGTCTATATTTATTGCGCAGGCCTTTCCATAAACTAATGAATAAAGTTTTCCATCTTGATTTTCTCTTACTCCGCAAATTCCTCTTTTTTTATCTTCAATAATGCAATAATGAGCGCAATTTAAGCATTGGACTTTTTTACCTGTCAGTTTTTTGTAAAGAATTGCCTCTTTCATTCTTTTTATTATACCACTTCAATTCAATTTTGGGATATCTAAAAAAGTTGCTATAATAAAAAAATGAAAAGAGTTTTTGTTGCGATAAATTTGCCCGAGGAGATTAAAAATAAGATTGAAAAAGAAGAGAAAGAAATTAAAAATCTTTTCCCTGAAGAGTTAAGAGAAACAATGTTTAAATGGGTAAAAAAAGAAAATCTGCATATCACTTTGCTTTTTATCGGTTATATCGATGAGAAAGCACTTCCTCAACTGAACCTCATAGTTAAAAAAATAACAGAAAGTTTTAAACCATTTTCTTTAAAATTTGAAAAAATTACTTACGGCCCGCCAAAAATAATTCCTCCCCGTCTCATTTGGCTTGAATTAGAAAAAAAACCGGAGTTGTTAGAACTGGCTCAAAAATTAAAAGAGGAAGTTGAAAAAGCAGGAATTTTAAACAGATATGAAAAAAGAGAATTTTCTCCTCATATTACCTTGGTCAGAATCCGAACTTGGCAATGGAAAAGAATTGAACCAGAAGAAAGACCAGAAATAAACGAAGAAATAAATTTAAGTTTTAAAGTCAATTCAATTGAAGTTATGGAAAGTAAATTAAAAAGAGGAGGTTCGGAATACACAATTTTAGAATTATGCCCTCTAAAAACTTAAAAATTCATTTTATTGGTATTGGCGGAATTGGGGTTTCGGCTTTAGCCCAATATTATTTAAAAAAAAGAAACCAAATAAGTGGTTCTGATTTAACATCTTCAGAAATTATAGATTTTCTTAAGAAAAAGGGGGTTAAAATTTTTACCCCGCACCATCCCGCCAAGGCGGGAGCTACGGGGCAGATTGGCCATTCGGAAAAAAACTTGCCAAAAGATACTAATTTAGTAATTTACAGCGCTGCTGTTTGTAAAAATAATCCAGAATTAGAAAAAGCGAAAAAATTAGGAATTAAATGCTTAACTTATTCGCAGGCATTAGGGGAATTAACAAAAAAATATTTCACAATTGCTGTTTCAGGAACTCATGGAAAAAGCACGACAACTGCGATGATTGCTTTGATTTTAATTAAAGCTGGCTTAAATCCAACGGTAATTCTTGGTACAAAATTAAAAGAATTTGGCAATAGTAATTTTAGAATAGGGGAATCGAAATATTTAATAATCGAGGCTGACGAATGGAATGCCTCTTTTTTAAATTATTGGCCAAAAATTATTGTTTTAACTAATATTGAAAGAGAACATTTAGATTACTACAAAAATTTAAAAAATATTTTAAAAACTTATAAAGAATACATTGGGCATTTGCCCAAAAGTGAAGTATTGGTGGCAAATGAAGAGGATAAAAACATCCAAAAAATTATTAGAGATCGGATCTCTGAAGGAGATCCGATCTCCCTATATCGTTCAAAACAAGAAGAAACTTCGAGGTTGAAAAAGATTTTAAAAATTCCGGGAAAACATAATGTTTCTAATGCTTTGGCAGCTTTAACAGTCGCGCGAGTTTTAAAAATTCCTAACAAAATATCTTTTAAAGCATTGTCGGAATATCGCGGTTCATGGCGTCGCTTTGAAGAATCTAATTGTTCTATAAAAACTAATAAACTAAAAACTATAAACTATAAATTAATTTCTGATTATGGCCACCATCCAACTGAAATTAAAGCCACCCTTGAAGCTGCTCGGGAAAAATATCCCAAAAAAGAAATTATTTGTATTTTTCAACCACATCAATATCAAAGAACATTTTATCTTTTTGATGACTTTGTTAAAGTTTTTAAAAAAGTTCCAATTGATAAATTGATTATTACTGATATTTATGATGTGGCAGGCAGAGAAACAAAGGGTCTAAAAAAGAAGGTAAATTCAAAAAAAATAGTTGAAGCAGTTGGAAAATCTTCAGTAATTTATTTACCCAAAGAAAAAATAATTGATTATATTAAAAAAAATTTAAGAGGAAAAGAAGTGGTAATTATAATGGGCGCGGGTGATATATACAATTTAAATTTAAATTTAAATTCAAAATTCAAAATTCAAAGTTAAAGGTCGTATAGAAAGTTTAAATTAAAATTTTATGGGAAGTGCTTTATACACCATACTTTTGATAATTATAGTAATTGTGACGGCAGGATTTATAACTATGTATTTCAAATCAAGAACAAAAGGTCCTTCAGTTCCGCAAGTGAAAGAGGAACCAACAGAAAAACCAGAAAACGAAGATTCTGAAATTGGTTAAATTAATATAAAAAGGATTGTTTCTTGATTCTTGATATTATAAAATAGGAATATGGAAAGAATTTATACTACTCAAGCAATCAAATATATCGGAGGTCGGATTAAACTTTGTGGCTGGGTTAACAGCAGACGAGACCATGGGAAAATTATTTTTATTGACTTAAGAGATAAAAAAGGGACAATCCAAATAGTTTTTTCCAATAATCTAAAGCCTGAACTTTATAATTTATCTCAAAAACTCAGACCAGAATGGGTAATTGAAGTAACTGGAGAAGTGGTAAAAAGACCGAAAGGAATGGAGAACTTAAAAATTGAAACCGGGACAATTGAGATAAAAGCAGAAACTCTTAAAGTTTTTTCCGAGGCGAAAACTTTGCCGTTTTCTATTGAAAATGACGGCTATGAAATTAATGAAGAAAAACGATTAAAATATCGCTACTTAGATTTAAGACGTCCCCGCTTAAAGAGAAATTTAGAAATTCGCCAAAAAGCAATTCAATTTATCAGAGAATTTTTAATTAAAGAAGATTTTATTGAAATAGAAACTCCCATTTTAACAAAATCGACTCCGGAAGGAGCGAGAGATTTTGTTGTCCCTTCAAGATTGGAGCCGGGAAAATTTTACGCCCTTCCTCAAAGTCCTCAACAATATAAACAGCTTTTAATGGTAGCGGGAATTGAAAAATATTTTCAAATAACCCGCTGTTTCCGGGACGAAGACCCTCGAGCTGACAGACAAGCCGAGTTTACTCAACTTGATTTAGAAATGTCTTTTGTTAGTCAAAACGATATTTTAGAAATAATTGAAAAGCTTTATATTGTTTTAATTAAAAATTTATTTCCCGAAAAGAAAATTTTAAAAATTCCTTTTCCAAGAATTACTTATTCTGAGGCAATAAAAAAATACAAAATTGATAAGCCCGATATCCGAATAAATAAAGAAGATAAGAATGAATTAGCTTTTGCTTTTATTGTTGATTTTCCAATGTTTGAATGGAAAAAGGAAGAAAAAAGATGGGATGCAGTTCATCATCCCTTTACTCGTCCCCAAACTGAAGATATTAAAAAAATTAAGGCGGAGCCAAGTGAAATCTTGGCCTATCAGTATGATTTTGTCCTCAATGGTTATGAAATTGGCGGAGGAAGCTTAAGAACTTATAAACCAGAGGTATTAGAAGCTGTATTTGAAGTAATGGGACATAAAAAACAAGAAATTCGCAAAAAATTTGGGCATTTACTCGAAGCATTTGAATACGGTGTGCCGCCGCATGGCGGCATTGCTCCCGGTATTGATAGGTTTTTAGCAATAGTTCTTAATGAACCAAATATCCGTGAGATAATGGCTTTTCCAAAAACTGGCGATAACCGTGATTTAATGATGAATGCGCCAGCAGAAATTACCCAAGAACAATTAAAGGAATTAAAACTGAAACCTCTTTCACTTAAGGCGAAAGCGCCGAAGGCGGGATTAGTCAAGAAGAGAAAAGGAAAAAATGAAAAAGATAAAAAATAAGAAAACTTTAATATTTTTTATAATTATTTGTACTTTAACCATAATAGTAGGGTGGGGAATAAAAGAAAAATTAGAAAATTTCTTTTATGCTTGGCTGATAGCGAGAAAACCTTTTATTTTAGTTGAAATTTTCCCAGATTCTTCAGAAATAAACGAAAGATTGGCTTTAAATTCTCAACTCCAGTCAAAAGCTGCCCTTTCTGTTTTAGTTGATTTAGAAGGAAGAGAAAGATTTTTTTTTAAACGACAAGAAAACGAAAAATTTCCCATTGCTAGTTTGACCAAATTAATGACTGCTTTGATAGTTTTAGATAATTATAAACTATCGGATAAAATAAAAATTACCGAAGCTGTCGTTAAACAGGAAGGAGAAACCGGCCAATTAAAACCCGATGAAATTCTTTCCGTCAAAGACCTTTTATATATTACTTGAATTGAATCAAGCAATGATGCGGCTTATGCCTTAATCTTGCCAATGGGCGAAGAAAAATTTGTTGATTTAATGAATTTAAAAGCTCA
>Ga0100395_1002048_pt1 | contig 15316 bp, 19 predicted proteins | sample CryGeymeta201519_FD_81542 | JGI IMG/M metagenome (GOLD analysis project Ga0100395, IMG submission 81542) | Groundwater microbial communities from Crystal Geyser aquifers in Utah, USA - Crystal Geyser metaG 2015-19 | ecosystem: Environmental > Aquatic > Deep subsurface > Groundwater | place: USA... | reverse complement strand
GGCAACTTTTTTGTTAAGCCGCTCGGCGATTTTAATAATTTCGGCCAAACGATCCAAGAGCGAAGCAAACGTGCCGAGAATAATCCGGCCGGTGGCTTTTTTGAAAAGTTTTTCCAATTCTTGCTCCACTACTCTTTCGGAAACTGAGTAGCCGGGCTCTTCGGCGCCGGTGGAATCCAAAAGCAGAGTATGTATTTTCTGCTTGCCGATTTTTTCCCAAACATCCAAATTTTTCGGATTGCCTTCATTATCATAATCAAATTTAAATTCTCCCCCATGAACCATTTTGCCTACGGGCGTTTCCAAGATCACGCCGACACCATCGGGAATATTATGGGTAACTCCAAAAAACTCCGCTTTGAAATTTTTCGAAAGCTGGCGAATGTCTCCCGCTTTAACCACTTCAAAATTTATTTTCGGCGCTTTGGAAAAATCTTCCTGCCGCCTAAGAATAATTTCTTTTGTTATCGCGGCGGTAAAAAGCGGCGGATTGCCAAGTTTATCCATTATGTAAGGAATGGCGCCTATGTGGTCGTAGTGACCGTGGGTGATGATTATCGCTTTAACTTTATTTTTTCTTTCTTCAAGATAAGCGACGTTGGGAATAATATAATCTATGCCCGGAGTCGCTTCTTCGGGAAATTGCAGGCCGGCATCCAAAACGATAATCTCATCTTCATATTCAAAAAACATCATATTGCGGCCGACTTCTTCAAGTCCGCCCAAGGTCGCAAAACGTACCGCCTCTTCTCCCTTGGACGTTTCTATTTCTTTTTCTTTTTTGGGAGAATAAATTTTTCTCCGTATTATTGTTGATTTTTGTCTGGCTAATTGCCTGACTGATTGTCTTACCATTTTTTTATTTATTTAATAATATTTTCTAAATACGCGCCGCTAAAGTGGGCGAGGAGGGACTTGAACCCTCAAAGCCTTACGGCCATAGACTCCTGAAGCCTACGTGTTTGCCATTTCACCACTCGCCCTTTTTTTATTTTCCTCTTCCTTCATATTTCTCAAAAATCGCCCAGAAGCTCAAAATTCCTTCGCCTTTATTGTGAACTCTATGAAAATCGCCTTTTTTAACCGGGGCAACATCGCCGGCTCTTACGTCGATGCTTTGAGAACCATTTTCCATTGTTCCTTCGCCTTTAATAAAAAGGTAAACCTCATCGGCTGCGGCGTGAGAATGCCCTATTGTAGATTTGTGAGGATTAAGTTCGGTTAAAGAAATTTCCAAATCTTCAAGTTCGGGTAAGTCGTAAACTTTATAAAGCTCGTTATCTTTTATAAGTTTGGCAAGTTGTTTATATTTTCCAATATCCATAAGAAAAAGTCAACCCCGTTAGAAGCTTTGGCATGAAAATTTAAAATAAATTTTTATGCGGCTTACTAACCAAATGATGACCGTAATTACATTAATATATATTATATCAAAATAAGTTGATTACGCTTCTAACGGGGTCAAGCCCTTTAATTTATTTGAATACTCTCGCCGTTTTAATATACCAATTTTCAATATTTTTAAAACGGCCGCTGGCGGAATTTATTTCAGTTTCTTCAAAACCTTCCAATTGCGGCTTGCTGATATAAGTATAATCGGGCGAAAAAAGGAAAACCGCCGGCTGGTCGCCAACAATAAGCGATTGCAAACTTGAAAGAGCGGACTGACGTTTTGAATCGTTCATTGTTTCCCGTGAAATTTCTATTAAATTATCAACCGACTTGTTTTCATAAAGCGACAAATTAAGCCCCGGATAAAATTTCTGCGACGAATACCAAAAAGAAGATAAATCGGGATTGCTATAACTTGTAAAGCTGTTGCCAAAAATTATTATTTCATAATTTCTGGTTTTAATTATTTCGTCTATTTCTTCGGACGGCTTCGCCAAAACGTTCAACTTGACGCCTATTCTTGCCCAGTCGGAAGCAATTATGTTTGCTGCATCTTCCAAAAATTGAACTTTTGGAGAAATTAAATTGAATTCCAAACGAGATGTTTCTTTTTTAACTGTTTTCCAGCGAACTCCGTCTTCGCCAACCCGCCAGCCGTCGGCATCTAAAATACTTGCCGCCTTTTCCGGCGAAAAAACGCTTTCAAAGGAAACTTTCTGGCTATAACCATTCATTCCTAAAACTACCGGCCCGTCGGCGACAATGGCGTCGCCATTAAAAACTTCGTCTATTATTTTTTTCTTATCTGTGGCATAATCCAAAGCTATTCTTATATTTTCCCCGGCCAAATTTTTCTGCGCGTAAGAATTAAAAAACAGCGCGTAATATCTCGGCATCATTAAGCTGAAAATCTTGCTGTTTATACTTATCTTTTTTAAATTTTTTGCGCTTACCCCGCCGAAACCGCTTATTTCTCCCGAATTAAAAGCTGATATTAATTCATCTTCATTCTTATAAAATTTGAAAACCATGCTTTCAATGTAAGGCTTTTTGCCGAAATAGGCTTCATTTCTGACGAATTTATATTCGGAAATAAATCCCGATTTTTCTTTTTTAAAAGATTGGAATTTAAAAGGCCCGTTTCCCGTCGGTTCAAGATTATAATCGGAAATTTTAATGTTTGCCGCCGGAGTTTCAGAAAAAAGATGCGCCGGGATTATCATCAAATTTTTTAACGTTTCGTCAAAAAAGAAATAGGGTTTTGAAAGCGCCACTTTCATTTCTAATTTGCTTATGATTTCCGTCTGGGCTCCGCGCCACATCGATTCAAGAGGCGATTGCGTATCGCTATTTTGGATTTTCTTGATTGTAAAATCAATATCCCGACTGGTTATCGGTTGCTTGTCGTCCCAAAAAATGTCCGCTTTTAAACGAATATTCCAAACTTTTCCGTTCTCGCTCATTTTAACACTGTCTGATAAATCGGAAAGTCTGCTAAAAATCAATTCATTGATATCGCTGTCCGCTCCGCTCGGCAAAGACAAAACCGGATTGATAAAACTCGGTTGGCCGACAATGCCTTCGGTATATTCTCCGCCCGAAACCGCCGCCAAAACCGTCCTCTGGGAAAAAATGTTTGCGGTCCAAAATACAAAAGACAAAAAAAACGCCAAAAGGGAAACCACGAACAGTAATTTCTCTTTTTTTGAGAAACTTTTAAAAATCTTTATTAAAAAAATCATACAACCAAATTCAAGGCCGATAAGAGAACAAAAATCACGGCCGAAACGATGGTGGCGATAAAAATCACGTGCTCCAGACCGCGCCTTTGAGAATAAAATTCTCCTCCGCCTCCGCCAAAAACTCCGGAGAGCCCCGAAGAGCGTTCCTGAAGCAAAATCAAAACAATCAAAATTATTGAAACTACAATTTGAGCTATTGAAAGATACATAAATTTGAATTTATCAGGCTATTCTTTTCGCCAAGAAATTAACCATAAGATTGACCACGCTAATAATCAACGTGGCGTAAAAAAGCGGCAATATTCCTGTTATGGTAATACTTGGCAAAAATTTGTCAAGTAAATAGAGCATTAATGTGTTTACGATTATAACGCCTAATCCGAAGGTTAAGAAGATAATCGGAGTGAAAATAAGCTTGATAACGGGCCTTATAAGCGCGTTTATAAAGGTTAAAACAATCGCCGCCAGAAATAAATTATTGAATCCCGCCTCAATCACAAAACCGCTCACAAAATGCGTAGCTGCCAACAAAGCAATCACGTTGGAAAATAGATAAAAAATGAGTTGAATAATAAACATTTCTTAAACGTTTGTTTAATTATACCATGGAAAATGGTAAAATTAACAATACTATGGCAGACATAAACAAACTTCTTAACGATTACCTCAATTATCTGGAAATAGAGAAAAACCGCTCAATTAAAACCTGTGAAAATTACGAGCGTTATTTAAAGGCATTTTTTGAATTTGGAAAAATAAAAACCGAAAAAGGCATTACGCCGGAAGTTGTCCGCGAATTCCGCCTTTTTTTGGCAAGAAAAAACATCAAAAAAAACACTCAAAGCTATTACGTTATCGCCTTAAGAAATTTTTTGAAATACATGAACAAGCGCGATATTGAGGTTTTGTCGCCCGAAAAAATAGAACTGCCTAAAATCCCGACAAGGCAGATTGAAATAATTGAATATCCGGACCTAGAACGGCTTTTAGCCGCGCCTAAAGATTTGGACTTACGCTCGCTCCGCGACAAAGCAATTTTAGAAATGTTGTTTTCAACCGGCCTCCGCATTTCCGAACTTTGCGCGCTTAACCGAAATTTCGACCTCAAACGCGGAGAATTAAGCGTCCGCGGCAAAGGCGGAAAATTACGGGTTGTTTTTCTTTCCAAACGCGCGAAAATCGCCATAAAAAATTATTTGGAAAAACGCGGCGATGCCGAAGAGGCTTTATTTATTAGCCTGACCAAAGTGAAACCCCTGCCTGCCGGTAGGCAGGCGAAAATAATCGGCAGAATACTTCCCCGCACCATCCAAAGAATTGTTGATTTTTATTCCAGAAAAGCCGGCATTCCGCAAAAAGTGCATCCGCACACCATCCGCCACCTTTTCGCCACCGATTTACTCATCGGCGGAGCCGACTTGCGCTCGGTGCAAGAATTATTGGGCCATGCCAATGTTTCTACGACTCAAATTTACACTCATTTAACCAATAAAAACCTCCGCGAAATCCACCAAGCTTTCCACGATAGAAAAAGGAAATAAATCATAGTTTACAGTTTATTTTAGCAATACTGTCCAAAAATAAAAATGTCCGGTTTGACGATCGTTTAACTGGACATTATAATTTATCTATATGAAGGGCGAAACTACTTTAAAGATATTAGAAACTGTTGGAGATTTAGGAATGGCTATTTCCGACGTTTTTGGCGCTATTCTTAATTCTGGGTATGGCGCTTCTTATAATAAATTGAATTATGAAATTTCAAAACGCCAATCTGAACGTTCAGCGAGAAGATTTAACGCGGAAGAAAAAAGAAGGGCGAGGGCCAAATTTAATAGTATAATCTACAAGCTTAAACGAGATAACCTAATAATAAAAGACTCCAAAGCTAACGGAAATAACCCAATACTAAAATTAACTCTGAAAGGAAAAAGTCGTCTCAATTTATTGAAGATAAGGAAGACCGACGCGCTCCCCGCTCTCTCTTACGAAAAATTCACCACTGACAAATTTATCATTATAATTTTTGACATTCCAGAGAAAATAAGGAGAAAAAGAAATTGGCTAAGATCGGCGCTGAGGAATTTAGAGCTGAAAATGATTCAAAAAAGCGTTTGGATTGGAAAAATCAAATTACCCAAAACATTTTTAGAAGATTTAAAAAGGTTAGAGTTAATTGATTTTGTGGAAATTTTCGAAATTACTAAAACCGGCAGTTTAAAACAAATCACTTAATGGCGGTTAATGAAAATGTCCAATCAGACGATCGTCTGATTGGACATTACGCGTGTTTCAACGCGCGTAAAACTTTATTTTTGTGCTCCCGAGAGGATTTGAACCTCTAACTCTTTCGAGACGGCGTTCTAAGCGCCGCGCGTATGCCAATTCCGCCACGGGAGCATTTCAAGGTTGACCCCCATTAGAAGCGTTAGGCGTAAAAATTTGTTCTAAATTTTTACGCAATTTGATAATACGTGGATAGTACGAAATTACATTGATAAAATCTCGTTATGTTGAGGCAGAATAAACACGCTTCTAACGGGGTTGACTCTTTCTTTATTTTATGCTATATTTTATAGCATTACAAGCGTGGGAGAAGCCCGCTCTTGCGGACTTTAAAAATTATATAACGAACGAAAAATAAAATATAGAAAGGCCATTGGCCGAAAGGAGGATGTATGGACACGAAAAAGCGTAAAGGATTAATGGACACGAAAAAGCGTAAAGGATTATTTGTTTTTTTGAAAGTGATAGCGATAGCCTATATAATCTTTTTCATCGCAGAGTATTTCTGGCTATCAAACTATTCAATGTCAACAACTTTCTTACAAGCGGAGTTTAAATGGAACTGGGGACTGGCGACGTTTTTAGCACAAATACTTTACACACTCATTAGCCTGAGGATGGTGGGACCAACGGAACTCGGGGCGTTATTGCTTTTCGGTAAACCCATATGCGAGGTTTCCTCGGGATTGGTATTTGTTCCATTTGGAATATCTCAACTCAAAAAGGAAACTCGGCTCACTATTCAAGACGAGCTTCCAACTGATCCACAGCATATTTTCAGGCTTGAAGACACAGAAATTGTGCCTCCTGGTTTTTTCCCCCCGATAAGAATTCCTTTTGGATTTCCAAAAAACGCAGAAGAGCTTAGAAAAATTGACCTTGAAACATCCAGAGGAAGCGTAGAAAAACACGAATTAGATGTCCCGCCAGAGAATGACTCTCTTAATATCAGAGTGACGGCGGAAGTTGTTCCAGTTATCCGTTGGCGAATCGACGACTACATTCAGTTTTTAACTACCATTGGCAGTCGAGAAGAGGCTCGCAAACAAATGGAGGATTGCGCGATAGGTTCACTTACTCGCGAATTCGCCAAAATTACTCCGGCTGTGGCGCTGGCAAATCTCGGCACCTATAGCGCTTGTCTTCAATACCAAATCAATGAGCGAATCGAGAATTGGGGAATAAATATGGAAAGCGCCCAGATTAAAATGATTAATTTCCATCGTGACCTCAATGCTGCTATCGGCGCAGTGCCAAAAGCAAAACTGGAAAAAGAAAGGGACCGCCTAGTAGGTGAAGGCATGGGAGCTAAAGAAAAAGCCATTCTCACTGGTCGGACAGATGGCTTGAAAAAAATGAGAGATGAGCTTGAAATTTCCGGCGCAGCAGCGCTTGGCGCGGAAACAGCCAGAGCAATTACGGAAAATCCTGGCCAAAAAACAATCGTTGCTGGCTCTAGGGGTTTCTCCGAGCTTGTAACTATCGCCTCTGCCGTAGGAGCAAGCATTAAAAAGGAGGAGTAGTCATGAGAGTGGAACTAATTGTATTTTTTGTCATCTTGGCAATAATTCTCTTTTTCCAAATTCGTAAGAGAATCAACGCCAAATCAGAAACGCAACAACAACCAACAAAGACGACAGACAGAAAGAAAAAGAGGAGTGTTGGCTGGGTTTTCCCCGTTATCTTGCTTCTGCTGGTGACGCTTTTGGGGTACTGGTATCACAACGAGCAAGTCAAGAATCTCCGAAAACAGACTCGCATCGAGTTCCAGAAGCAACTTCAGTCTTTCTATCTCCCGCCCTGCACCGAAGACAGTGAATGCGAGGAAGTGCCTACTGTCGATGCAGGACCAGGCACAAAGCATCGCATCCGGGCAGACGCTCCATACAGAGCAGTGTCTGTTCAGCCAAATGGCAAACGTATTGTCTACAATATGCCTGAAGGATGGGAAACATGGACAGGCGCCGCGCCAGCCGGAAAATTGCGCCTGCTTAACGCGAAAGGCGCGGAAAAAGAAATTCTCGTAGAAATTCTACGGGAACAGTAGCAAAAAGCCCCACCAGTGAATTGTTTATTCGTTCACTGCTGGGGCTTTCTTTTTTACCCCGTATGACAACGGCGATAGTGATTTTTAGGCAACGCTTAAATAGGGTTCTTAAATTAAGATTTTAAAACAAAGCATGACAAAATATAATTTATTTAAAAAATCATGTTGCCTCAATCGCCGTTGCTCTACGGGGTTTATTTCATTATTTTCAGAAGAATAAGCGCCACTCCTTTTGAAACCAAAATTATAACAAATCCAATTACGGCGTAAGTTATTGTCTGCTTGCCGGAAGTAATTTTCGCCGGCTCCCCTCGCGCGGTTAAAATTTGAAAACCGCCGACTAAAATCAGTATCGCCAAAATCGGAACGCTGATATAAATCAAATAATTTAAAACGTTGTTTATTACTTGAATAATATTATTTGTCCCAAGCGGATTTGCGAGTTCGCCGCCAGGGTAACCGCCCGCGCCGGGACCGCCCTGCGCCAACGCCACATTATTAAAACCCAAAAAAATATTTTCCAAAAAGGATTTTATCATTATTAAAATATCTGACCGATTTTCATATGAGTCCCGCCTAGGCGGGACTCATATGTTTTAAATTCAATAGTTAACTACACTCCTGCTGTCGGAGCTGCCAAGAAATTGCTCACAATTGCCTGGAATCCAACCGCCAACAAAGCCACCGCGATAGCGATAGCCGCGTAAATCAACTGACTTTTCGCAGTGCCGACTTTTTCTGGGTCTCCGGCAGAAGTCAAATAGGTGAATGCCGCGAAAATAATGAACAACACGGCGATAATGAAAAATATAATGTAAATCCACCTGACAACTCCTCTTATAATATCAACGAGTCCCGAAACTGTCGTAATGCTTGTGTTCGCGCCCGGCAAATTAATTCCGGTTGAAGGCTGAGCATAAACAACGCTCGCAATCGGCATAACAACTGAAACTCCAAGAATGACCGCGATAATTTTTGATTGTAATGAATTCATAATTGAATTAATTTCTCAATAATCGACCTTTTATATTACTTCATCTTAGAAATATCTATGTTGACACGGGACCGCCCGGATAATCAGGGGAAGGAATCCAGTAGTGTGGTTGCGAATCTTCGCTTGGCGCGCCCGAACCGCCACCATCACTTCCTTTCAAAAAACTTCCGATAATTAACTGGAACGAAACAGCCAGTAAGGCCACCGCGACGGCTATTGCCGCATAAATTAATTTCTTATGAGCGGTTTTGATTTTCTCCGGAGAATCGACGCCAGTCAAATAGTCAAACGCCGCAAAAATAATGAATAGAACGGCGACAATGAAGAAAACCATGTAAACCCATTTGACAACCGAACCTAAAACATTTAATAAGCCGCCGGTGTCCGAGGGCAAACCGCCCGTATCAATGCCATAATCGCTCGGCCCGGGAATCGTGCCCGGCGCGACCGCCAAAACAAAAATCGGGGAAGCTAAAACGCAAATTACCAAAAACGTTAATAATTTTTTCATATGATTTAAGCGCCTTTTATAAAATTATTTATAATCTGCGCCGCTCCGACCGAAAGCAACGCGATAATTATTGCCACTATCGCCCAAAAAATTTGGCTTCGGGCGCTTATTATTTTTGCCGGGTCGCCCTTAGCGGTTAAAAAGTTAAAGGCGGCGATTAAAATAAACAAAACCGCGACGATAAAGAAAATTGTATAAGTATATTGAACTATTGTTTTTAAAATTGAGAATATCTTTTTTGGAGTGCTTATCGGTGAACCCTGCGCCAACTGCTGGGCCGCGCTGTTAAAATCGTAATTTGCCGCCAAAGCGACTCCTAATAGTTTTTTTGAAAATTTAGCCATATAATTTAACAGCCTAAATTTATTTTGTTCCATGGCGTGGGGACTATTCCCTTCCAGCCCACGGCAATTGTTTGAATTATTGTATCAATAATTATCCAAGAAAGCAAGGCGATTAAAATGCCAATAACCGCCGCCGTAATTATTTCTTTTCCCTTGCTGAATCTCGCGCTTGAACCGCCGGAAGTCATAATAAATATTCCGCCGACTACTATCATCACCGCCGCCAATGGAAAAACTAAATACATCATAAAATCTATAATGTTTGATGCCAAAGCGCCGAAATAACACCAGTTGCAAACGGGAGTTTCACTTGTCCCGCAAGGCACCAAGCCAGCGGCGTTTAAGATTATTTTTTTTACTTTGTTAATCATAAAGAATTTATTCGGCTTATCGCCTGCCCCATTGCCTTATCCGAAGGCAATTTTCCGCTCACCACCGATTCTATCATATCTGAAAGAATTTGTTTAATACTATTGTTATCGGACTGGCTCCATGATTTCGCCGTAAGCGCCTGTTTGGCGAAAACGCCCAAATTAGGGTCGTTTTTGTATTTATCAATAAGCGAACGCAACGCCGGCGGCTTACCGTTTGCCTTAAGATAAACTTCCGATATTTTCGGGTTGGCTGCCGCGGAAGCAATGAAATTCCAAGCGGCAACCTTGTTCGCGCTTTGAGCGGAAACCGCCAATCCCCAATAATCTGAATAATTTATCGGCGGCTCAACGTCAAATTGCGGCATTAAGCTTACTCCGAAATTCAAATATGGATTTCTTTCTTTAATTAATGAAACCGCGGATTGATAGTTGAATGTCATCGCTAAATCTCCTTGGCTGAAAAGATTGAGCGAATTATCTATATTGTCGTTCCATGTGTAATAATCGCTTGAAGAATCGGCAAACTGAAGATAAAAATTGAACGCTTCCAACCCCCTTAAGCCGAAGTCAGACTGTCCTTGGCCACTAATCATTTGGCTTCCCTTTTGAATCATTAAAAGGCTCAACAAATCCGAAGCGTTGCTAATGCTTTTTTCCGAGCCGCCTATCGCCGCCGCCGGCTTAACAATTTGATTTAAAATATTCAATTCGCGCAATTTGGGAATTAAATTTTGAAAATCCTGCCAGGTTTCTGGAACCAAAGCTATTGATTTGGCGTTAAAAATATCTTTATTGTAAAACAACGCCAGTGTATCTATATAAAGAGGCAGGGCATAAACTCTGTTTTCAATGGTAAAATCTTTTTGGACGACATCGGGGAACATTTGTTGGACATAAGCGACATTCAAAGGTTCCGGCGCGGGATATGCTTTATCATAATGTTTCGGCAGCCAACTGCTATGAAATATAAAAATGTCGGGGCCCCGGCCGATTGCCAAAGCGTTCAATAAAGTTTTTTCATAAACTCCGGCATTATCAAAATGCCGATAATCTACTTGTATGCCGCCGCTTTTTGAATATTCTTCAAGCAAGCGCTGAATGGAGTTTGAGTTATCGGCCTCGCCCGTGCCCCAAAAGCTAAGTTTTTGTTGATTCCCGCCACTCATTCCTAAACTAAAACCGCCTGAATCAGAAGGTTTTAATCCCGGTATAACACCAAGAAAAACTAAAACAAAAAACAGAACCACCAATCCTATCCCGCCTAAAATCATTATTTGACTTTTAGAAAGATTCATTATTGTTTGTTATTTGAAATTTGTAATTTTATATTGTTGCCGCTCCCGCTACCTTGTCACCGCTATTCAACCTCATTACCTTGACTCCCGAAGTGGCGCGCCCCGCCGTCCTGATGTCGGAAATTTTCGTTTTGATAATTTGTCCTTTGTTTGAAAGCGCCATAAGCTCTTCTTTGTTTTCTATTATTTTTGCCGCGACTATCTTACCTGTTTTTTCGGTAATTTTGGCGGTTTTTACCCCCTGCCCGCCGCGGCTCTGAACTTTATATTCCTTAAGCGGCGTTTGTTTGGCAAAACCATTTTCGGTGATTATCAATAACTTTTCATTTGTCGCTTTTCCCTTGCCACTTCTATCTATTATATCAAGTCCCGCGACAAAGTCATTCCCCTTCATCTTAATGGCTTTCACCCCTGCGGCTGTCCTGCCCATCGGCCTTAATTGCGATTCTTTAAATCTTATCGCTTTACCGTTGGCGGTTATCAAAATAATTTCGTCTTTACCCGAAGATAATTCAACCCACTTAAGCTCGTCTCCTTTTTGAAGATTAATAGCCGCTATTCCATTCCGGCGGATATTTTCAAAACCTTCCAAATCGGTTTTTTTAATTATTCCTTTTTTCGTCACCATTACCAAAAACTTGCCGCCGTTTAAATCTTTTTGCTTCACACTTGAATAACTGATAATGGCGCTTATCGTTTCGTCCGTCGGAATTTCCAGAAAATTTTGGATTATTTTGCCTTTGCTCGTGCGCGAACCGGCCGGAATCTCATAAACTTTTGTTTGAAAAGCTCTGCCCTTGTTCGTGAAAAACAAAATATTGTCGTGCGTATCGGCGGAAATAAAATGGCTGATAAAATCTTCATCGCTCACGTCGGAACCTACCACTCCTTTGCCGCCCCGATGCTGAACTTTAATACTTGAAGAAGGCGCTCTTTTAATGTAGCCGCTGCCGGAAAGCGAAATCATTACTTCTTCCTGTGGAACCAAATCTTCTTCCTTGAATTCTGTTAAACCGGAAGAAATAAGCCTTGTCCGGCGCTCGTCGCCGTAAACGGCCTTAAGCCCCGATAATTCTTCTTTAACAACTTTAAGTATTTTTTCCGGACTCTTGAGTAAAATTTCAAGCTCGTGTATCAACTTCCTTTTTTCTTCAAGCTCGGCTTCTATTTTATTGCGTTCCAGGGCCGCCAAGCTCTGAAGTCGCATTTCCAAAATGGCGCTCGCTTGAATTTCGGTGAATTTAAATTTTTTTACTAAATTTTGGCGCGCATCGGAGCGATCTTTTGATTTTTTAATCGTTGAAATTATTTCGTCTATTTTTGAAAGCGCTTTCGCCAGGCCCTCAAGAATGTGCTCGCGCTCTTTAGCTTTTTTAAGTTCGAATTTCGCGCGCCTTTCAACCACCAATTTGCGATGTTCCAAGTGACCGGCCAAAATTTCTTTAAGCGATAAAAGCTGGGGCTGGATACCATTAACTAAAGCGATCATATTAAGATTGAAATTTTTCTGAAGGTCGGTGTGTTTAAAAAGCTGATTCAAAATTTTTTGCGGGTTAGCGTCATTTTTAAGTTCAACCACGATTCTCATTCCTTCTCTGTCGCTTTCGTCGCGCAGGTCGCGAATTCCTTCTATTCTCTTGCCTGTAACCAATTCGGCAATTTTTATTATAAGCTCCGACTTATCCACCTGATAAGGAATTTCCGTGACTATAATATTAAACTGCCCCGCTTTTCTTTCTTCTATTTCAGTTTTCGCTCTGCAAGTTATCGCGCCCCTGCCAGAAGAATACGCCTCAATAATCGCTTTTTTGTCATACATAATTGCGCCGGTCGGAAAATCGGGTCCTTGAATAAAGTGCATAAGTTCTTCATTTCCGCTTTTCGGATGGTCCGCCAAATAAACCGAAGCGTTCACTATTTCGGAAAGATTGTGCGGAGGAATATTTGTCGCCATTCCGACGGCGATGCCGACTGAACCGTTAAGCAAAAGATTCGGGAGTTTTGAGGGCAGAACTTTCGGCTCTTCTCTTGTTGAATCATAATTCAGCTGCCAATCAACGGTTTCTTTTTCAATATCAAATAAAAGCTCTTCGGAAATTTTTGAGAGTTTGGCTTCGGTGTAACGTTGGGCGGCCGGCGCGTCGCCGTCAATGCTTCCCCAATTTCCTTGGCCGAAAATAAGCGGATATCTTAAAGAAAAATTCTGCGCCATCCTGGCAAGAGCGTCATAAACCGCCATGTCGCCATGCGGATGGTAACGCGCTAAAACCGTTCCGGTAACATTCGCTGATTTCCTGAATTTCGCCGAATAACCCAGGCTTTCTTCCCACATCGTCCATAAAATTCTCCTTTGGACAGGCTTCAAGCCATCTCTTAGATCGGGTAGAGCGCGCGCGACAATAACCGACATCGCGTAGTCAAGATAACACTCGCAGAGTTCTTCTGTTATTTCCTTTTTTTCGATTTTCTGGTTTTTTGAATTCATAGTCAAAATACTATTCTATCACAATTGTTTTCTTTTCGGTTATTCGTGAAAAAATATTTTTTAGGTTTTCGGTTGCCGAATCAAAAACCACAGACATTCCGTTTTTAAAAATCTGCCAAAATCCCGGTTCATCCGCCACGGCAACGCTTGGCACCAACGAAGGAACCCGAAAAGCCGACATCGTGAAAAAAATCCAAAACGCGGTTATCGCCATTATCGCCGCAACGCTGAACAAAATCATCCATCGCCTTTTTGTCCGTTCTCCGGAATTTTGAATTCTCGCAATAAATTTCTCAATCCACATTATATTTTTAACACTGCGATTTGTGTTTTCTTTATTTCCGCCAAATTTTTTCTTTTAATCGTCAGTTTCTCAACGGCTTCGCCGGTTTTTTCTTTGGCTCCGTTAAGCTCTTGCAAAAAATCTTTAATATCCCCCGCTTTCCTCTTCAGAGACGGAACCTTGAAAAAAGAGGGTATTACTATTTTCGGCTGAAATTGCTTAATTATCTTTACGGCCGATTTCAAATCCACGAACGGCGCCCCTCCGGCCGGAATAAAAATAATATCCGGCTCTCCTAAATGTTCTAAAACGGTCGGTTCGGGAATCTCGGAAATATGCCCGAGAAAACACAAGTTAATATTTTCAAGCTTCAAAGAATACACTGTCTTAAAAAAACTCTTTGGCGATTCTTTTATCAGCTGGAATCCGGAAACATCGGTGCCGTTAATATTGTATTCTCCCGGGCCGATAATCTCCAAAGCCAATGATGAATCCTTTTTCTCAAAGGAAGAAATCGGCGTAATCGTCTTTAAAATAAGGTCTGCCTTAAAACGGGGCGGCATCAGACCCGTTTGGGCGTCAAAAGGGTCTATTAAAACGGAAAACTCGCCGCTTTGAATTTTAAAACAGCCTTCGCCGTAAAAAGTGATGACCATATAAATTATATTATACTCCGCTTTCGGCAAATTTACAATACTGTATTGAACAAAAAATCCCGCCTCCTCACAAGAACGGGACTTTTTGTTTTTTAAATTAAGACCCGGTATGACAACGGCGATAGCTAAAAACTTCCCTTATTTCTTCAAAAATTATGTTGCCTCCATCTCCGTTGCTCTACGGGGTAAGACCGAATTCGAACTGAATTTATCTTTCTTCGGTTTCTCTCCTAAGCTTTTCAAACAAGTGCGCGGCGTAATCTTTTCCGCCAATACCGAAAGCGATGCCTCCGGCTAAAGCGATCATAGCCACAAAACCCGTCATCAAGGTATTGATAAGGCTAACCGCAACGCCAACCTGAATTAAAGCGGCCAACAAACCGAAAATAGCCACCGCCCACCACGCCAAAGTTCCCAAGAAACGCGAGCTCGGAAGTCCTGCGCTTGAAACCGTGGCTCTCACCAATGATTTCAAGAAATTCGCCACAACGACCGAAGCCAACATTATTAAGACCGCGACAATGATGTTCGGGATATAAGAAAGAACATCTTTAAGGAATAAAGAAATTCCGTAAAGTCCAAGGATATCCGTAACCACTAAAACGAAAACGATAACCAAGAACCAATAGACCAAAAGGCCTAAGAATTTCCCAGAATTGATTTGCAAACCCGCTCTTTCAAAAAACGGCGCCAAACCGATTTTTTTCAAAGCAGCGTCCACTTTAACGGCCGCGATTATTTTTTCTATTATCATTTTAACCACGGAAGCTATCACTAAACCAATAGCAAGGACTATTAATGCGCCTACCAAAGACGGTAAAAAACTGACAACGCCATACCAAACATTTTGAAGCGCGGCTACCAGAATTTCCGTCCAACTTTGAATTTGAATTACCATAATTTTATT
>Ga0100395_1002016_pt1 | contig 15439 bp, 10 predicted proteins | sample CryGeymeta201519_FD_81542 | JGI IMG/M metagenome (GOLD analysis project Ga0100395, IMG submission 81542) | Groundwater microbial communities from Crystal Geyser aquifers in Utah, USA - Crystal Geyser metaG 2015-19 | ecosystem: Environmental > Aquatic > Deep subsurface > Groundwater | place: USA... | reverse complement strand
CCACATCTGACGATAAAAAGAAAATTTATCAGCAACAAGTTGAAATTATAGATAATAAAATTGATAATTTGGTGTTTGATTTGTATGGGTTGAGTGAGGAGGAAGCGAGAGTGGTAAAAGGATATGGTTTTTTTAATTAATTTTTAAAAGATGTGATAGAAAGATGAAGAAGATAGATTAAATTATTCCTATTTATATCTTGTATCAAACCATGATAAAAACTGATATAGGCAACTTGAGTGAACGTTTATTTAAAAAAGCCATCGACTGTTTGACATTCGGAAATATTTATCAATACAATAATGAAAATAAAGAATTGATTAAAAATCCAAAGTTCCAAAATAATCCAATACCATGGATAACTCAGTATTGGATTGTTTTTTCTGCAGGAATAGAATTTTTGCTAAAATCAAAATTAGTTTTGCATGATTGTTTAAATATTGAGAGAAAACATATATTCGGTAAAGATGGAAACCCAAAGTTAAATAAATCTGCATTAAACTATGAACAATGTTTTACAGTTTATAATTATATTAATAGCTTGGTAATAACAGTTGAAAACAATAATGAATTAAAAAGCAGAGTGACAAAAAGAGGGATTTCATTACTCTATGAACTAGATTTAGGTACATTAGGAAATTGTAAAAATTTATTATTAAAACTTAAAGAAAAAGGCATCTTATCAGAAAATGAATCTGCAGATTTTTTTAATTCAGTTCAAGTTTTATCAGATGTCCGCAGAAACTTTGACATTCATAATGTTTCTCCTATAAATGTTTTAGGCTCTATAAATGGTGATCTAGATAATCTATATTTGCCAATGATAAACATTCTATTAAAGAAATAAAATCCCCTCTCTATCCAACTCTTCAAAAACACCTCCGGCAGACTTGCCGAAATCTTTTAACTACTACCATACATCTCATGCCAAAAAAATCCATCCAATCTGATCCTATGACCGCTGAAGTTAGAAAAAGACTTGAGTGATTTATCTTATTTTACAAACCTGGTTTTACTGTAGAGGAGGTAGAATCTAAGATATATAATTCTTGCAAAGATGCAAAATCAGCAAGTCACGGATACAATCAATGGTGGCTAGATAAAATGATAGATTCGTGACATAAACTAACTGATGATATGGTACAAATGATGCAAGATATGCGAAATCATTCTTCACAAAAAACGCTGGGAGGGAACACACCACATCAAATGTTTGTTGAATTGTACGGGAAAGAATTACCCCATTTATAATATTTCTTTGTCAAAAATAAGTTTGACAAACAAGAGGAGATGAATATAAAGGAATCAAATTTATATGATAATCAGAAGATTATGACAAATCCAATCAAGCCAACCCATCAAATCGCTTTGTTTGAGTGAAAAGAAGTAAGAAAAATTATTCATAATAATGAATGGCGGTTTGTCGTCGTAGATGTTGTAGAAATTATGACGGACTCAAAAAATCCAAGTTGATATATAAAAGATATGAGAAGAAGAGATGAGGAATTGTCAAAAAGGTGGGGGCAAATTGCCACCCCCCTTGCGGTACAGACTTGATGATGACAGCAAAAACTCAATTGTGCAAATACAGAATGAATGCTTAGAATAATTCAATCTATTCCGTCGCCTAGAGCTGAACCATTCAAAAAACGACTTGCTAAAGTAGGGTATGAAAGAATCCAAGAAATTGAAGATCCAGAATTATCTATGAAAAGAATGATAGAGACCTATGAAAAAAAATGATATCCCAAAGAATGGGTAGATATCAGAACTCGCGGCATTCCTGTCAGAAAATGACTAACAAATGAACGAGACAAAAGAGGATGAGATGAGTCATATGGCGTTCTAACCAATGATATCTATCAAGCATATGCGTGAATGACCAATAAACAATGGATGGAATACAAAAAAATGAATAAATGAAATCTTCGTGATGGAATGACTCCGACAGAACTTATTTTGACAATGTTAGCAGAACAAGCAACCACAGACATCACAAAATATCGTAATGCAGAATGATTACATCAACTTAAAAAAGCAGGCAAGGACTGATGATGAGTAGCTATGAAAGCTAGACAAGAACTCATAGAACAAACCTGATCAGACCCCATTTCTCCTAGAAATTTTTTGGAAAATATAAAATGAAACAAAAAAATCTGAAAAGTAAAAATGTAAAGTGGTGCAAATTACGCCTGTTTAAACATTTCCCCCTTATTTTCTCTTTAAATTCCCCACCCAGCTCTTCAAAAACACCATCGGCAAACTCACCGAAATCAACGAAAAATGTGTAGATAACTAGTTAATCGCAGTCTGTAAAAAAAGTCTTATATGAGACGCCAACCCTGCTATCCGGTTTGCAGGGTAACGTCAAATATATACTGACGACTTTAGATGCTTAAATTTCAAACGAAGTGTAGAAGTTTAAGATTTCTAAAGCAGTCGGTGTGACAAGAAATTTGAGATGAGTATAATGGAGTCAGATTTTATATGTTACGCTAGAATAGTATGTCGAACGAAGAAACTAATTTGCTTAAACCATCCACTACCACCGCTTTTTTTGAAGACGAAGAGGTAAGAAGAGAGCGGTATAATGATGAACGACGGTTCTCCATAGTAGATATTATATCACTGCTTACAGGTTCAGAAAGGGCGAGAAAATATCGAAATGATCTCAAAACAAAACTCGCTAAAGAAGAAGGGTTTACCCAGTTGTCCGAAAAAATCGGACAACTGAAATTTTTAGCAAAAGATGGTAAAAGATATTTATGAGATGCCGGTGATACGCAAACAATGCTTCGCATCATTCAATCTATCCCATCTCCCAAAGTAGAGCCTGTCAAGCAATGGCTTGCTTCACTCGGTAATCAAAGAGTAGAAGAGTCTAATGATCCGGAACTCGGTATGCAGAGAGCAAGAGAAAGAGCTATACGAGTTTACAAAAGCAGGGGAATGACAGACAAAGAAATTGAACAAAGATTGCAGACTATAGATACAAGACATCATTATACTGATGAACTCAAAGCAAGATGAATTAAAGATGGTTTGGAATATGCCCTTCTCACAAACATTTCCTATACGCGGTCAGGCAAAAGCGCGCAAGACTATAAAAAATATAAATGACTGGTGAAAACAGATAATCTGAGAGATCATATGACAAGGACAGAAATGCTTCTTATGGGATTATCAGAAGAAGCTGATGTGGAAATAGCAAAAAGTAAGGATGCAAAAGGCTTCGATGAAGTACAGGATGCTCTTATGCAATGAGCAGATATCGCCAAAAAAGCAAAAGAAAACTTGGAGGAAAAAGTTTGAAAATCTATTTTGGATACTGATAACCGTCTTACTCAAAAACAACAAGCATTGAGAGACAAAGCACACGAACAACAGGCGCTTGGATACAACCAAAAAAAGAAATAAATTTCCACTTGCAATCCATCTCAACTTTCCTATAAATCATCATACAACGACCAAAGAAAGTAGCTTGCCTCGCGGCGTAAAACACCATTGCTACCTAGGTTTACGCTCAGACTTTATTGTTTTGTGTGAACCTCGAAAAGGTTCATTTTTTAATTTGGAAGTTCGTATTTTACTTAACACTTAACATTTAAAACTTAACATTTATGTAGTCATGGCAATTACAAAGGACAAGAAAAAACAGCTTATTAAATGATACGTAGAAGATCTCAAATCTTCAAACAATATTGTTATCATTCAACAAAAAGCTGTGCCGGTAAATGCGGCGAACAGACTGAGAAAAGATCTTTCCGGGACAGAATGAAAATTCAACGTCATCAGAAAAAGATTGTTCCTTATAGCCGTCAAAGAGGCTGGTTTGGATGCAATCGATATCGCAACTTTGGACGGTCCGGTAGTGGCTATTTTCGCAAAAGGTGATGAATTCGCTCCTATCAAAGTCGTAAATAAATATCTCAAAGAATTTAAAGCTGACGACAAGGGGACGAGCATGACTTTCTTGTGAGGTCGGTTCGGAAAAAAACGGGAAAGCGCTGAATACGTTAGTGAACTAGCAAATATACCAAGCAAAGAAGAATTGTTATCCAAATTGGCTTACTTATTCAATTATCCACTCACTTCGTTAGCATGTGTGCTTAGCGAAATCGCGAAGAAAGGAGGAGATGTGGAGATTAAAGGAGATAGGGAGATTACAAAAACAGAAGCAAAGGAGGGAACCATAAATCCCCAAATCACCACTGAATCTCCAAATCCCAAAGCATAATTTAGTCGTTTTAGCGTTTGAGCGATTCGTCGTTTCAACGTTCTAAACATATCATTTATTTATTTAATTTGTATACAAGGATGGCAGAATTATCAAAGAATGCACAGAAGATAATGGATCTTGTGAAAGAGATGAGTGCAGTCGAACTAAACCAACTCGTAAAGGGATTGGAAGAAGAATTTGGAGTAAGCGCAGCTCCACTGTACAGCGGAGTTGCTGGTTGAGCTGCTGCTGGTGGAGACGCTGCTGCTGCTAAATGAGCTGACACTGCTAACATTGAGTTGACTGAAATCGGTCAACAGAAAATTGGTGTAATCAAAGTTGTTAAAGAAGTACTAGGTCTTGGGCTCAAAGAAGCTAAAGATTTGGTTGAAAAAGCACCAACAATCATTAAAGAAAATGTTAAGTATGAAGAGGCTGAAGCTATCAAAGCAAAATTGGAAGCTGAAGGAGCAAAAGTTACTCTTAAGTAGTTTGAATTAGTCGATGTTTGGTCCGTCATTGCGAACCTTCAGTTGCGAACGTAGTGTGGCAAACAGGCGTGGCAATCAGACCAATCAGTGCTTAGATTGCTTCATTCTTCGCAATGACAAGTACTGGCTATTTGCCGACTTAATTCTCTATTCTTTATTTCGAAATTCAATATTCATGAGTATATCTGTAAAAGATGTTATAGATGCTCAGGCTCATATTGGTACGCTAAAAAGCGAAGCTTACCCAAAAACTAACAAGTATTGGGCAGGAGTCCAGAAATGATTAGTCGTGATCAATCCTGAATCTATTATCAGTCAAATCCAGACTGCCAAAGAAAGAATCCAAAAAGCGAAAGCTGAAGGGAAAAGCGTTTTGGTGGTATGTGAAAAAAAGATGTATGCTACCGAACTCGCAAAGCTAGGCGACACGTTGAAAATCGGGTATCTCAATCATAAGGTACCAGCTTGATTTTTGACGAATTTCGCTACCTTGCAGAAAAGGATAGAGTCCATGAATTCTATGGCTCATTTTATAGAGACAGAAGCATATCGCACCTTGACCAAGAAAGAGCAATTAGTCTACAAAAGAAAACTAGCCAGAGTGCAGAACGTCTATGGCGGAGTGAAAGACTTAGTCACTAAGCCTGATCTCATCATCGTCGTCGATGGAGAAATGCAATCTAAGTTCGCAGATGAACTCCAAAAAACTAAGGTCGATAATATTCTAATCTGTAATACTAATTTTTCTAGATGGCGGAAAGAAGATAGTTTGATCATTGCAAATGTGCTAAGCTACAAGAGCATCGATTTCGTCCTCAGAAACATATTATCATAGTTTTTATTCTAGACATTATCGTATGTCTGAAACCATCATAACTCCAGAAAATATCGAAAACAGGATCATCACCACTGAAACTGACCAGGGATGAGCATATGTTCCTAGCAGCATAGAAAAAAAGAAGGCGGTGATGATGTATATGCTGTTCGGGATAATCATAACACTTTCCAGTAAGAAAGTGAATGTCTTCGAATATTTTCACCTCAAACAATCTATGTGACGGTGGCTATGTTTTATTGTTGTGCTAGTAGCATCGGTAGGATTGATGTTGGTGCCCGGCATCAAATATCTGGGTCTTATAGCATTGTTTTTCATGGTCATTTTCTTCATCATCCTGGTCAAACAGGCATGGGGCGGGAAATATCGTGCAGAATTGAAATGATATACATGGTGATTTTTCCCTGCATTGGGAGGATGGGTCGTGAATATCTTCGACATATCACCGGAGAAACCTCAAGAACCGGTTGCTATTCCTACTTCGATACAGGAAAATGTCGCAACTACGACAAACATCGATCAAATCACCAGTACCGAGTCTCAAGTACCAAGTACCGAGTCTCAAGTACCGAGCGCCGAGCAATCAAATCCTAACTCTTAGATCTTAGTTCACTAACCATAAACTTTATACTTTCCACTTTTAACTTTATAAACTGATATATAATGTCCGTAGATATAAATCTTTTGAAACAGCTCAGAAATGCTACATTCGCGCCTATGAAGGACTGTAAAGATGCCTTAGTAGAGGCGAATGGAGACCTTGAGAAAGCAGAGGAGATACTGAAAAAAAAGTGAATCATGAAAGTATGAAACAAAGCAGATAGAGCAACAAATGAGGGAATAGTGAAAGTCGCACAAAAAGATGGACGACTTGCTTGACTTAAATTATTGTGCGAAACAGATTTCGTTGCAAAAAACGAGGATTTCATTAAACTGTCAAACAATTTGCTTGACAGATTATTGGCATCCAAAAAAGTTACCAAATCACTGGAAGAAGTCGATGCAAAATTTCTGGCGGAACTCAATGAGATGGTAGCCGCATTTGTAGGTAAGATCTGAGAAAATATGAAGCTTACTGAGGTGCTCGTAGAAAATGAAAATGCATATGTCTATAATCATCCAGGGAACAAAGTCGCTTCCGTGATTTATTACGAAGGCGGAAACGAATATATTGCAAAAGAATTAGCATTGCAGGTTACCGCTATGAGCCCGACATATCTTGATTTTGATTCTGTCCCTGCTGACTATCGTGATTCGCTTATGGTAGAATTCCGCAAAGAGATGGAAGGAAGCAACAAACCACAAAATATCATTGATCAGATTCTTGAAGGGAAATTGAGAAAAGCATTAGCTGAATTAGTATTGATGGAACAAGAATATATCAGAGATGCGGCAAAAAAGACAAAAGAGATTGTCCCAGCCGATATGGTGGTGAAGGGATACACAAGAATATCTGTTCGTTAAAGCTACTAGTCGCTAGAAGCTAGTAGCTAGAAGCTAGTCGCTAGAAGCCATTTTAATCTATTCAATCTATCGTTATGCAAAAGTATGAATTAGTATTAATGCTTGATGCGTCTTTGCAGGAAAAAGAGCGTCAAAACACTGTTTCTTCATTGGAAAACGAAATCAAAGACTGCATTCTCAAGAAAGATGACATGGGACTCAGAAAGACGATGTACGATTTTCACAGAGTCAGAGGACACAACAACTTCTATATTCATTCTTATTATATCCAGGCGGAAAATAAAGATTTGGATGTCATCAAAAAGCAATTGCTCTACAACAAGGCGATAGCGAGATATTTCATTTTCAAGATGAACAGTACTGATGAATTTTTTATGTTCGATGAATTACAGACCAAACTCAGCAAATTCCTTGAAGAATCAGAAGAGAAAAAGACAGGTCAGAAAGTCAGCTTCTTTATGAATAAAGAAAACAAGAAATATCTTACTTGGAAAGCGATTACTATCTTGAAGAAATACATGACAAGATTTGGCAGTATCAAGCCGAGGAAATATACAAAGAATCCGGTTTTGACCCAGAAGAAAGTGAAAGAATGCATCCATAGAGCCAGAGAACTCGGCCTGCTTGAATACATAAAATAAATGGTTTTAACTTTTAAGTTCTAAGTTTTAAGTAGTCGGTACTTTTTATTTAGCACTTAACACTTAACATTTAACATTTAACATTATATAGGGATGGCTAGTAAATTAAGAAGAATCAGAAAGTATTCACGACACAAAAGGCTACATACGCATGGGTTCAGAAGCAGAATGCTTACCACTTCCGGAAGAAAAGTATTAGCAAAAAGAAGAGCAAAATGAAGAAGCGAATTAACAGTTCAAAAAGCGTAATTTTCGCATTGTGCATTTTTTAAAATTTAAGAATAGTCCTTAATATCAGTCTTTAGTTAACAACTAATGACTAAGGACCAAAGACTGAGTTGATTTCGTTTATTTTCTTAATTAAACTTTTGTTATGAAATCAAAAAAAACAGCTTCAAAGAAACAAAAAAAAGTGGTCGCAAAGAAACCAGCCAAAAAGCTACAGTCCAGCAAAGCTGGAGTAGCTCCAAAAAAAGTCGCTCCAAAAAAAACAGCTTCAAAGAGGGCAGTCCCAAAGAAGACATCAAGCAAGAAGAGAATAGAGGTAATCAAACCTTCCGCTACTAAAGTAGTAGTGAAAAAATCACCTAATTTAGCAACTAAATTGGGCCTTTTTGATAATTACATAAAAAAGAACGGAAGGATTTTCCTTAAGCCGCCGAGAGATTTTGCTGATTTCCCTGATTTGCTTTCTTTACAGAAAAAATGATACGAGGATTTCATCAACAAATACCTCAATAAATTATTCGACAATATCAACCCTGTGCGGGATATCGCAGGAGAAAAGATGTATGTAGCTATTTCGGATATCAAAGTTTCCGAACCGATCGATGATGTGAAGACATGCAAGAAAAAAGAATTGACGTATGGAGGGATCATCACCGGCAAAGTGAAACTCGTGGATTCTCCAAGCAAGAAAGTATTGTTCAGTAAATGTGCGAACATCGGTATCTTGCCGATCATGACACCATCAGCTTCTTATATCGTCAATGGTGTAGAGAAGATCGTAATATCACAGATCGTAAGATCATACGGTATCTTTTACGTAAAAAGAGATTTCAAATATTCATTCAAGATTATTCCTGAAAACGGACCACGGCTCGAAGTACAAGTAGAAAAATCCGGAGTAGTAGTAGCGAGAGTGAACAAATCAAGAAAATTTCCCATCACCTCATTGCTGAGAGTATTCGGAGCAGAGACTGATGAACAGATCACAGCGTATTTCAAGGATGTCTTTGAAGAAGACGATTTCGATTACTTAGCGGTTACGCTTAAGAAAGATACGACAACTGATGCATTGTCAGCCGCAGAATTCATTTACAACAAATTGAGACCAGGGGAATTGATCGATCCGGAAAACGCCTTGAACTATATCAAAGCGCAATTCATGTCTACCGAAAGGATATTTATGGGGAGGATTGCAAGACGCAAGATCAATGCGAAACTAAATCTCAATAAACCATTAGACGGTGATGTGGCGAATGTATTGGATGGTGAAGATCTCATTTCTGCGCTAAAATATCTTTTCCACTTATCAAACCACAAAAAAGGCTTCTACACCGACGATTCCGATCACCTTTCCAACAAGCGTATCAGGACGATGGGCGAGATCCTGTATGCTCATCTCCAGCCCATGATGAGGAAATTCGTGAAGAGCATCAAAGGGAAACTTTCTATCTTGAATTCAGAGAATGCGATCAAGATCACCGACCTCGTCAATTTCAAAATCGTAGATAATTCCATCAAGAGTTTCTTCGCGACATCTCAATTGTCGCAATTCTTGGATCAGATAAATCCGATCGCTGAAGTGGAGCACAAAAGAAGAATCACCGCGCTCGGACCTGGAGGACTCAAGAGAGAAACGGCAAAATTCGAGGTGCGTGATGTCCACCCTTCGCATTATGGAAGGATCTGTCCTATCGAAACGCCTGAATGACAGAACATCGGACTAGTTATCTATCAATCATTATATTCACGTGTTAACGATGAATGATTTTTGGAAACTCCAGCATTAAAGATCCATCGTGAAGTCCCAGCAACGGCTGACAAATTAGCGAACAGGATCGCTCACCGTGATATCCACGAATTAGACGCAAAAGGCAAGCAATTGAGAACAGTTATCGTCAAAGAAGACCACTATATCGACGAAAAATCAGCCAAGACCATCGAAAAAATATATGGCAAGCTCGGAAAGACAATAGCGGTGAAACCGTTCTTCGACAAAGCTGTGGAATATATATCTCCAGAACTCGATGAAAGATATTTTATCGCTGACGCGACGACACCGATTGATGCATATCACAACATTACAGAAAGCCGCGTTGCGGCAAGACATTTCAATGAGATGGGAATGTTTCACGTCAATGATATCACACACATAGATGTAAATCCTTCGCAGATATTTTCACCTAATACGTCAGTAATCCCATTTGTAAATCATAACGATGCAGTGCGTGCTGCTATCGCGACCAATCAGCAAAGACAGGCATTACCATTGCTCAAAAATGATACTCCATATGTAGGTACAGGGCTTGAAAGCGACATCATCCAGATGACGCATGCAGTGACGAAAGCAGAGGATGCCGGAGAAGTGATTTATGTTGATGGGAAAAGGATCAAGATAAGATATCAGAAATGAACAAAAGAATATATGCTGGGCATATTCATGAGATCAAATCAGAAGACATGTATGAATCAGCTTCCTAGAGTTTCATTAGGACAAAAGGTAAAAAAATGAGATATCCTTTTCGAATGACCATGTTCCGTCGATGGAGAGATGGCATTGGGAAGAAATCTAAGGATTGCATTCATGTCATGGAAAGGATTCAATTACGAAGATGCGATCGTCATCTCGCAAAGACTCGTGAAAGATGATGAATTAACATCAGTTCAGATAGAAGAATACGAAATAGAAGTCGCAGATACTAAGCTCGGACCTGAAGAAACTACCAATGATATCCCATGAGTCTCTATGGGGAAATTAAAAAATCTCGATGAAGATGGTATCGTGAGGATCGGATCCAAAGTGAAATGATGAGATATCCTTATCGGAAAGATCACACCGAAGTCTGAATGAGAATTGACTCCTGAGGAAAAATTGATCCAGGCGATTTTCTGAGACAAATCAAAGAATGTAAAAGATACCTCATTATATATGCCGTCAGGAAGTGAAGGGAAAGTCATTGATATCGTCGTCCTCGATGCAAAAAAATGAGATAATCTCATGGCAGGAGTGAGAAAGAAGATTAAAGCATATGTAGCTACGACAAGAAAGATAGAAGTCTGAGATAAGCTCGCTGGAAAGCACGGAAACAAAGGTATCATCGCCATCGTAGTGCCACAGGAAGATATGCCGTTCACTGAAGATGGGAAGGCGGTGGATGTAGTGCTCAACTCTCTATGAGTAATTTCACGTATGAACATAGGGCAGCTATTTGAAGCGCAATTATGATTCCTCGCTAATCATCTCGGTGTGAAATTCGCCGTTCCGACATTCTCAGGATTCGGATTCGATGACTTGTCAGCTTTGGCGAAAAAATGCTGATTTGAAGAGCTTAAAGTGCCATTGTACAACGGAGAGGATGGAGAAGTATATTCACAGAATGTCGCTGTCGGATATATGCACATCCTCAAACTCGTGCACATGGTAGAAGATAAGATCCATGCAAGATCCGTAGGACCATACTCACTGATCACTCAGCAACCGCTCGGAGGAAAATCCAGACAAGGAGGTCAGAGATTCTGAGAGATGGAAGTGCGGGCGCTAGAAGCATATTCAGCAGTATACACGCTTCAAGAGATGTTGACCGTGAAATCAGATGATGTCATCTGAAGAAATAAATTATACGAAGCTATCATCAAAGGTCAGAAACCGAAGATAGGAGGATTGCCGGAATCATTCAACCTGCTTACCTTCTTGTTCAAAGGATTGTGTCAGAACATAGAACCGTTGACGGTGGATGAATTGGAGAAGGTGCATCAAGAGAGAGTGAAGAAGATCGTGGATCTAGGACTTTCATGAATGATGAGTAATACGGCCTTGGGTGATGAGCCACTAGAATCAGGAGAAGGAGATGCCACTCAGGAAAAATGAGAGATCATCGACAATGTGATCCAGGAAATGGAAGATTTTGGAGAATTGGAATAATAGCTTCTAGCTACTTGCTTCTAGCTTCTAGTAATGTGAATTTGGCTAGAGACTAGCAGCTAGCGACTAGTGGCTATCATGATTTTAATTTCTTATCTTTACGTTCATGTACAAAACAAAATTTGAAGGACTTGTAGTGAAGCTGGCTTCAATCGAGGATATAGAAACATGGTCACATGGTGTCGTGGATAATCCTGATACCGTGAATTATAGAACCTGAAAACCGAAGCAAGGATGACTTTTTTGTGAATCCATTTTCTGACCTGTGAAAAACTATGAATGTAGTTGCGGAAAGTATAAGGGAGTGAGATATAAGGGGATCGTCTGTGAAAGATGCGGAGTAGAAGTGACGACGTCCAGAGTGAGAAGATCAAGGATGGGACACATCGAATTGGCAGTTCCTGTGCTTCATGCTCGATACAAATCAAGTCCATCAGGATGAGTGCATCAGTTGCTCAATCTTTCTTCCAATGAGATAGATAAGATTTTGAGTTTCGTAAAATATGTATTGGTACAGGATATTACAGAAGATACCAAGAAAAAGATCAAAGAGAAGATAAAGGAAGATTATGAGAAAAGGATGGAGGAGTTGAAAGTCTTGTACAAAGAAGAATTGGAGAAAGCAGATGACAAGAAAAAGCAGAAAGATACTGATAGATTATTCCAGGAGAACAAAGATGATATCGATAAAGAGATGAACAGATTAAAATCCATCATCGCAGATTTGAATATCGGATCAACGATTTTGGAGAGCGATTACAGAAACATCTTCTGCCAATTCGCAGATATCATCACCTTCCAATCAGGTCCAGAAGCGCTTCTCAAGATGCTTCAAAACATCAATGTGCAAAAGGAGATCAAACGCAGGATCAAACAATATACCCAAGTGAAATCTGAAGATCAGAGGAAGAAAGTGATCAACCTGATCAAATTATTGATCAATCTCCATGTTTCTGACGTGAAACCGGAAAATATGGTAATCAGGAAATTACCGGTCATACCGCCTGATTTGAGACCGGTCGTGCAACTCGAATGAGGAAAATTCGCATCATCAGATGTAAACCTTTTCTATAGACGTGTACTGATGAGAAACATCAGGTTGAAGAAAATGATCCAGGTGGGGATGCCGGATGTGGTGAAAAAAAATGAAATCAGACTTCTCCAGGAAGCCGTGAATAACTTATTAATCTGAGAAAGAAGCGGCGCAGGTGGTGCAGGAGCAGGCATCAAAGTCTTCAAATCATTATCAGATATGCTTTCCGGTAAAGAAGGTATCTTCAGAAAGAATCTGCTCGGAAAGAGAGTTGATTACTCAGGAAGATCAATCATCACGGTTGGTCCTAACTTGAAACTCAATGAATGCGGATTGCCGATCTATATCGCCGTAAAGATGTTTACTCCGTTCATCATCGGTAAACTCATCGAAAAGAAAATCGTATATACGCCTAAGCAAGCTGAAAAACTCATCAAAGATGAATCGCCGTTGGCATTGAGATTTCTTGAAGAAGTGATCAAAGACAAATATGTATTGCTCAATCGTGCACCAACCTTGCACAGACTTTCTATCGAAGCATTCAAGATCAAATTGATGCCGGGAAAGACGATAAGAATTCATCCGCTTGTGTGTCCTGCCTTCAACGCCGATTTCGATGGAGATCAGATGGCAGTCCATCTGCCGATTTCAGATGAAGCGCAACAGGAGGCGAAAGATTTGATCGCAGCAGACAAAAACATTTTGAAACCTGGATCCGGAGAACCGACGATTACGCACTCACAGGATATGGTGCTCGGAGTATATTATATCACTGATTTCTATGATCATAGATATCCTGATCTCAAGACGGAAGAAGAGCGGAAAGATAAAGCACCGCTCAAAGGCAGATTCACCAGCATGAATGATGTGCTGGAAAAATATTACAATGATAATGTGAAGATCAAAGACAAGATAATCCTGGTTTACGATAAAGAGCCTATTGAGACAACGGTAGGAAGAGTGCTTTTCAATCTCGTGTTGCCGGAAAAAATCAGATTCATCAATAAGAAAGTAGTGAATAAGGACCTTAAAAAGATTCTGAGTAGGATATTCGATGAATATGATATGGAAATGACAGTGAAAGTCGCTGATGATATCAAGGACCTGTGATTCAAATATGCAACCATCTCTGCGACATCAGTAAATGTCTTGGATATGAAAGTGCCGAAAGAAAAAGAAGATGAGTTGAGAAAATGAGAAGATGAAACCAGGGAATTGTATAAATATTATTATAAAGGATTCTTCTCTGATCAGGAGAAACATAGGAATGTCGTAGAAATATGGAGTAAAGTAAAATGAAATATCGAAAAGAGTCTGAAAGGGATCACAGGTCCTGGCCAGGACTTGTATACCATGGTAGATTCATGAGCGAGATGATCGCAGACGCACATAACGCAGATTTCAGGTATGAAAGGACTCGTCGTAAATCCTAAAGGAGAGATCATCGAACTCCCTATCAAGGGATCATTCGTAGAATGACTTAAACCTATTGAATACTTCATCTCCGCCCACTCAGGAAGAAAAGGAAAGGCGGATACAGCGCTCAGAACTGCGGATTCAGGATACTTGACGAGAAAACTTTGTGATTCTGCACAGGAAGTCGTGATAAGAGAGAAAGATTGTTGAACGGATAAATTCTTGAATTTCTCTAAGCAGGAAGCAGAAGCCCAGAATCAGAAATTCTTTGAAATGATTTATGGAAGAGTGTTGGCAGAAGAAGTGAAAGATGCAAAAGGCAATATAGTGCTTAATGCAGAAGATCTGTTGAACAAAGAGAATATCGCCTTACTCGAAGCAGCGAACATAGAGATGGTGAAAGTAAGGACGCCGTTGGTATGTAATACCGTCAGCGGAATATGTCAGCATTGTTATGGTATGGATCTTTCAACCAGACAGATCATTCAGATAGGAGTTCCTGTGGGAGTCATCGCAGCACAATCTATATGAGAACCGACTACGCAGTTAACGATGGATACTTTCCATGGATGATGAGTCGCATCAGAATGATGAGAGATGGCACAGGGTGTGGATAGGATCAAGCAGTTGTTTGAAGTCAGAGCACCAAAAAATCCAGCCATCATCGCGCCATTTGATGGGAAAGTCTCCTTCTACGAAACAGCAAAAACCAAGTATATAAAAATCGTTTCAGAATATCAGAAAAAGACCTATCTCATCAAAGCAGGATACAAACTTGATGTGAAAAAATGAGATGTTCTTGCAAAGTGATGAATCTATGCGAGCAAGTCCAAGAGCAAATTGAAAGTGAAAGAAGAGGGTAAGGTGTTGGAAGTGAAGGGCGATCATATGATTCTTGGAATACAGGAAGTATTTACCAAAGCGATCCTCGGACTTACGCCAAAAGTGAAAGAGAAAGAAGAAGTATATAAAGGTATGATTTTGACCTGAGGTTCATTGGATATCAAAGAATACAAGGATATCGTGGGCAATCTCGAAGCACAGAAATATATCATCAGAGAGACGAAGAAAGTATATGCATCTCAATGACAGGATCTTAATGACAAGCATATTGAGGTAATCGTGAAACAATTATTCTCCAAGGTATTTATAGAAGATTCTGGAGAGAGTAGTTTCATTCCAGGTACGCATGT
>Ga0100395_1002001_pt1 | contig 15500 bp, 18 predicted proteins | sample CryGeymeta201519_FD_81542 | JGI IMG/M metagenome (GOLD analysis project Ga0100395, IMG submission 81542) | Groundwater microbial communities from Crystal Geyser aquifers in Utah, USA - Crystal Geyser metaG 2015-19 | ecosystem: Environmental > Aquatic > Deep subsurface > Groundwater | place: USA... | reverse complement strand
TGGTCTTTTCGTGGTTGGCGACCTTGTCCAGCGGCGCGGCTTCGATCTTCCAGCGATACGGCGCGTCGTTGCTGCGCACGATCACCGGCATCACCGCGTTGCGGCCAGCGAGCGCGTATTCCACCGCCGCCTTGCCCACCGCCAGCGCCTGCGCGTGGTCACTGGCCGAGGCCAGGTGCCGCGCCGAGCGTTGCAGGTAATCGGGCACCGCCCAGTGAACTTTCATGCCGAGCTTATCCTTGACGGTGGCGGCCAGCGCGGGGCCGACACCGCCGAGCTGGCTGTGGCCGAAGGCATCCGTACCGCCGGCTTCGGCGACGAAACGGCCGCTGCCGTCGCGCAGGCCTTCGGACACCACCACCACGCAGTACCCGACCCTGGCCACGACGGCTTTGACTTCGGCCAGAAACCGCGCTTCGTCGTACGCCACTTCCGGAAACAGGATGAGGTGCGGCGGCGCGCTGGCGCTGCCATCGCCGGCCAGGCCACCGGCGGCGGCCAGCCAGCCGGCATGGCGGCCCATCACTTCGTAGACGAACACCTTGGTTGAGGTTTGTGCCATCGCCGCCACGTCGAGGCTGGCCTCCAGCACCGACACTGCGGTGTACTTGGCGGCCGAGCCAAAGCCGGGGCAGCAGTCGGTGACGGCGAGATCGTTGTCGACGGTCTTGGGCACGCCGACGCAAATCAGCGGATAGCCGAACGCCTTGGCGATGCGCGACACCTTGGCCGCGGTGTCGGCGGAATCATTGCCGCCGTTGTACAGGAAATAGCGCACCTGGTGCGCCGCGAACACCTCGATCAGTCGCTGGTAGTGGACGCGGTCGGCTTCCAGCGATTTGAGCTTGAAACGGCACGAGCCGAACGCGCCGCCTGGCGTATGCGCCAGTGCGCGGATCGCCGCAATCGGCTCCTTGCTGGTGTCGATCAGGTCTTCGCCCAGCGCACCGAGGATGCCGTTGCGCGCCGCCAGCACCTTCACCTTGTGTGCGCGCGCGGTCTGGATCACGGCGCTGGCGCTGGCATTGATGACGGCAGTGACACCGCCGGATTGGGCATACAACAGGGTTTGCGCGCTCATGGAAACACCTTCGTTTGACTTGATGGGGGGCTGCGGTTAGCGTTTCACACCATTGCACGGTGATTGTCGGCCAGTTTAGCGGTATCCGGCGGCAGAACGAATCCGTGTCACCTGTTGATCTAAGGAACGCGCGCATGCGACTGGTACTCCTCGGCGCCCCCGGTTCGGGCAAGGGCACGCAAGCCTCGCGGCTGCGCGAGCATTTTTCGGTGCCGCACATTTCCACCGGCGACCTGTTGCGGGCAGCGGTCGCGGCGGGCTCGCCGTTGGGGCGCAAGGCCAAGGCGGTGATGGATGCCGGCAGCCTGGTGTCCGATGACATCGTGCTGAGCATGCTGGAAGAACGCCTGCACCACCCCGATGCCGATAGCGGTTTCATCCTCGATGGCTATCCGCGCAATCTGGCGCAGGCCAGCGCGCTCGATGCACTGCTGGCACGGCTGGAGCAGCCAATGGATGTGGCGGTGCAGATCGATGTCAACCCGGAGTTGCTGGTCGAGCGCATCGCCGGCCGTGCAACGCTCGAGGGTCGCGCCGATGACAGCCCCGATGCCGTGCGCCACCGCCTGCAGGTGTATGCCGAGCAGACTGCGCCGGTGGTGCATTACTACCGCGAGCATGGCCGCCTGGCGCGGGTCGATGGCGTCGGTTCGATGGACGAGGTTTTGGCGCGCATTCTCGCTGCCATCGCTGCCGCCAAGTGACACCCGGCAGGGTGGTGCCCGGGTAGCGCACGCAATGAATGAACTGTTTTCGCGCTTGTTTGCGATCTGCCGTCTGCGTCTCGGTCCGCAGGACATGCCCTATGCGCCGGCCACTGCGCGGGCGCTGATCGTCAGTGTGCTGTTGCTGGAGATGGCGTTATCGCAGCTGCTGGCGGTGCCCGATCGCGTGCTGCTGCCGCGTATGCTGCTGAGCTTTGCCATGCTGGTGGGCGCGCCGTGGCTGTTGCTGCGCCTGCGTACGCGCGTTGGCCGCCTGGTGCAAACCCTGATTGCGCTGGCCGGTACCAGCCTGCTGTTGACCGTGGCGTTGGTGCCGCTGTTGCTGATCAGCGCTGGCGGCAGCATCGACCCGGCCAACCCGACGCCGGCATCGCTGTGGGTCAGTGCGGCGGTGTTGCTGCTGGTGGTGTGGAAGCTGATGATCAATGGCCACATCCTGCGCTATGCGCTGGACTGGCCACCGCTGGCGGCGGCGCTACTGGCGTTGGGCCTGTTTCTGATCGAACTGGGGCTGGACCAGTGGTTGCAGGGCTTCGCCGCTGGCGCTGGCTCTACAATGGGCGGATGAAACTGCATATTCTCGGCATCTGCGGCACCTTCATGGGCGGTATCGCTGCGCTCGCACGTGAACTCGGCCACGATGTCAGTGGCAGCGACGCCAATGTCTATCCACCGATGTCCAGCCAGCTCGAAGCGCTTGGCATCGCGCTCAGCCAGGGCTATGCACCAGCGCACATAGCCGCCGCTGCCGAGCAAATCGTCGTCGGCAATGCGCTCGCGCGCGGCAACCCCAGCGTCGAGGCGGTGCTCGACGCCGGCCGCGCCTACACGTCGGGTGCGCAGTGGCTGGCCGAAAACGTGTTGCCGGGCCGGCGCACGCTGGCGGTCGCCGGTACCCACGGCAAAACGACGACCAGCAGCCTGCTTGCCTTCATCCTCGAATACGCTGGCCGCGATCCGGGGTTTCTGATCGGCGGCGTGCCGGAAAACTTCGGCGTGTCCGCACGCATTGGCTCGGGCCGCGAATTCGTGGTCGAAGCCGACGAATACGACACCGCGTTTTTCGACAAGCGCTCCAAGTTCGTGCACTACCGGCCGTGGCTGGCGATCCTCAACAACCTCGAATACGACCATGCCGACATTTTTCCGGACGTAGCCGCCATCCAGCGCCAGTTCCATCACCTGCTGCGCACCGTGCCCGGCAATGGCCGGCTGATCGTCAACGGCGATGACGACAATCTGGCGCAGGTGCTGGCGATGGGCTGCTGGACGCCGGTGGAGACCTTCGGTGAACGCGAAGACGCCGATTGGCGAGCCCAGCTCGATGCCGCCGACGGCTCGGCATTCACCGTGCTGTACCGCGGTGCAGCGGTGGGCGAAGCGCGCTGGTCGCTGCTCGGCCGCCACAACGTGATGAACGCGCTGGCCGCGATCGCTGCTGCACAGGCGGTGGGTGTTGCGATTGCCGATGCCGTCGCCGCGCTGGCCGCGTTTCGCAGCGTCAAGCGCCGCCTTGAGGTGATCGGCTGCACCCACGAGATCACAGTCTACGACGACTTCGCGCATCACCCCACCGCCATCGCCACCACGCTCGCCGGCCTGCGCGCCAGGGTCGGCAGCGCGCGCATCGTGGTGGCGATGGAGCCACGCAGCAATTCGATGCGCATGGGTGCGCACGCCGCGCAACTGGCACCGGCGCTGGCCGACGCCAATGCGGTGGTGTTTCTGCATCGGCCGGGCTTGCCGTGGGATGCCGGTGCGGTGATCGACGCGCTGCACGGGCGCGCGCGCAGCGCCGCCGATGTTGACGCGCTGTTGGCTGCACTGCACACGCTGGCGCAACCCGGCGACCACGTGTTGTTCATGTCCAACGGCGGCTTTGACGGCGCGCCACGGCGGTTTTTCGACAGCCTGTGAGCGGCAGGCGTGCGATGAATGCAGTGATCTGCGCGATGGCCACGGCCTGCGCGTGTTCGCGCTCGCTGGCTTCAGCGTCGGCGGCCTGAATGGCTGGGAAAACTGGATGCCGCTGGCGCGCTGCGCGCTGTACGCCCAAGGCATCGATGTGCATGTCGCCTGCTGGCCGGGCAACGTGCGCAATACCGCCGACATCACCCGCTTCATCGCCCGCTAAGGCCGCTGCTATGTGGTGTCGGTGAACGGCCTGATGCGCCGCAGCGATGTGCCCGCGCAGATGCCCCATGCCGAGGCGTTGCGCGCGGCACTGCCGGCGGTTTGTGCCGATGGTGGCAGTTGCATTGCCGGCCCGGATGGCGAGTGGCTGCTTGCACCACAGGTAGGCGCGGAAGGTTTGTGGCTGGCCGAGCTGGCGCTGGCCAAGGTTCACGCCGAGCGGCAGAGCTTCGATCCGTTTGGCCATTATTCGCGGCCCGACGTGCTGGATCTGCAGGTGAATCGCGCGCGTCGGACGGGCGCGCGCTTCGCCGATACCGACGGAGCCGCGTCACGTGCATGCTATGTGCTCGTTGGACCTTCTTGTGGATCATGGTGTTGAACGCATTGCGTGAGAGGTGACCTTCGGCACATGCGGCTATTGAGTTGGTGTTATACATTACCAGCACACCAACCCACGGAGACAGCCATGAACACCACCACCACCACCACCACCACCACCACCAACGCCATCGCCGCCATCGCCGCCATCACCCACATGGCCGACCGCCGTCATAGCGAGCGCCAGGCGCGGCCCGGCAGCGACCGCCTGAGTGCGCAGTACCGCGAGCGCGACTTCGGCATTGGCTACGGCAGCAGCAGCGGTTACGTGCGTAACCGTTCTTACATCGCCGGCAGCGACCGCCCGCTGTTTCGCGTGGCCTGAGCACCGCGGCTACTGGTAACCACGTGCCTGCAACGTAAACAAATGCGCGTAATGCCCGGCCTGTGCCAGCAGTGCGGCGTGGCTGCCGTGTTCGATGATGCGGCCGTCCTGAATCACGATGATCTGGTCGGCCATGCGCACGGTCGAAAAGCGATGCGAGATCAGGATCACGATGCGGTTCGCGCTGAGCCCGCGGAAGTGCTCGAACACGTTGGCTTCGGCCTCGGCATCCATCGCCGCGGTCGGTTCGTCGAGCACCAGGATGTCCGCTTGTGAGCGCATGAACGCGCGCGCCAGTGCGATCTTCTGCCACTGCCCACCGGACAGCTCGCGGCCATCACGGAACCACTTGCCAAGCTGGGTATCAAAACCGGCCGGCAACGCATCGATGAACGCGCTGGCCATGCCTTTGTCGCTGGCCTCGCGCCAGCGCGCCGCGTCCTCGAAGTGGGCAACATCGCCGGCACCGATGTTTTCGCCCACGCGCATCTGGTAACGCGCGAAATCCTGAAAAATCACCCCGATTCGCCGGCGCAGAGTGTCCTCGTCCCACTCGCCCAACTCGCGGCCATCGAGCACGATGCGGCCGGCATCGGGCGGGTACAGCCGGGTCAGCAGCTTGATCAGGGTGGTCTTGCCCGACCCATTGCGGCCGACCAGCGCCAGCGACTGCCCGGGCCGGATGTGCAGGTTGATGTCGTGCAGCGCTGGCGCATCGGCACCCGGATAAGTGAAGCTGACATGCTCAAAGCGAATGCCGTCGCTGGGCTCAGGGCCGCTAACCGCGTTGCCGTCGCTGCCCCGTACCGGCGTGTGCAGATACTCGTACAGGGTGGACAGGTACAGATTGTCCTCGTACATGCCACTGATCGCCGACAGCATCGCCGACACCGCCGACTGCCCCTGTCGGAACAGCATCAGGTACATGGTCATCTGGCCCAGCGTGATTCGACCCAGTACGGTAGTGACCGCGATCCACGCGTAAGCCGCATAAAGCGCCAGCGTGCCGATCAGGCCGAGCGCCAAACCCCAGCCATCGCGGCGCAGGGTGAGAGCGCGATCGGCGGCATACAGGCGGCCAAAAATATCGCGGTAACGTTGCAGCAGCAACGGGCCAAGCCCGAACAGCTTGACCTCCTTGGCGTGGTCTTCGCGCGCCAGCACCGTTTCCAGATACAACTGCATTCGCGTTTCCGGCGAACGCCAGCGAAACAGCCGGAACGCGTCGCCGGAGAATTTGGTTTCAGCGAGAAAGGCGGGCAGCCCGGCCAGCACCAACACCGCCATCGCCCACGGCGAAAACTGCACCAGCAGCGCCGCATAACTGACCAGCGAAATCAGGTTCTGCGCCAGCCCGAAGCTGCGGTTGACCAGCGATAGCGGCCGGCTGGAGGCTTCGCGCCGCGCCCGCGTCAACTTGTCGTAGAACTCCGAATCCTCGAACTGCGCCAGATCCAGGGTCAGCGCCTTCTCCAGGATCATCGCGTTGACCCGTTGCCCGAGCTGTGCGCGCAACAGCGACTGGCAGAACGAGATGCCGCGCTGGGCGCCGGCCAGGGCCGCCACCAGCGCGCCTTCCAGCGCCACCAGCCACAGCACCGATGGCAACGGCGCGGCGCCGCCGGCACGCACCGTCTGCGCCGCGGACACCACCGCATCGACGATCAGCGCACCTACCCAGGCGATGCCGGCCGGCAGCAGACCGGCGATCAGCGTCAACAGCCCGAGCGCGATGGTCAGCGCACGGCTGGTGCTCCACACCAACTCCAGCGCCCGTGCGCTGAAGCGAAACGCGCCGAGAAAACCGCGCGCGATGTCGCTATCGTCGTTGATCGGCGGTGCCGCGTGGGGGTGCATGGTGAGCACAGTAATCGCTGCGCCCGCATTTGCCCATAGCGTCGAGTTCAACGATGGCCGCGCGCGTGGCGGCAACCAATGCGTACTCGCAAGCAGGTATCCTTGGTGCCTGTTGACCGCTCAGGGCGCATAACCATGGTCTCGCTGCACGGCAAAACGCTGTTCATCACCGGCGCCTCGCGTGGCATCGGCCTGGCGATCGCATTGCGTGCGGCGCGCGATGGCGCCAACGTGGTGATCGCGGCAAAATCCGATGTCGCCAATCCAAAATTGCCGGGCACCATCCACAGCGCCGCCGAAGCGGTGCGTGCGGCGGGCGGGCAGGCACTGGCGATCCGCTGCGACATCCGCGAGGAAACCCAAGTGCAGGCAGCGGTGGCTCAGAGCGTGGCGCAGTTCGGCGGGATCGACATCCTGGTCAACAACGCCAGCGCGATCTGGCTGCGCGGCACCCTGGATACCCCGATGAAACGCTTCGACCTGATGCAACAGGTCAATGCACGCGGCAGCTTTCTGTGCGCGCAAGTGTGTCTGCCGTATCTGCTCAAGGCGGCAAACCCGCACATCCTCACCCTGGCACCGCCGCCGTCGCTCGATCCGCGCTGGTGGGGCGCGCACACCGGCTACACGCTGGCCAAGATGGGCATGAGTTTCGTCACCCTGGGGCTGGCCGCCGAGTTCGGCCCGCAAGGGGTGGCGGTTAACGCGCTGTGGCCGCGCACGCTGATCGCCACCGATGCGCTGAACATGATCCCCGGCGTCGAAGCCAGCCGCGGCCGCAAGCCGGCGATCATGGCCGATGCCGCGCACGCCATCCTCACCCGCCACGCCACCGGCTTCAGCGGCCAGTTTTTGATCGACGACGAGGTGCTGCGGGCCGCCGGCGTCAGCGATTTCGATCGCTATGCGGTGCAACCGGGGCAGCCGTTGTTGCCCGATCTGTTTCTGGATTGAGGTAACTGTGAACGACGCTCTCCCTTCGTCATTGCGAGCGCAGCGAGGCAATCCATGCCATGGATCCATGAAAAATCTCTGGATTGCCACGTCGCTTTGCTCCTCGCAACGACAGCTTGTTCAGGGCATCCTTGATGCTGTCGCGGACAACCAAAGCAAACTGCAAGCAACAGGAGATAACGTGATGCGCTATTTGCATACCATGGTTCGGGTGCGCGATCTGGATGCTTCACTGGCCTTTTTTCGTGACGCCTTGGGGCTGATCGAAACCCGGCGCAAGGATTACCCGGCGGGCCGCTTCACGCTGGTGTATCTGGGCGCTGACGAAAACCCGGAGGCGGAGGTGGAATTGACCTTCAACTACGATGACGAGGATTACGGCAGTGCGCGCAACTTCGGCCACCTCGCATTCGCGGTGGACGATATCTATGCCACCTGCGCGCGCCTGCAGGGCAACGGCATCACCATCAACCGGCCGCCACGCGATGGCCGCATGGCGTTCGTGCGCTCGCCCGATCGCATCTCGATCGAGTTGCTGCAAAAGGGCGATGCCCTGCCGCCAGCCGAGCCGTGGGCGTCGATGGCCAATGTCGGCGAATGGTAAGGCCACCATTTTGCGGTGAAATTGATTCAAGTCGTGGTTGCCGCCGGCACCTGCGGTTAGCATGCACACCATGATCGCGAACGCGCCACCACTGCTGCAGGCCCGACAACTGGTGTTTGCGCGCAATGATGAGCCGGTGTTCGGCCCGCTCGATTTCCAGGTATCCGCTGGCGAGGCGCTGCTGGTACAGGGTGGCAATGGCAGCGGCAAAACCACGTTGTTGCGGGTGTTGGCCGGGTTGCTCGGCGCCAGCAGCGGCAGCGTGCATGTCAACGGCAAGCCGGCCGAACGCGAGGCCATTGCCACGCACACCGCGCTGCTCGGCCATCTGCTGGGCCACAAGGGCGAGTTGAGCGCCGATGAAAATCTGCAATTTGCACTGGGTCTATATGGCCAGCGCGAGGGCATCAGTCGCAGCGAAGCGCTGGAACAGGTCGGCCTGGCCGGGTTCGAGGACACCTTTGCGCGCACCCTGTCGGCGGGACAGAAAAAGCGCCTGGCGCTGGCGCGCCTGCTGCTGGTGCCGGCGCCGCTGTGGTTGATGGACGAGCCCTATGCCAACCTGGATCTGCAAGGCATCGCGCTGGTCAATGGGATGATCGAGCGCCATGTGCAAGCCGGTGGTGCGGCGTTGATCACCAGCCATGGTGCCTACGCCACCCCGGCGGTGCGCACCCGTTTGCTGGAGTTGAGTCATGGCTGAGGCCACTGCCCGTACCGCACTGCTGGCGCTGTTGCGCCGCGACCTGCTGCTGGTCTGGCGGCGGCGCGGCGATGCCTTGCAACCGGTGCTGTTTGCGGTGCTCACCATTACCCTGTTTCCGTTGGCATTGGGCAGCGACGCCGCGTTTTTGGCGCGGATCGCCGCCGGCGTGATCTGGGTGGCAGTGGTGCTGGCTGGCATGTTGTCGCTGGATGCCTTGTTTCGCAGCGATCTGGACGACGGCAGCCTGGAACAACTGCTGCTCAGCCCGCAGCCGTTGGCGTTGCTGATCTTCGGCAAAGTGCTGGTGCACTGGCTGACCACCGCCGTGCCGGTGCTGCTGGCGACGCCGTTGTTTGCCGCCATGCTGCAACTGGACAGCAATCTGTACGCTGTGTTGCTGCTCAGTCTGCTGCTGGGCACGCCGCTGCTGAGCCTGATCGGCGCGGTGGTGGTGGCGTTGACGGTGGGCATGAAGCGCTCTGGTATGCTGCTGGCCTTGCTGGCATTGCCGCTGTATGTGCCGGTGCTGATCTTTGGTGCCGGCAGCGTGATGGCGGCAGCGCAGGGCCTGCCCTATCTGGGCGCGCTGCTGGTGCTGGGTGCCGCGCTGGCGCTCGCGTTGGTGCTGGCGCCGCTGGCCGCGGCGGCGGCTATCCGGATTGCACTTTCATGAATTTGCTTGAATCCCGGGAGTACCCGTGAACCCGATCGTGCGCTGGTTTCATCAACTCGGCTCGCCGCCCTATTTCGATGGTTTTGCGCGCCGCTACGCGCCGTGGGGCTATGCCCTCGGTGGCGTGCTGATGCTCTGGGGCATGTGGCTGGCGCTGTATCAGGTGCCGGCCGACTACCAGCAAGGCAACAGTTTTCGCATTCTGTTCATCCATGTGCCGGCGGCCTGGATGAGCCTGTTTATTTACGGGGTGATGGCGGTCAACGCGTTCATTGCGCTGGTGTGGCGGATCAAGCTCAGCGAGCTGCTGGCGATGAACTGCGCGCCGATCGGCGCCGCCTTCACCCTGATCACCCTGGTCACCGGCGCAGTCTGGGGCAAGCCAACCTGGGGCACCTGGTGGACCTGGGACGCGCGCCTTACTTCGGAGTTGGTGCTGTTGTTCCTGTATCTGGGCGTGATGGGCCTGTACGGCGCCATCGATGATCGCCGCAATGCGGCGCGGGCAGCGGCATTTCTCGCATTGATCGGTATCGTCAACGTGCCGATCGTGCATTTCTCGGTGACCTGGTGGAACACCCTGCATCAGGGTGCCAGCATTCGTTTGATCGGCCCGTCCACCATTGATGCCTCGATGATCGCACCGCTGCTGTTCACCGCGCTCGGCAGCAAGCTGTGGTTCATCGGCTCGCTGTTGGCGCGCACGCGCACCGCGCTGACCGATCTGGAGCTGGGCAAGGATTGGGTGCGCCGACAACTGGGGGTAACGCGATGAGTGCCTGGTTTGATATGGGCGGCCACGGCCTGTACGTGTGGAGTTCGTACGGGCTGTTCGTGCTGGTGATGCTCTGGGATCTGTTGGTGCCGTGGCTGCGTCGCCGCCGCCTGCTGCGTACCTTGGCTTTGAAAATTCGCCGCGAAGCGGCAAGGAAATCCGTATGAACCCGACTCGCAAACGTCGTCTGTGGCTGGCGTTGTTCCTGCTGCTGGCCGCGGCCGTCGCCGGCACCCTGATCACCTTGGCCTTGCAGGAAAACCTCAACTACCTGCACACGCCGAGCGAGGCGGTGCGTGGTGAAGTGCCGCAGGACGCCGCATTCCGGCTCGGCGGGGTGGTGCGCGAGGGCAGTGTGGTGCGCACGGCGGGCACGCTGGAAGTACGTTTTGCGGTGACCGATCGCGTTGCCGACTTCCCGGTGTTCTATTCCGGCATCCTGCCCGACCTGTTCCGCGAAGGGCAGAGCGTGCTGGCGCGCGGCCGCTTGAGTGATGGCGTGTTTGTCGCAGAAGAAGTGCTGGCCAAGCACGATGAAACCTACATGCCCAAGGAAGTGGCCGACGCGATTGCCGCATCGCAGGCCAAGCATCAAAACGATACGGCCGCCGACGGTGCCGCGAGCGAGCCGGCAGCAACTGCGCCCGCCGATCGCCTGCCCGACACCAATGCCGGCGGTGGCCAGTGATCGGCCCCGTCAACCCGCGCCCGCTCGGAGCCACCCATGATTGCTGAACTGGGCCAGATCGCCCTCATCCTGGCGCTGATCCTGGCGCTGGTGCAGGCGGCGTTGCCGATGTGGGGTGCGGCGCGCAACGATGCCGCGCTGATGGCAGTGGCACGGCCCGCCGCCTACGGGCAATTGCTGTTCCTGGCGGTGGCGTTCGCGCTGCTCACCAGCTTGTTCGTGATTCAGGATTTTTCGGTGTTGTACGTGGCGCGCAATTCCAACTCGCTGCTGCCGATGGCCTATCGTTTTTCGGCCGTGTGGGGTGGGCACGAAGGTTCGCTGCTGCTGTGGGTGCTGATTCTCGGCATCTGGACCGCTGCCGTGGCGCGGCTCAGCCATGCCCTGCCGCAGCCGGTGGTGGCGCGGGTGCTGGCGGTGCTGGGGCTGATCAGTGTCGGCTTTTTGCTGTTCACCGCGCTCACCTCCAATCCGTTCGATCGGGTGCTGCCGGCATGGCCGGATGGCAACGACCTCAACCCGTTGCTGCAAGACCCGGGCCTGATCGTGCATCCGCCGATGCTGTACACCGGCTACGTGGGGTTTGCGGTGGCCTTCGCGTTCGCCATCGCCGCCTTGATTGATGGCCGGCTCGACGAGCGCTGGGTGCGCTGGGCGCGGCCCTGGACCAATGTCGCCTGGGGCTTTCTCACCGTCGGCATCGCGCTCGGCAGTTGGTGGGCGTATTACGAACTGGGCTGGGGCGGCTGGTGGTTCTGGGACGCGGTGGAAAATGCCTCGTTCATGCCGTGGCTGGTCGGTACCGCATTGATCCACTCGCAGGCAGTCACCGAAAAGCGCGGCGGCTTTGTCGGATGGACCTTGTTGCTGGCCATTGCCGCATTCTCGCTGTCGCTGCTCGGCACCTTCCTGGTGCGCTCGGGCGTACTGACCTCAGTGCATGCGTTTGCCTCCGATCCCGGGCGCGGCGTGTTCATTCTCACCTTCCTGCTGATCGTGGTCGGTGGCTCGTTGTTGCTGTACGCCATCCGCGCGCCGCGTATCGCGCGTGAAAAAACCTCGGCACCGGTATCGCGTGAGACCTTGTTGTTGATCAACAACCTGATGTTCACCGCCGCTGCCGCGATGGTGTTGATCGGCACCCTGGCACCGCTGATGTTCGAGGCGCTGAATCTGGGCAAGATTTCGGTCGGCCCGCCGTACTTCGGTTTTCAGTTCCTGTTGCTGATGGTGCCGGTGGCGGTGCTGATGCCGTTCGGCCCGTTTGCGCGCTGGGGCAGCGAGAACCTCGGCCGCTTCGTGCCGGTGCTGCGGATCGGGCTCAGCGCGGTGGTGCTGGCGTTGCTGCTGGCGGCGCTGCTGGGTGAGCGCTTCACGCTCAAGAGCTATCTGGGCGTGGCCGGCGCGGCATGGGTGTTTGCCGGGATCACGGCGTTTGTCTGGATGCGGTTTCGCTCGGCGGCCAAAGGCCGGCGCTTTACCGCCGAAATGCTGGGTATGAGCCTTGCCCACTTTGGCCTCGGCGTATTCGTGGCCGGGGTGTTGCTGGTCGAGAGCCTGGGCATCGAAAAAGATGTGGCGATGGTGCCCGGACAACAGGTCGAGGCCATTGGCTACCGATTCGATTTTGTCGGTGTCACCACGGTGCGCGGGCCAAACTACACCGCTGCACGCGGCGAGGTGCGGGTGTACGACGGTGAACGCCTGATCGCTACGCTGCACCCGGAAAAACGCAATTACCTCGCCGGTGGCCAGGTGATGACCGAAACCGCGATTGCGCCGGGGCTGGTGCGCGACATCTATGTGGCGCTGGGCGAATCGCTGGGCGCAGAGGGTAGCTGGGCGGTGCGCCTGTACATCAAGCCGTTCATCCGCTGGATATGGCTGGGCGCGCTGCTGATGATGGCCGGTGGCTTCGTCACCGCCAGCGATCGCCGCTTTCGCCGGCAAACCCCCGAACCCGCCATGCAGGAGGCCTGATGCTCAAGCGCGTGCTGCCACTGGTCGTATTCGCGGCGCTGGCGCTGTTGTTGCTTGCCGGCATCTGGATGCGTAAACAGGATGAAACGCTGGGGCGCAATCCCAGCGACATTCCCTCGCCATTGATCGGCAAGAAAGCACCGATCTTCGCGTTGCCCGATCTGCATCATCCCGAGCGCGTGGTCAGCAACGGCGATTTCGCGGGCACGCCGTACCTGCTCAATGTCTGGGGCAGTTGGTGCCCGGAGTGCCGTACCGAACATCCGGTGATTACCGAGTTGGCAAAAACCGGAAAGATTCGCGTGGTCGGCTTCAACTACAAGGACGAGGCCACCGATGCGTTGCGCTGGCTCGGCCAGTTTGGCGATCCGTATTCGGTGATTGCCGCCGACACAGATGGCCGCAGCGCCATCGAGTGGGGCATTTACGGCGCGCCGGAAACGTTTGTGGTGGATGCGGCCGGTGTGGTGGTGTTCAAACATATCGGCGCATTGACGCCGCAGGTGATCGAGCGCGAGGTGATCGCGCGCCTGGATGCGTTGCAAGGAGCCGGCCGATGAGCGTGTCGAAGTGGATTCTGCGCAACCTGGTGATGCTGTGTTTGCTGTTTGCCGGCACGGCGGCGGCGGTTGATCCGATGCCGTTCCGCGACGCCGCCGAAGAGGCGCGCTTTCGTGCCCTCGCCGCTGAATTGCGTTGCGTGATGTGCCAAAACCAGTCGCTCGCCGATTCCAGTGCGCCGATCGCGCGCGACCTGCGCCGCGAAGTATTCGAGCTGATGCGCGACGGCAAGAGCGACGCCGAAATCAAGGCGTTTTTGGTCGAGCGTTACACCGATTTTGTGTTGTACAAGCCGCCGCTGAACGAGCGTACCTGGTGGCTGTGGTTTGCACCGGTGCTTACATTGCTGGCCGGTGCCATCACGCTGGTGGTGATCGTGCGTCGTCGCGCCAAGGCCATGATGGCCAGCAAACCCGAATCGGAGGATGCATGGTAATGCCACTGTTTGTCGGCTTGGCGGTAGTGATGGTGGCAGTGGCGTTGGCCCTGTTGTTGCGGCCACTGCGCGCCGCTGGCGATCCCGCCGGCAAGCAGCGTGTCCTGTTGCAGCGCGCGCACGCCGGCGGCGTGCTGTCCGCAGCCGAGTACCAAGCCAAACTGGCGGCATTGCCGACGGCCAGTGATCCGGCGCCCGGCGCACCGCGTGGCTGGGTGCTGGCTCTCGCATTTTGTGTGCCGATGCTGGTGGTGCTGCTGTACCTGAGCATCGGTGCACCCGACGGCCTGCAACCGGCACTGGCGGCAGCGCCGACGCATTCCGGCGAAGCCGGTGCCGGCGCCGGCAATCAAGCCATGGAAGACGCCACCCGCGGCCTCGCCGAACGTTTGGCGCAACAACCCGATGACCGTGCCGGCTGGTTGTTGCTGGTGCGCGCCTACAAGGTGATGCAGAACTACGATGCCGCGCTGGCGGCGCTGGCGAGTGCCGCCGAACGCTGGCCGGATGACCCGGATATCCTGATCGAGCGCGCCGGCTTGCTGGTGTTGCTCGACCCCGAGCAGCGCGTCAGCCCCGAGGTGGAGCAGTTGGTGGATCGCGTGCTGGCGCAGGCGCCAGCCGACCCGCAGGCGCATTGGCTCAAAGGCATGGCCGCGTACCAGGCCGGCGCGTTCGCCGCTGCCGCCACACACTGGCAGCCCTTGCTTGACGCGCTGCCAGCCGATGCCGAAGGCCGCGATATGTTGATTGCACAGATCAACGACGCCCGCGAGCACGCCGGCATGCCAGCGCTGCCGGCCGCCGCAGCGGATACGACGCCCGCCTTACCGGCGCCTGCCGTGCAAGCCGCTGCGACCGAACCCGCAGCGGCGGCGAATGGCGCAGGCCCGCGTCTGCGCGTGCGCATCGAAATCGACCCGGCGCTGCAAGCCCGGCTGCAACCGAACGACGTGCTGTTCGTGTCCGCCCGTGCCAGCGTGGGCCCGCGCATCCCGCTCGCCGCACGCCGGATCAGCCCAATCGAACTACCGCTCGAACTCGAACTGAGCGACGCCGACGCCATGGCCCCGCAGTTCCGCCTGTCCAGCGCCAGCGAAGTGATTGTCAGCGCCCGCGTCTCGCATACCGGCATCGCCAACGCCGCCGCCGGCGACTTTGAAGCGCCGCCGCACACCACGGCTACTACCGCGACCGAACCCTTCACCCTGCGGATCGATCGCGCGCGCGAGTGACTCAGGCCGATGACGGGGTCGCTCGAAAGCAGAGCGATTGTGTCCGCAAAGGACGCAAAGAGCGCAAATAAAAGCCGTGGTGATTGGCCGCGCACAGCATGCATCCTCGGCGACCGTGCGACCACTTCGCGCCTTACAACACGCGCGACCAGGCCGAAGAACAGTGCAAGGATAGGCTGCAAGGATAGGCCGCAACACCGGAATAACCCGATGATTCGTTTAGGAGTCTTCCTACACGCAACGATCCCCATGCTGTGATAGGCTGCGAGAATACATGGCGATTCGTCGTCGACTAGGTGTTGAACTAAACCGCTATCGCGGTGGCTGCCAAGCCAGCCTTTCCGCGCTGATGCCGATGTGCGTTGCGAGGGTTGTTGCATGAGTCG
>Ga0100395_1001970_pt1 | contig 15602 bp, 7 predicted proteins | sample CryGeymeta201519_FD_81542 | JGI IMG/M metagenome (GOLD analysis project Ga0100395, IMG submission 81542) | Groundwater microbial communities from Crystal Geyser aquifers in Utah, USA - Crystal Geyser metaG 2015-19 | ecosystem: Environmental > Aquatic > Deep subsurface > Groundwater | place: USA... | reverse complement strand
TGTAAAAGATAAAACCTCTTAGCTTGTGTTGCCTGTGCCAATTGCCTAGGTCAAATAACATTGACCAAATTTGATACCGGCAAAAGCACTCAAATATCCTTCGCGTTACTTTAAAACCATTTTTCGAATCTTTTAATTTTCCAATTTTTTTTCTCTGTGCTCTTTGTGGTTTGTTTCTTACCAATCTTTTTGGCTTGAAATTTTTAAACCACCAGTTAAAAAATCAATTTCTTTAATCTTAAAATAATAAGCACGTTTCTCAACCTATTTTCATTGCATAACCTTTTAACATTCAACTCAATTCTCAACTTTCATTTTAGATGAAGTCAGCTTCCATAAATCGTGGATTTGGGTATTTATAAAAACCCTCGCCTGTTTTTCGCCCTAATTTTCCTTGGTCTATATACGTTTTTAAAAGTTTGGCAAAGCGTTGACTCTTTTCATCTGTTTTAGGATTTGTTACATGCCAAGCGGTGTCTAAACCAATTTCATCAATAATACCAAACGGTCCGCGTGGCATTTTAAAATTCCCCATCCACGAGCGGTCAACATCTTCAATACTGGCAACGTTATAGGTTACCAAAGCGCCAGCAGCGCCTATTAAAGCAATCAACATCGCGTTAAAAAGGTAGGCAGGCGACTCTTTTTGAACTACTACTGGGGTTTGCTGAATACTTTTACCAAAATCAATTAACAGGGCAAGCATCCAGGTTTCAGTTTTAGGATTGGGCATAATGTCAACCACATTAGCATAAAATACATCGTGAAAATGAAGGGCGCAAAAACGTTCAGGTCTGCCGGTTTCTTCGGCGTAAAGCGAAGGTAATAAAGAGGATGTATTGGTGGTAAACAGTGTTTTTTCGGGGCATAGCGCTCCAAATTGAAGCCAGACTTGCTTTTTAATATCCAAATTTTCGGTTACCGATTCGCTTACCAAGTCGGCATTTTTAACAGCCAACTTGGCATCGGTTGTAAATTGGATATTTTGAAGTGCGGTATCGGCTTGCTGTTGCGAATAAGTACCAGCTTTGACCAAAATTTTGAGCAAATTGGTTTGACTATTTTTAGCCGACTCAAAGGCTTTGGCATGGATGTCGTAAATAATGACCTTATAATTGTTTAAAGCACAAGCTAAACCGATGCGTAAACCTAAGGTGCCACTTCCTAAAATGAGAATATTTTTAATGTCTTTTATAGTTTTCATCGTTTATGGTTTTAAAATTACTTTTCCTATGTTTTCTTTATTTTCAAGTATGGCGTGGGCTTTGGCGGCATCTGCTAAAGGCAATCGGGCATGAATAACCGGTTTTATTTGTCCTTTTACCAAATAGCCAATAAGCGTTTTAAAGGAGTCCATCATTAAAGCCGGCTGACTTAAAATGCCGTATAAATGGAACATGCTAACCGAATGGCATTTGTGAGGCTTACTTCCCAAAGCTTTTTTAAAATCGGTTGTAGGCTGTCCGTCAACAATGCCATACCAAATAATGTGACCTAAGGTAGCGAGCATTTTAAAATTATCGTCAAAGCGCGAGCCGCCGACACAATCGATAATTAAATCAACACCTTTGTTTCCGGTAATTTGGTTGACGCGCGCCACGACATCTTCTGTTTTATAATTAATCACTTGTTCATAGCCCATTTTAGAAATAATGGCTGCTTTTTTATCATCGCTCGTCAATCCGATAAGGTGAATATCCGCCAATTTTGCAAGCTGAATTAATGCTGTTCCCACGCCACCAGCGGCCGCATGAACCAAAATGGTTTCGCCAGCTCTAACACGCCTAACTGTGTGCAACATGTGATAAGCCGTGAGATAAATTATTGGAAGCGCTGCCGCCTCGTCAAAATCAACGGCATCGGGAATGGGGATAATTCCCGCTTCGGTTACAGCAACTTGAGTAGCGTAGCTCGGTTTTCCAAAAACGATGACGCGTTGACCGACTTTTAAATGTTTAATTTTTGAACCCGTTTCGGTAATAATTCCAGCCGCTTCATTACCTAAAATAGCAGGAAATTGGGGCATATAAGGATAATCGCCTTTTCGGATGAGTACATCGGAATAATTAACCGAAGCGCTTTTTATGCTTACCAACACCTCATCGGGCTGACAAATTAAATCGGGTAAGGTTTCCAGTTTTAAGACCTCATGGCCACCAGTTTTGTAAATTCGGATTGCTTTCATTTTTTGTATTTTTTAGTTAGCTTTTTTTGTGATTTATGATTTGTTTTATGAACTCCAAAGGCTATGAACTTATTTTATATTCTCTTATCTTTAATGGCCTTTTGAGCGTTATCGGCACAGGCTTTAACCACATAAATAAGATTGGCAAAACGGGCATCTTTGGTAAATCCTTTTTGATAGCGGGCATAAATTTGTTGCCCAATGACGCCAATTTTGAAACAGCCAAACACATAATAGAATAAGATAGCATCAACATCTACCGCTCTTAATTTAGCATAAGTTTGTATAAATTGCTCGCGGGTTAAATTTCCCTTTACCCAAGTGAGGTTAAAAGCGCGAAGTGCTGGATGGTCTTGCGCCTCAACCCAATAAGCTAATGTAGTGCCTAAATCCATCAATGGATCGCCAATGGTTGCCATTTCCCAATCTAAAACGGCTTTTATTTCAAGTGTATTTTCATCTAAAACCAAGTTGTCGTATTTATAATCGTTGTGGATAAAAGCCGTTGCAGAAGTTTTTGGCTGGTTGCTTTGCAACCATTCGGCGGCAGTGTTCATCCCCATAATGGAGTCTGTTTCGGCTTTAAAATAGCGTTCAATCCAGCCACTCACCTGACGTGCAACATAACCATCGGGATTTCCTAAAGTGATTAACTGAGACTTTTGAAGTTCTAAATTGTGTAAATCGACCAGATTTAGCAAACAATTTGTAGAAAGCCTTTTAAAAGCATCGGCATTTAGGTGCAAATTTTTTGGAGGTGTGTGGCGTAAAATGATGCCACTTACGCGCTCCATTACAAAAAAAGGTGCGCCAATAACGGATTCATCTTCACAATAAACAAAAGGACTTGGCATTTTTTTATAAACGGGTTGCAGCAAGGTGAGCACGTGATATTCTCGTTTCATATCGTGTGCCGATTTAATTTTTGCCCCTCTTGGCGGTTTGCGCAACACAAATTCCCGATGTGGCGTTTTGATAAGGTAAGTCAGATTTGAATAGCCTCCCGGAAATTGCCTAAGCTCTGTAATACCTTCAAAATTTGGTAGGCTTGCCGATAAATAATCCGACAAGGTTTTTATATCTAAAGCTTCTTCGGGGCGCACATTGCCGGCTTGGTCTAACACAGTTTCGCTCATAGCTCTTTGATTTCTAGTCCGTAATGTTTTAAAATTTGACGCGCCAAGGCCGATTTATGAACTTCGTCCGGTCCGTCGTAAATTCGGGCAGCACGTTCATGACGGTACCAAAATGCCAAGACTGTATAATCGGTAATGCCAAGTGCGCCGTGCGTTTGAATGGCACGGTCTAACACGCGTTGCAGCACGTTGGCGACAAAAAATTTAATGGTTGAGATTTCAATGCGGGCGGCTTTAGCACCTTCTTTATCAATTTTTGATGCGGTATGCAAAACCATAAATCGGGCGGCATTAATTTCGGCGCGTGATTCGGCTATAAAATTCTGAATGCTTTGTTTTTGTCCGAGTTTGATGCCATTTCCTAAATCGCGTGTTACAGCTTGCTGGCACATTAAATCGAATGCGCGTTCGCAAATGCCAATCCACCTCATGCAGTGATGAATGCGGCCGGGTCCTAGGCGTTGCTGCGCTAAACTAAAACCAGCACCTTCTATTCCGATAAGGTTTTTAAGTGGAACTTTACAGTTGGTATAGCGCACTTCACCGTGACTAAAATAATCGTCATTGCTTTCGCCCATTACCGGGATGTTGCACACCAGTTCAAAACCCTTGTTATTTGTTGGCACCACAATCATACTGGCGCGTTGGTATTTGTTTTTAGCATCGGGATTGGTGTTTGCCATAACCACTGCAAAACTTGCGCCATCGGCTGAGGAGGTAAACCATTTATGCCCGTTGATGATATAAAAATCGCCTTCTTTAACTGCTGTTGTAGCCATTTCGGTGGGATTTGAACCTGCAAATTCGGGTTCGGTCATCGAAAAGCAGCTGCGAATAGCGCCTTGAAGTAGGGGTTTCAAAAATTCATTTTTGAGGTCATCAGAAGCGTTTTGTAAGAGTAATTCTTGGTTGCCAATATCGGGAGCATTGCAGTTAAAGCAATAATGGCCATACGGCGAATGCCCTAAAAGCTCACTAATTTGACCAAATTCTGCTAAGCTCAATCCCAAACCGCCGTGGTGGGTACTTAAATGCGGATTCCAGAGTCCCTCCTTTTTAACCAATTGTCTAATGGTGTCTAGTTTTGGCTTGATTTTGCTAAAATTTTGATGCAAAAAATCGCGTTCAAGTGGGATAATTTGTTGTTCAACTAGCGCTTTGATTTTGGGAAGGATTACTTCGAGTTTGGGTGTTAAAAATAGATTCATAACTATAAATAGGATGTTGTGTTGTACTCACAAATATAGGTAAAAAGCGATGCAAAAATGTTAAAAATTACCGTTCACATACAAAATCATGTCATTCACACTATATTTCATTGTGATTAATGATTAATTAATACATTTGTTTTTTTAGAACTAATTTCTTTGAAAAAGGCACTCTTAATTTTGGTAATGATAAGCGCAAGCACTGTAATATCAGCGCAAGATTTATCGTATTTTAAAGACTCTGCTGCTTTGACTTTTCACAAAATGGCACTGCTTATACCGCCACAAAAACTAAGCGCTAGTTTAAAGGTTAAAAAAACTATAATTACGCCTATTGATGTTGATACACAACAACCACAGCCAACATTAGTAACCATAGAGCCCATAATTACAGCTGTATCATCTGTTGAAAAACCAAAAAAAGAGCGTTTTGAATTTGTCGGTAAAAAATTAATCTATTCAAAAATTATCAATGCACCGCCCTTGTTATACAGGGATAATTCAAACTATAATATCAAGTATTTAGACAAGGCACATGGCGCGTTTTCGAATGCCATTACCGATATTAAAAAAGATGCTCAAAACCTTATTTGGATGGGATCGGAAAATGATGGCGTTGCCATTTATAACGGTTATACTTTTAAAATAATTGATGAAGGCTCGGGAGCGCCTTCAAAAAATATAGAACAACTCTATTCCGATTCACAAAACAGACTGTGGATTGCCACCAAAAAAGGAATTTGCTACATAAAAAATGACAGTATTTTCACCTTAAAACACCCTAATAATGAGGTGCAATATGCTTCAACTTATGAAGATTTAGACCATGCTATTTGGTTGACAACTTACAACAAGGGCGCCTTAAAATACCAAAAGGATTCAGTTGAAATCTATAATTCAAAATCGGGCTTGTCAGATAATGACGTTTCAACCGTTTATCAAAGTTCTGACCGCATGTTTTGGTTTGGAATGAACAATGGCAAGGGATTTAGCACTTTTGATGGAACCCATTTTAATCACTATTTTCTAAATAAAAATAAGTTTGGAGCTAATGTAAAACCTTTTATTGAATTTGAAGGAGCCATTTGGATAGGTGCTTTTGGCGCGGGTCTAACAAAATATGTTAAGGGTAAATTATACACTTACGAAGCTTTTAAACCCTTGTCTTATGCCACTTATTCTTTTGCGGTAAATGATAATGGTTTGTGGTTTAGTATTTATGGCTATGGTCTTGGAAATTTTAAGCAAGGTAAATTGAAATTGATTGGCAAAGATGATGGCCTTACAGATAATAATATCTATAAAATAGTCATAGACAATCAAAATAACATTTGGTTAGGTAGTTTATTTGCCGGATTTTTAAGGTTTGATGAAAATGTGTTTTACAAAAATAACTTTAATAACAAAACGCCCATTTCGAGGGTTGCCAACATTGTTACTGACCAAGCTGGAACAGAATGGTATTTGCCAAATGGCGGTAAAATCACGGCAAAAAAAGGCACCAAATTTTATTCCTACCTAAACGAAGGCGATATAAAAACCCCTAAAATTCAGCATGCTTATGACGCTTATTTTGAAGCACCCGGAAAGGCTTGGATGGCAACTTTAGGTGCTGGAATTGTTTATTTTACCGAAAAAAATTATACCTTTTTCAACTTTGGCAAAAACAATGAAATTTATAAAATAGATCGCGATTTAGAAAACCGGGTGTGGTTTGCTAGTAATTTAAGCGGGGTAATTTATCACCTAAATAACGTGTTTTATAAGATTGATAAAAAAAACGGATTGGCTTGTAATAGCATTACCACTTTGTTGTGCGATGCAAAAGGACAAACTTGGCTAGCACTTGAAAATCATGGTCTGGCTATTGTAAATAAGGATTCTATACGGTATGTTGACAAAAAAAACGGTCTCATCTCAAATAACATAAACGTACTTTTTCAAGATAAAAAACAAAGACTTTGGCTAGGCTCTTTAAGTGAGGGCGTTCAAATTATTGACGGCGAAAAGCACTATATCTTTAATGTAAAAAAAGGACTCTTGTCAAATAATATTTTAGGGATAACACAAACAAACGAAAATAACTTTTGGATAACTACAACCGAAGGGCTAACAAGGTTGTCATTTGACGATAATCAAAAACCAATCATTAAAAATTTTGATAAGAACTACGGCATTAATTTGGTGGAGCTATCTGCTGCTTCTAAAGTTTATGACTCTGATAAAATTGTTTTTGGTGCCAACCGAGGTGTGTTGGTTTATCAAAAAGATTTTGAGCGAACGCAGCTAAATACACCCGTGCTATTTTTAGAAAAAATAAGCCTTGACGGAACAATTCTGCAAAAATTGCCAACTCAAAATAAAATTAAAGTCGCTCAAAATAAAAGTTTGGCTATCGACTTTTATGCGTTAAACTGGGGGCAAGAAAACACGTTGAAATATGAATATAAAATTTTAAACAAAAATAATCACAGCTTGTGGATTAGCCTGGGCAATTATCCAAATTTAGATTTGCAAAAATTTGAATTATACGATTCTGAAATTCAAATCCGCGCCCTATCGGCAAACAGAATAAGCAATATTATTAAAATTCCTATCGAGATTAAACCTTATTTTTATCAAAACATCTATTATCACATCCTATTTTGGATAATCCTTATCGGATTAGCTCTGTTTTACTACCAGTATAAAAAACGATTGGCTCTTAAAAAAGCACACGAACTTGAAGGCATCATCGATAAAAAAACCAAAGAAATTTTATCCGAAAAGGAAGCTTTAGAAAAAAGTTATCTTAAAATTAATACCCAAATAAAAGAAAAAGATGTGCTGATTCACGAAGTCCACCACAGGGTAAAAAATAATTTACAATTAATTTCAAGTTTGGTTTCAATGCAATTAAACGCTTTAGAAAGTGAGAAATCGAAAAAAATATTGACCGAAACTTATAACAGAATCAACGCGATGGCTATGGTTCACGAAATACTTTATTACAAAGAAAACGTGTCGTATATTTCGTTAAGAGCCTATTTATCAAATTTAATCAATTCAATTAATGAACTGATGAATCAGGATAAAATAAAGATTGTTATTACAAAGTCTATTGAAGATATCAATATTGATATTTCGTATTGCATTGCTTTGGGGATGATAACCAACGAAGCCATTTCGAATACCGTAAAACACGCTTTTAAACATCAAAAACAACCCGAGGTAAAAATTGATTTGTATTGCGATTCAAAAACCAAATTAATTGTTTATTCAATCAAAGATAACGGTATAGGCATCGATTCTAAATATTTAAATACCGAGAATAAGTCACTCGGTTTGCGTTTGATAACTATTTTTTCAAAGCAGTTAAATGCGCAATTAGAAATCAAGAATGAAGGCGGTACCGAAATACTGGTTAAATTTAGATGCGAACATCACGAAAATTGTAGCCTAGAAAGGCGAAATGAAATGGGTTGCGATTTGTAACTTAAATTTATTAAAAACTAAAAGTTGGCTTATAAAAAAGGGAGGTCATGAGAATCGTTATTGGAGAAGATGAAATATTAATTGCCGAGCATTTGGCAGATATTGTAAAGTCATTTAATCACCAAGTGGTTGGCATTGGTCATTATAAAGCTGAAATTATAGAATTAATAACTAAACTAAAGCCCGATTTAATTTTGTTAGATATCCGTATGGAGCACGAATATGACGGCATAGAAATAGGAAAATATGTTCAGTATAATTTAGCAATTCCTTTTATTTACATCACCGCACATTCTGACAAAGCAATTATAGAAAAAGCCCTGCCAACAAAGCCTAGCGGCTATATAATTAAACCATTTAAACCGATGGATGTTTACACCGCCATTCACATTGCTTCTGATAAGTTTAGAAATCCTAAAACAGATAATTTTTTAATGTTAAAAGATGGCATTAAACAGGTAAAAGTTTTTTATTACAATATTATTTTTATGAAGGCAGATAATAATTATGTTGAAATACACACTTCTAACAAAATATATATCGACCGAAATAGCTTAGAAAATCTGAATGAAAAAATGCAATCGGAAGACTTTATCAGAATCCACCGCTCTTTCATTATCAACAAAACCCACATCAAATCATTAACCATAAACGAAATAGAAATTGGCAACCAAAAATTGCCGATTTCAAGAAATTACCTCCCGCTGCTAAAACAAGTCTTTATTGACACCCATAAAAGCTGATAAAAAATGGATAATAAAAATTATAAATACTTGCAAATGTTTGTTTTAGAATAGCTAATCCATTTTTTATAAAAAAGACCTATTTTTCATTTAAGACTTTTATAATTACAATTTTATTTGTATTTTTGCTACCTATTTCCCTTAACATCAAATGTTATTAACCAAAATCAGCGCTATGCAAACAACTTTACTTAACTTTATTAATGAACCAAAAAAACTTAACCTAAGATTTTTAGCAAGTTTTTTATTGATTGGATGCTTATTTTCAGTCAATCTTAATGCGCAAATTAGAGACAGGGGCTTACTTGCTTATGCCGGTTCAAATCAAACAATTGATTGCGCACCTTTAACGGGCACTTTAGTAACTTTAGACGGCTCTGGCTCAACCAATACAGTAAATTATACTTGGAGAGAAAAAAGGTCAATTATAGCATTTGGAATTAATCCAACCATCACACTTTTACCTGGCACACATACCATTTCACTTGTAATAGATAATGGAGCTGGAGTTTCTAGCACCAATAAAAGCGTTGTAACCATAACTGTAAATACCGATACAACTGCCCCTACAATTGTAACCAAACCTACAACGGTTTATTTAGATGCATTAGGTAATGCAAATATTAGCACTTTTGATATTGACGGTGGCACAACCGATAATTGCAACCCTGTTACTTTAAGTTTAGATAAAACCACTTTTAGTTGCGCTAATTTAGGATCAAATTTTGTAACTTTAACAGGAACCGATGCAAGTGGAAACACCGCCTCTGCACAAGCTACCGTTACTGTAATTGATAACATTGCACCAACGGTTATTGCACAAAATTTTACAGTTGATTTAGATGATACAGGCTCTGCTACTATTGTTGCTACAGATATAGATGGTGGAAGTAGTGATAATTGTAGTTTTAACCTAACCTTAGATAAAACCGATTTTACATGTGCTAATATAGGTGCTAACATTGTAACTTTAACAGGAACCGATGCAAGTGGAAACACCGCCTCTGCACAAGCTACCGTTACTGTATCAAATCTGACCTCACCAATGGTAATTGCAAAATATTTAACGATTTATTTAGATGAATCTGGGCTGGCTACTATTGTCCCTTCAGATATAGATGCCGGCAGTTTTTACAATTGTGGCTTAACTTTAAGTTTAGATATCACAGATTTTACCTGTGCAAATTTGGGCCAAAATTTAGTTACCTTAACAGGAACTGACCCCTTTGGCAATGCAACAATTGCTCAGACCATAGTTACTGTAGTCGATAATCTTGCACCAGTAATTACATGCCCTGCCGATATTACAGTTACTTCCACAAGTGCATTAGGTGCTATTGTGAATTATACAGCACCAGTAGGAACTGATAATTGTTCGGCTAATACTGCTTTAACTGCCGGTTTGGCTAGTGGCTCTGTTTTTCCAATTGGCACTACTGTAGTTACCCATACCATAACCGATGCTTCAGGTAACACCGCAAGCTGTTCGTTTAATGTAACCGTAACTCAGAGTCCAGTTAGTTGCAATAGCACCATAGTTATAAACCCATTTACTGCTGTAACTACCCAAAAACCAAATACCATTTTTTTAGGTTATGGGCCACAAACTATGACTCTAAGCACCCAAACAACTGGCGGTACAGGTTTTATTTATAGCTGGACAAGTTCAACAGGCGAGGTTGTTGCAAACGTTGCTAATCCAACCATAAATCCAAAAGTTTCGACTACTTACACAGTAATAGCAACCAATGCCGATGGCTGTTTAGCAACAGCATCAATTTATGTTTGCGTAATCGATGCTCGTGCTATTGATAAATACGGCAAGTATAAAGGCAAAGTATTGGTTTGTCATAATGAGGGACAAAAAAGCGGTCGCTCTCATACTATTGAAATTAGCGTAAATGCTGTTCTACAACACTTAACACTTCATTTGGATACTTTAGGCGCTTGTGATGCAACTTGTGCTACCTCTTATGTAGATGTTGTTGTTGATAATGATGATGACCACAATAGCGATTGCAATGATGATGATGATGACCACCACAACAGCCACGCAGGTAATGATGATGATGATGATGATGATGATCACGAGAGCAAATGCGAAGACAAAGATGACGACGATGATCATAATAATCATTCCGGTGATGAAGACCACCATTCAAAATCTAAAGGTTCAGAAACCAAAGCGGTTGTTTACCCAAACCCAGTTGATGATGATTTTGTTATCGGTTTAAACAAAAAAGGAGAAGGTTCTGTTGAAATTTATAACAATAAAGGAACTAGAATCTATAAAAAAGGCTCTAAAGATTTAAAACAAGGCGTCTTAATTAATATGCGAGGAAAAAAATCAGGCACTTATTTTGCCAGGGTTATTTGCAAAGGCAAAGTTTATACTGTAAATATTTATAAAAAATAGGTAGTATAACCGGGGGGTTATTCATCTAAAAAAAGCGGGTTAAAGTTTAAACTTTAACCCGCTTTTTGTTGCTATAAACATTCAAATTTGACCCAAAATTACCGTTCACATACAAAAACACGTCATTCACACCATTTTTTTGGTTTACTAATTGCTTAATAGTACGTTTGTTTTTTATAAACTATGAAAATACTATTTCTAAATTAAACCAACTGTTATGAAAACAAAATTACTTTTAACCAAGCTCATTCTAATACTTTTTGTGAGCACTTGTTTATTTGCTTCAAATACAAATGAAGTAAATACAAAAGTTTTACCTTTTATGTTAAGGTACACAAATGTAGAACAAAATCATAATTACAATGTTTTACAAGTTAATAGTCAATTATCAAATATCGTTAAAGCCACTGCTGCCGATTTTATCGCTAGTGTGAATGTAGCATTTCGCGGAACATCAATAAATATGCAAGCGCCGCAACAAACAGCTACTACACAAGTTACCATTTCTCCTTGGAAAATGAATAACGGCGGAGGCGCTATTAGTTTTAATGTAGGCTTTCACGGAAATCCTGCGGCTTATAGTCAAGCTAACATACCTAACGCATCAGATCCCAATTGGGTTGCAGCTCCTGTAAATGCAAATGGTGAAATAAATTATTCTGTAAACTCCATTTTAAGTTATTGTTTATCTCAACTTGATTTTACCTATTTTGAAACCTTTTTAAACATACCTGCTAATTTTAATATTTCCAGTTTAAATGTTGCCTTCGCTGCTGCTGATGATGGGGCAAGAGCCTATATTTTTAATTCTGTTCATCCAAATGGTGCCTTCATTGGTCAAATAAGTTTAGGACAAAATCCTATTTCAGCCGATTATGCTTCTTTAGCAGTTGCGGGTGAAATTAACAGACTTGTAATTGTTCAATTTGACGATTGCCCATCAGGAAATAACTTAACTGGCGCAAAAGTTAATGTTAATGGACAGGTCGTAGCAATCAACACGGGTGGTTGTACTCAATCAAATTTCTTTTGGTCAAACGCGCCAACAATTAATGGCAAGACTGCTTCAGGAACTATAAATGGCATCGGTTATACTTATACATCTTCTGTAAATGTTAAAAGTACAAGCAACGTGTATTCTCATAGTACCTTTCCGGCTTCTTTTAATGTGCCTAATGCCAATCCTACTATTCAAAATATTGAACCAAGTTCTAATACTTTAACTTTTGCGAGTCCGATGACGAATCCTGTTTTGGTTTTTTCATCAATTGGAAATGGTTCCATTTCAGTCCCTATTAATTTTAGTGCGCCTGTAGATGTTTTATGGTCAACTCATGTTGGTAGTGGCTCCTCATTTGTACAAAATTCTCCAACGCAAATTACTGGACGAGAAGCTTATGCTATTGTCAGAATGAATGGTACTTTTACAAGTATTTCGTTCGATTATTTAACTTATGAAAATTATGTAAATTTTGCATTTGGAGCAGATTTTTCAACCAATTATCCTGATACAATCGCCCCAACAATTACTTTAAATGGAAGTGCATCAGTAAATATAAATCTTGGTACTTCTTATACAGATGCTGGCACAACCGTAACAGATAATTGTGATTTAAATCCAGCCTCATTGGTGTCAGGAACCGTAAATACAAATGTGCCTGGTAATTATACCTTAACTTTCACTGCTGTAGATGCGTCGGGTAATACTTCTGCCCCTTTAACCCGCACGGTAACGGTCAACACTCCTCCCGTAGCTAATGCAGGAGCTGACCAATTATTTAATTGTGCTAGTTCACGAGGAGTTTCTGTAACTTTAAATGGCTCAGGCTCTAATGATATAAACGGAGACGCCTTGACTTATACGTGGTCAGAAAATGGGACTACTTTAGCAACCGGTGTTGCACCAACAATTAACACAGTGCCGGGTATTCACACTATTAAACTTGAGGTAACTGATAGCAAAGGTGCAACGAGCTCTGACACCGTCGTGATTTCAACTAATAGCGATACCATGCCTCCAACCGTAGTCACTAAACCAATTACGGTTTCATTAAATGCTAGTGGTGCTGCAAGTATTATCCCATCGGATATAGATGGTGGCACAACCGATAATTGTAGTACAGTTACGCTCAGTCTTGGTGCTGGCCAAGGAAATTTTTCTTGTGCCAATGTTGGACCAAATACCGTTACTTTAATAGCTACTGATGCTAAAGGAAATACGGCTTCGGGCACCGCTATCGTAACAATTCAAGATGTAACACCTCCTAGCATTTTAGCCAAAGACATTACAATTAATTTAGATGCCCAAGGCAATGCAACCATTACCCCTCAAATGGTTGACAATGGTTCTACAGACGCTTGCGGTATTGCTTCTTATGTCTTAGACAAAACTCATTTTACTTGTGCCGATATTGCAACAAGTCCTAATACCGTTACGTTAACAGTTACCGATACACACGGCAATGCTGCTTCTGCTACCGCAAAAGTAACCGTTGTAGATAACCTCGCCCCTTCGGTTATTACCAAACCAATTAGCGTCAACTTAGATGCTAACGGCGTCGCTTCTATCTCAACATCTCTAGTTGACAATGGCAGTTCCGACAATTGTGGCTTAATGCTTACCCTAGATAAAACTACTTTTTCTTGTGCTGATTTAGGGCCTAATACGGTATTATTAACTGGAACCGACCCAAGTGGTAATTCAACAAGCACCCCAGCAATTGTAACGGTAGTCGATAACACCGCTCCAACAGTTATTACCCAAAATATTACTTTAGAATTAGATGAAGATGGCTTTGGAAGTATTGCCCCAAATCAAATTGATAATGGCAGTACTGATAATTGTAGCTTAACACTTACCCTAGATATAATGGATTTTACCGTTGCCAATTTAGGTGCCAACACCGTAATATTAACCGGAACTGACCAAAGTGGCAATGTAACAACCGCACCTGCTATTGTTACCATAGTTGATGTTGACGCTCCAACTATCCTCACACAAGACGTAACTATTTATGTAGATGCCTCAGGTAATGCTAGCATTACCCCTCAACAAATTGACAATGGCTCTTCCGACCCTTCGGGCCCTGTTACCTTAAGTTTGGATAAATCTAATTTTAGCTGTACTGAAGTAGGTACGCCTCAAACCGTTACCTTAACAGCAACCGATTCAAGCGGTAACGCAGCAAGTGCAACCGCAACCGTAACGGTAATCGATAATATTGCCCCTACAATTAGTTGCCCTGCTGATATTAATGTATCTGCCACCAGCGCTGCGGGAGCTGTTGTTACTTACGTTGCGCCTGTTGGCACCGATAATTGTTCGGCTAACACTGCTTTAACTGCCGGTTTGGCCAGTGGCTCTGTTTTTCCAATTGGCACTACTGTAGTTACCCATACCGTAACCGATGCTTCAGGTAACACCGCAAGCTGTTCATTTAATGTAACCGTTGTTGGCATTGCGCCTGTAATTGTTTGTCCTGCTGATATTACCGTTAACAATGATTTAGGTAGCTGTGGCGCAATTGTGTCTTTCGCCGCTACTGAAACCGTTGGAATCCCTAGCTCAGTGATTACTTATTCAATCGCTCCGGGAAGCTATTTTGCCGTTGGAACTACTGCTGTAACAGCAACCGCTACTAATGCTATTGGATCTTCTTCTTGCACCTTTAATGTTACCGTAAATGATACCGAAGCGCCAACGCTTATTACTCAAAATATATCAACTACCTTAACCAATGGCGTGGCAACCATAACTGCCAACCAAGTAAACAATGGTTCAACCGACAATTGTGGCATTGCTAGTATGAGCGTATCGCCTAGCACTTTTGTTTGTGGCGACCAAGGGATGCATATCGTTACCTTAACGGTAACCGATGTTCACGGCAATGTGTCAACAGGCACAGCTACCGTAACGGTTTTAGGCGATGTGCCAAGCATCAGTGTAAACGCCTTTACTGCCGTAGCTACCCAAGCAACAAATACCATTTTCTTAGGTTATGGGCCTCAAAGTATGACGCTAAGCACCCAAACAATTGGAGGCTCAGGCTTTACTTACCAGTGGTCAAGTTCAACTGGCGAACTCGTAGCGAGTGTTGCCAATCCTACCATAAGTCCTAAATTGAGCACAATTTATACGGTAACCGTAACCAATTCTAATGGATGTCAAGCGACTTCAACCATTTCGGTTTGTGTAATTGATGCCCGAGCCATCGATAAACACGGCAAATACGAAGGTAAAGTTTTGGTTTGTCACAAAGAATCATCAGGAAATGATGACCACGATACTGATCACAGCAGTAGAAATGGTAGTCATACTATTGAAATTAGTGTTAATGCCGTAGAAAAACACCTCAAAAATCACGGCGATACTTTAGGCGCTTGTGGGGCAACTTGTACCTCATCTTATGTAGATGTTGTTGTTGATAATGATGATGATGA
>Ga0100395_1001960_pt1 | contig 15621 bp, 10 predicted proteins | sample CryGeymeta201519_FD_81542 | JGI IMG/M metagenome (GOLD analysis project Ga0100395, IMG submission 81542) | Groundwater microbial communities from Crystal Geyser aquifers in Utah, USA - Crystal Geyser metaG 2015-19 | ecosystem: Environmental > Aquatic > Deep subsurface > Groundwater | place: USA... | reverse complement strand
GGGCCGGGCGAGGTCCCTGCTGACGGCCTCCCTCGGACAGTAGATGCGGCACTGATCGCAGTTGAAACACAAACCGCAGCTCATGCACCGCTTGGCTTCGGCAACGGCCTCATCCCTGGTCAGTCTCTGATAGATTTCCTGAAACCCCCGGATCCTCTCCTCTGCGGGAAGGCTTTTCTTCTCGTGCCTCGGAGCGTCCTTGTAGTAATCGAAGCGAAGATGGGTCTCTTTTATGGGCCGGATCATAGGCAGGGGCTTATATTCCCGGCCGTTGAGATAGGCCTCTATGGCCTGAGCGGCCTTGCGGCCTTCACCCACTGAACGCGAGGAGATCCCCAGGCCCAGGACATCGCCTCCGGCAAAGACCCCATCGAGCCCGGTCTGCCGGTTGTTCCGGATATTGATCCATCCCCACTGGTTGGCCAGTTCCATCAGGCCGCCCGCAAGATCGGGCTGCTGGCCGATACCTGAGATCACGGCCGTGGCCTCTATGGTGAATTCCGACCCCTTGACAGGGATGGGACGGCGCCGTCCGGACTTGTCAGGCTCGCCCAGTTCCATGCGGATGCATTGGATCCCGGCCACGCGTCCGTCTTGCGTCAGAATCTCAATGGGGGCCGCAAGAAATTCGATCCGGACCCCTTCTTTTTCGGCCTCCAGGATCTCGTGTCCGATGGCCGGCATCTCGGCGCGGGTCCGCCGGTAGAGAATGGCTACCTCGGCATGGCTTAAACGCTTGGAGACACGGGCCGAATCCAGGACGGTCTGAGCCGACTCCGTATCGAACTGGTCCGCATCGCCTGCGCCCTTATGGGCCATGCGAAGAGAGACTCGTGCCGCATCGATGGCGCTGTCCCCGCCGCCGACCACCACCACCTTATTGCCGAGATCCACTTTGACGCCGGAGTTGATCCGGTTCAGATAATCGGCGGCCGTGAAGACATTGGCCGCGTCCTCACCCGGGACATTCAGCTTGGCGCCCCGGTGGGCGCCGATGGCCACATAGACGGCGTTATATTTTTTACACAACTCCTCAAAAGGGATATCCACACCGACCCTGGTGTTGCAGCGTAGTTCCACGCCCAGATCCAGGATGTTCTTGATCTCCCCGTCCAGAACCTTGTCCGGAAGCCGGTAGGAGGGTATCCCGTAGCGCAACATACCGCCGGGTTTGTCATAGGCCTCAAAGATCGTAACCGGATAACCGCGGCGGGCCAATTGATAGACACAGGAGAGTCCGGACGGACCTGATCCGATTACGGCCACCCTTTCTTTTCTCACCTTCTCGGTCAGCTTCTTGAATCTGAGCCCGCGTTCGAGACCGTGATCTCCTACCACCCGCTCAAAGTTGTTGATGGCCACGGGGCCGTCGGACTTGTTCTTTCGGTTGCAGCCGTCCTCGCAGGGATGGGGACAGATCCGGCCGTGCGTGGCGGGCATGGGATTCTTGTCCGTCAAAATGTGCCAGGCCTCGTCCAGGGCTTCTTCAGGGCTCTTCTTCTGGTATTCCGCAGCAGCCACAACCGTGAGATAACCGCGGATATCCTCGCTGCTGGGACACTCGTTCCGGCACGGCGGCATCTGCCGGACGTAAACCGGACACTTCCAGCTCTCACCGCAGGTCACCACGACGTCGGACGGTGACGCGGTTTGGTTTTTCACGATCTCCAACTGTGCGGCCCTTGCCGGGACAGATTGTATTTCCATGATCGTACCCCTCCTATAATCTGACCTGTGAGGATGTGTTGAATGTGGTACGGGCAAAGCGGTAATTGTCGATATGGTACTTGGTGAACGGAAAGCCCGTGACCTCGAAGAAGCGTTTCCATCCGATCCGGTCTATCCACTCGCCCATCCGTTCGTAAGGCTTGGCACTCGCTCTGTAGGCTTCAATAATCTTGCTCACGGCGGCACTCACCTCGGGCCAGCGGGGCGGATGGTTGGGGAGCCCATAGGTAGCCAGTTTCATAAAAGAGGGACCGCTTCGGGTGCTGGCCGACTTGCCGCCGACCCAGATAGACAGGGTGTCGGTTTCGGCGTCACGGATCTCCATGCTCGGGCACTGTCCGTGGCAGGCCCCGCAATACATGCACTTCTCTTCGATGACCTCCAGGGAGTCCCGGCCTTCCACCTTGCGGGGGCGGACCGCAGCCACGGGGCAGATGGCCACCACCTTGGGATGCTCACAGATCTGCATCTTGTCGTGACTGATCCTGGGCGGCTTGTGGTGCTGAAGATTGATGGCGATATCCGTCTGGCCGCCGCAGTTGATCTGGCAGCAAGAGGTGGAGATCTTGACACGCTGGGGCAGGCGCTCGCTGACAAAATCCTCATAGAGCGTATCCATGAGGGCCTTGACCGCGCCGGCGGCATCGGTTCCCGGGAGATTGCAGTGAAGCCAGCCCTGGGTATGGATGATATTGGAGACCGAGGGGCCTGTGCCCCCCACGGGAAAGCCGAGGACGTCGTGGACTTCCCGGATCAGGGGATCGATATCCTCCCTGTTTGCGAGCAGAAACTCGATGTTGCACCGGCTGGTAAAACGCAGATGACCCTGGCAATACTTGTCCGCGATCGTACAGATCTTCCGCACCGTATCCACGCTCATGGTGCGGGGGGATCCCGCCCGGACCGTGTAGAGGGCGTCCCCGCTTTCCGCCACATGCACCAGCACACCGGGACGCAGGTTCTCATGATATTTCCAATGGCCGTAATTTTTGGCCATGAGGGGGTGCAAAAACTTCTTGAAGTCCGGCGCCCCGTTGTCCCTTGGAGCCATTTTTTTCTTTGATTCCATGATCATCTCTCCCGTGTTAAGAGGTTGTTTCCTCGCCTTCGAGCTCCTTGTCCACAAAGGGCGGAACTTTCTTTTCTTCCCCGGCCATTCTGGGCCGCGTGTACTCCTCGAACTTGATGTAAGGGTTGCTTCTCGGCGCTCTGACCATCTGCGGATCCGGCAGGAGCCCGATGCCGTCGAGGAAGGCGCCCAGTCCGACCCGGTCAATGAATTCCCCCACACGCTCGTGTTCCATCCCATTCTCGCCCCAGAAGTCCCAAATCCTCCGGACCAGGTCCGTCAGTTTTTCCCGATCCTCCTCAGTCTCCATCTTCATGAAGGGGACCAGCACGGAACTCATGGTATCGCCGATCTTCAGGCTGCGCTTTCCCCCGATCAGGATGGTCACACCCCGGTCCTTACCGATAGCCAGGGCCTTGTGCATCACGTTGATACAATGCATGCAATGGACACAGTTCTTATCGTCGATCTTGATCGTTCGGTCCTTCAGAGTCATGCACTGCGTGGGACACCGGGTGATCACATTCTTGATGACAAACTGCTCGCCCCTCTGATCGATGAACTTGGCCGCCTCTTCCTGGTTGACCTGGATCTCGTCACGCCAGGTCCCGATGATCGGCATGTCGGATCTCTGCATGGAGCAGGCGCAGTCATTGGCACAGCCTGAGATCTTGAACTTGTACTTATAAGGGAATTCGGGACGGTGGAGTTCACTAATGAAGGTATCGGTGATGTATTTGGTCAGCCCCAGGGTATCGAAGCAGGACATCTCGCAGCGGCCGGGCCCCACACAGCAGGCCAGGGTCCTGAGGGCCGCGCCCGACCCGCCGATGTCCCAGCCCTTTTCCATGAGCGCCTCTCCGGCCTCGAAGGTCTGTTCATTGTTGGAGCCGAGCATCAGGATATCACCGGTCATGCCGTGAAACTGCAGGATGCCGGCGCTGTGCTTCTCACTGATGTCGCAGAGTTCCCGAAGGGCCTCGGTGGAATAGACCCAGCCCGAGGGCTCAAGGATGCGGATCGTGTTGAACCTCGCCATCTCCGGAAATTTCTCTGTTAGTTCCGAATATCGGCCGATCACACCCCCGCCGTACCCGTCGAGGTTGATCACAGTCCCCTGCCAGTAGTCGGTGCAGGTCTCGTAGGACTGCTCGAGCTGTCCCAGGAGCTGTTTTATGGCCGGCTTTTTCCTGGAGAGCTGCTTTAAGTCTTTCACGAAGCTCGGCCATGGCCCCTTTTCCAGCTCGTCCAACATAGGGGTTTTGATCTCATCCGGTTCTTTGGGTCCTGACATGGCGATTTCCTCCCTTTTATTCTGATATTCTGAACCCGTTAAGTTGGTTTGACCGGCATAAACTGATGCGGTTCATAATTAATTAATAATTCTCATGACTTGGGCATATTAAAGAAATTTCTTATTTGAATATTGCTATATTAGGATCTATTCTTCTGTGATATATATCACAGAAATCAAAGTTGCTCAGGATTAAGGGAATTTAGATTATACAGCGTTTCCAACTATACCTCAGATCGCAAAAGACGTCTATGACCCCGCCAGCCCCGGGTGTGCGACAAATTTATGGGTAAATATTTCTCTAAGAGCGTCATTCCCCGACTGGATCGGGGAATCCAGACAATAAAAAACTGGATTGTCCGGTCAAGCCGGACAATGACAAACATATGTAACCCTGATGTGTACCCATAAATTTGTCGCAGACCCGCCGATCCCGGAAACAGCGATAGGATGGCACCGATCTATCATCAGTCCGGGCAGGGGAAGTGTCTGACTGGCCACCAGGACGTCTTATAGGAAAATATTTTCCTATAAATGGAACTTTATTTCTATTAAATGGAAAACTTTTTCACACATAGAGCCGCCGGAGTCTCTTCATATCAAACGGTTAAACGAACCTGATATTTTAATATAATTAGATGGTTACAACCGAATTAAAATTTTATTTCAAATAAATCGGAGAAAAAGATCTGTTGGTATAATTTTTGCATAATTTTTTAGAAATAATGAGGAAAACTTTTATGGATTATCTTTTAAAAAAATTCATCCTTGTCATCCGGCTCTTATCTTCTTTTACCCTTCTCATGCTCGGCTGTTCAGGAGGCGGGGGTGGGGGAAGTTCCCCGGCAGCCGGTGTCGAGGAGTCAGCGCCAAAAGAAGTCGTGGCCCTTTCAACCCTGGATACCTACCAGACACCCGGCACAAGTTACAGCATCTTGAAAGACGGGAACATCGTCTATGTTGCGGATGGCTCCGATGGCTTGCTGGTCTTGGAGATTTCAGATCGTTCAACATTAAAAAAGATCGGTTCCTTACCCATCAGCCAGGGCGAGGCCTATTCCCTGGCTAAAAAAGGTCATTATCTGTATGTCGGCACATCCTCTCTGGGCGTACTGGTTGTGGACGTATCCATACCCGAAAGCCCTTCCCTCGTCTCCTCGTTCTACACCACGGGAGCTTTATATTATATCACCCTTGAAGGGGATACCCTGTATCTCAGTTCAGTGAGTGGATTCTTGAATGAATTCTTGATCCTCGATATCAGCACGCCGGATGCGCCGGTTCTAACAGGACAGGTTCAAGGATTCGATGTTTATTTACAGTCCGTCGTATCCAACCAAGTGGCCTATGTCGCCTCTTCTGATCAGGGGTTGAGCATGATCTTTATCTCTGAGCCATCCTATGCAAAGATCATTCAAAAGATCAACATGGGATATAAGATTAATGCCGTTGAAAAATATGGAGACTACCTCCTGACGGCCGGTGAAGTAGGCGGACTCTCCATATCGGACATAAAAAATGTTTATCCAACGCCTGTTTCTTCTCTTCCATTGACTGATGAGAATTCGCAATCGAGCGACCAGCCTTCCTATCAGATCAACGTTCAGGGTCACTATGCCTATATAGCCAACGGCAACAACGGCGTCCAGGTCGTGGACATCCAAGATCCCGCCGCGCCGTCCTTTGCCGCCCGTTTGGATACACAGGGATTTTGCACGGATCTTTGGGTGGATGGAGACCGCATGGTTACGGCAGACGATACCCACGGCATTCATCTTATAAATATTGCGATAGAGCCTGACAGCGACGGCGACGGCGTTGCAGACAGCAAAGATGCCTTCCCCAACGATCCATCAGAGACCTTGGATACGGATCAAGACGGGGTAGGGAACCACGCCGATGCGGATGATGACAATGACGGCGTATCGGATGCGGATGATGCCTTCCCATTGGACCCGAGTGAATGGCTCGATACGGACAATGATGGTGTTGGGGATCATACGGATCTCTTCCCGAATGATGCCTCGGAATGGGCGGATGCAGATAAAGACGGAATCGGAGACAACGCCGACCTCGACGATGACAATGACGGTGTGCTGGATGCGGATGATGCCTTTCCATTGGACCCGTCCGAATCCGTGGATACGGATCAAGACGGGATAGGGAACCACGCGGATACGGATGACGACAATGACGGCGTATCGGATGCGGATGATGCGTTCCCGCTGGACTCGAGTGAAAGCGTCGATACTGACGGAGACGGGATCGGAAATAATGCGGACCTTGACGACGACGGAGATGGAAGGACAGATGATTCAGACATTTACCCGCTCGACACGGACAACGACGGCATAGACAACGACGTGGATGACGACGATGACAATGACAGTGTATCGGATATCGTTGATGCATTCCCCCTGGATGAGGAAGAATGGGAGGACCTGAACAGCGACGGCCTCGGAGACAATTTCCCGAGCAACAGGTTTGCTGTGATTGAAACCAACTACGGCACGATCAAGCTCGAACTCTTTGAAGACCTCGTGCCCCTCACCACAAAGAACTTCATCAGCCTGGCAAAGCAGGAATTCTATGACGGATTGACATTCCACAGGGTGATAAAGGATTTTATGATCCAGGGAGGCGATCCCAACGGAGACGGAACCGGAGGGCCGGGCTACAAGATTGTTGACGAGTTCCCTAAAGACGATTCAGGCAATCTTCTTTTGAAGCACGATGGGCCAGGCATTCTCTCCATGGCCAACTCAGGGCCCAATACGGGCGGGAGCCAGTTCTTTATCACGCTGGCGGAAACATCCTGGCTTGACGGAGTTCATACGGTCTTCGGCCGGGTGGTTGAAGGGATGGACGTGGTGCAGGCGATCGGCCTCGTGCCTACAGACAAAAACAATGATAAACCATTATCGGATGTCATCATAAACAAGGTCAGCATCACACCTTTCTGACCGCAGGGGTCTTGCTTCCATCCGGAACGATCACGCCTCGCCGGAGCGGTGCCCGTGCTGTTCGGAACCCGGCTTCGGGGCGGCTGCGCTTCCATCTCCCGTCACCTCTTCCGCCGGACCCCCGCCGGCCGCCCTCAGGGCCACGATCATCCGCCTCGCCTCGACCTTCAGGGCCGGCAAATAGACCCTGAAGACCACTGATCCGGCGATGCAGAATACTCCGCCGATGGCCACCGTAACCGGCGCGCCGATCCGATCCGCCAGCGCCCCCGAGAGCAGCGCACCTAACGGCGCCATGCCCATGAACATCATGGAGTAGACCGCCATCACACGCCCTCGCAGATGGTCCGGCGCCATGGTCTGGATGAGCGTGTTCGATGCGGCCATCTCGATCATCATTGAGAAACCGACCGGAATGAGCAGGGCCGCCGAAAGCCAGAATGACCGGGAAAGCGAAAACAGGATCAGGCTTGCGCCGAACGCCCCCGCCGACAGGGCAACCCAGCGTCCCAGGCCCTTCACGCCCTGCCTTGCAGCGAGCCTCAGCGCGCCCAGCAGAGCGCCGACTCCCGATGCGCCCATGAGCAGTCCGAGCTCTCTGGCCCCGCCGTGAAAGATCCGGCCGGCAAAGATCGGCATGAGTACCACATAGGGCATTCCCATGAGGCTGATGATCCCAAGGAGGATCAGCAAGGCCCGAATCGGCCCAGGGGCCCACACAAAGCGGAACCCCTCGATGATGCTGGCCAGCGCTGATCCGAGTAATGGAACGCGCGCCTGCGCCGTGATTCTCATCATCAAAAGCCCGGTGATGACGGCAAGGTAGCTCATGGCATTTGCGAAGAAACACCACCCCTCGCCGATGCTCGCCACCAGCACGCCCGCTAAGGCCGGGCCGACAATCCGGGCGCCGTTGAACATCGAGGAGTTCAAGGCGATGGCGTTGAGGAGATCGTCCCGGCCCACCATATCCACCACGAACGCCTGCCGAGCCGGGATGTCGAAGGCATTGACCACGCCGAGGGCGGCTGCGAGCACGAAGACGTGGACCACGTGCACGCGGTGGGCCAGCGTCAGTGCGGCAAGTGCGAAGGCAAGAAGCATCGACGCACTCTGCGCGGCAATGAGGATGAGTCGCCTGTTGTGCCGGTCGGAGACGGCGCCGCCCAGGGGAGCGACCAGAAACACGGGGATCTGGCTCGCAAAGCCGACCAGTCCCAGCATCATCGCCGAACCGGTCAGACGGTAAACGAGCCACGACTGTGCGACCGACTGCATCCAGGTGCCGATCAGGGAGACAAGCTGGCCGGCGAAAAAGAGCCGGTAATTCCGGTGGCGAAAGGCCTGCAACACCGACCACTCCCGCGATGCGGCCGCCCCCTCTGTTTTACTGTCTGGAGATTCTCTGCTCACCAATTCCATTCTCGCAACGAAGGAGACTCCTGGTCTTTCTTGGCTCATAGAACATTAAGGGAATTCCGGCAGTATTTAATGTTGAACCTCGGCGCTTGGGAAAACTTCCAAACGCAGAACCGCTATTCTATACAGGAAGACGCCGAAGGAGATCACCCCTGCGGTGATCGCGATCTCCATCCAGGAAGGAAAATAGGAACCGCCGTGTGCGGCCTGGGTCAGAAAATTTGTGTCAAACCGGTTCAGGATCACGCCGGCCATGACAAGGATCTGTCCCCCCAGGATTCGTCCGACCGGCCCCTCACGGCTTGCAGATGCAAGGAGAAGCATGGGCACGATCACGCCGGCCATGATTTCAATAAAGAAAAGCACACTGGCTCGGCTCCCTTCCAGCATAAGAGGAAAATTTCCCCTAACGGCAAGATCAGTGAACCGTACCGCCAAATAGATGAGAAGCGAAACCGCCGATCCCTTGGCGAGGCCCCTCAGAATCCCGACCTCATATCCCCTTTTGAAGGCCCATGAACTCACGATGCTCTCAAAAGAGACCATGGCCATGCCTGCGGCCACGGCCGAGAGGAAATAAAGAAGGCCGATGAGAGGCGTGTACCAGAGGTGGTGGAGTTTGTCGGGCACAATCAGGAAGAGGTTTCCCAGCGAAGACTGGTGATGAAAGGAAAGGGTCACCCCTGCGATGACCAGAGGGAATAGGACCAGTTTGTTCTTCATGAAGCTTGCGAGACCGTGCATACCGGCCCCATCAAGCAGGGCCGGCGAAAATTCCATGGCCAGCACGGCGGTGTAGAGGGCGATGCACCAGACCACCTCAAAGAGAACCGAGCGGTACTGCCACATGACCAGCGGATGCCAGAACGAGAGCGGCTTCCCGATATCAATGATCACTCCCATGACAAGGAGAAGGTAGCCGAGGAAGGCCGTCAGGACCGCGGGCCGGGCCACGGGTTTGTATTTCTTCCAGTTGAAGATATAGATAGCCGCAGTGAGCGTGAACCCGCCTGCGGCCAAGGCCACCCCCACGAAGATATCCATACCCACCCAGATGCCCCACGGAAAACTGTCGCTGAGATGTGTGGAGGCGCCGAGTCCCATGGCAAAGCGGTAGACCATGCATCCCGCGCCCAGCGCCATCAGGAAAAACAGGGGCCATGTGCTCCTGGAAATCAACGGGATGTCTTTGAGCCGATTCATGTTGGAACCTCAACAGGGAGAATCCGTCAGCAATCAGCGATCAGCTTTGAGCCAAACATCCTGACCCCTTCGAGAGGATTTCTTCCCCTTATTCCCTCTCCACTCATCTCCCTCCCCTTTATCCCCTCCTCTATGAGCCGTTGGCTCCGAACCATAGGCCATCAAGAGCGGGGAAATAAGTCAGGATATTCTCAAAAACGATGGGACGATTCATTAGCTTACTTCTATTCTTTCCCCTCCCCATCGCGGGAGGGGGTTAGGGGGCGGGGGTCTTCCGCGTTCCACCCTCTGCCTCTGGCCCTCTGTCCGTGGTCTGCCCTCCGATCTCTCCCCTGTTTCTTATCCATGCAATCGCCCCAAGAAGCGCCACCAGTGCGGTCACGCTGAAGGGGATCTTGGCAAGCGACTTCCACGTAATCGCCGGCAGGACCGCGCTCCCCACATGGGTGTTGAATCCGATCTTATCAAAGGGGACACCGGAGATATAGATCCAGGAAGTCCCCCCGGCCTCTTCCAATCCGTAAATATGGGGCACATACTTTCCGGGGTTTCTGCGGATACGCGCTTTAGCCTCCTTGACGATATCGTCATACTCACCGTAGAGCATAGTCTCGGTCGGACAGGTCTTGATGCAGGCCGGAACCAGGCCGTCTCGGATCCTCTCCGAACAGAAGCTGCACTTCTGCACCCAGGGAAAGGCGCTTTCCCACTCGTACTTCGGGATCTCAAAGGGACAGGCCAGCATGCAGTAGCGGCACCCGATGCACCGGTCGAAGTGATAGATCACAGGCCCGGCCTCTGTCTTGGCGAGGGCCCCCACCGGGCAGGCCGAGGCGCAGGCCGGTTTCTTGCAGTGAAGGCACTGGTTCTTGACAAAGCTCCAGACCGGCACGCCGTCCATTTCCTGCTCATGAAAGCGGATGTGGGTATAGCAGTCGGAGTTAAGCCTGGAAGGATTGGTGAAGTTCCCGGACAGGGTCGTTCTCCGCGCCTTGCGCTCATTCCACTCCTTGCACGCCGCCTGGCACCCCCGGCAGCCCGTGCAACGCGTGAGATCAATCAGTACGCCTTTGGGCATGTACATGCTCCCTTCGGTCGGAGGAGTATACAGAATATATTTGCGGCAGAATCAGCTATAGTTTCTCCACATTCACCATAAACGCCTTGGTCTCCGGGATCATGGTGTTCGCATCGCCGATGGTGGGCGTGAGCAGATTCACGCTGTCTCCGCCGCTCCCGTCCTCGGGATACTGCCATCCGAAGTGGTAAGGGAGTCCCACCTGATGCACCGTGTTCCCCATGACCTTGAACGGCTTGAAGCGCGCCGTAACCATGGCTACGGCCTTGACCTCTCCGCGTGCTGAGGTGACCTTGACCCGGTCTCCATTCCTGATCCCCAGATCGGCCGCGAGTTCGCGGCTCATCTCCACAAAGAGTTCCGGCGCCATCTCCAGGAGCCAGGGCTGGTGGCGGGTCATGACCCCGGTCTGCCAGTGTTCGCTCACACGGTACGTGGTCGCCACAAAGGGATAACGGTAATCACAGGAGTAGAAGATATCCTCGGCGTTCTTCCCATCCTCCACGTAGAAAAGTTTCGCCGTAGGGTTGATCCGATGTCTGCTCGACATGGGGTTTTCCTGGATCGGGCACTCCAGCGGCTCATAGTGCTCGGGGAAGGGGCCGTCGTTTCTGTCGGGTCCGAAGATGTGGGCCGCGCCTCCGGGCTTCATGATGAAGGGATTCCTGGAGTCCGGGTTGAGGGCGCCGTCAGGCTTCTTCAGGGGAGGCCATGCCCCGTCCGGCACGTCTCCGACCCACTTCTCATCCTTCCATTCAATGACGGCCCTTGCCGGGTCCCACGGCCGGCCGTACTCGTCCACCGAGGCGCGGTTGTAGATGATCCTCCGGTTCACGGGCCAGCACCACCCCCACTCCGGATAGAGCCCGATCCCTGAGCGGTCTTCTACTGAACGCCGGGCCATCCGGTTTCCCTCTTCAGTATAGGAATTGCAAAAGAGCCAGTTGCCCGAAGAGGTGGAGCCGTCCTCTTGAAGCAAGGCAAAGCTCGGCGCCAGCGTCCCTTTCTTGTAGAGCGTCCCCTTAATCTCTTTATCTTTCAGGAAATAACCGTTGATTTCTTTCGCGATCCGGTGCGTGTTGATCTTGTCCGGCGAACCTGCCGTATCCCCGGACCCATAATCCCAGGCGAGCTTGAGCACAGGGTCGGGAAAGACCCCTCCCTCTTGTTCATAAAGTCTCTTGACCCGGCCGTAGAGTTGGTTCACGATCTCGGCATCGGGCATGGACTCTCCCACGGGCGGAACCGCGGCGTACCGCCACTGCGCCCATCGCCCCGAGTTGGTGATGCTCCCCTCCTTCTCCACCGAAGAGGCGCAGGGGAGAAAGAAGACCTCGGTCTTGATCTCCTCCGGATTCACACCCGGGCCCCGCCAGAAGGAGCCGGTCTCATTATCGAAGAGATTGACATTCACCATCCAATCGAGCTTCCCGAGCGCCTTTCTCACCTTGCCGGCATTGGACCCGGAACAGGCCGGGTTCTGCCCCCAGGCGAAAAAGCCTTTGAACTTCCCCTGCGCCATCTCATGAAAGAGCGTAAGCCACGAGGCATCCTGCGTATCGTCCAGCTTGGGGAGCCAGGCATAACCGAAGTCATTCTCCGGTGTTGCGGCCTCACCGTACGCGGCCTTGAGGAGGCTCACCGAATATTTCGGATAATTGCCCCACCAGTTCGCGCTCATGGGCTCCTTCGTCTTGAGAGTATATTTTTCATGGTAAAGAGCAAGGCTCGTATCCGAGGCCCTTGGGGCCTTGAGGTATCCGGGGAGGGCATCAAAGAGAAGGCCGTGGTCGGTGGATCCCTGCACATTGCTCTCCCCGCGGAGCGCATTCACTCCGCCCCCGGCTCGTCCGATATTCCCGAGAAGGAGCTGGACAATGGCCATGGCCCGGATGTTCTGGGTGCCCACGGTATGCTGGGTCCAGCCCATGGCATAGAGGATGGTGGCCGCCCTGTCGGGCCGGCCCGTGGAGGCGTAGACCTTGTAGATCTTTTCAAGAAGTTCCCTGGACGTGCCCGTGATGGAAGAGACCGTGTCCGGATCATAGCGGGAGACGTGCTTCTTCAGAAGCTCAAGCACGCAGTGAGGATCGGACAGGGCCGGGTCTTTCTTGACAACGCCCCGTTCGTCCGTCTGAAAGGCCCAGGCGGATTTATCATATTTCCTGGAGACCGGGTCATAGCCCGAGAAGACCCCGTCCAGTTCACCGGGCATTTTGAATTCCTCGTTCACCAGGAAGGAGGCGTTGGTATAAAGGCGGACATAATCTCTATGGTAGAGATCGTTTTCCAGGATATAGCGGATCATCCCCGCGATGAATGCGATGTCGGAGCCGGAACGGATCGGGGCATAGATGTCGGCCTTGGAAGAGGTGCGCGTAAACCTGGGGTCCACGCTGATCACGGTGGCGCCCCGATCCTGCGCATCCGTGATCCACTTAAAGGAGATGGGATGGTTCTCGGCAGGGTTGCTCCCCATGATCAGGATCACATCGGCATTCCGGATGTCGATCCAGTGATTCGTCATCGCCCCTCTGCCGAACGACTCTGCCAGAGCCGCTACCGTGGCAGAGTGTCAAATACGGGCCTGATGTTCGATGTAGACAAGCCCGATGGAGCGGAGCCATTTTTGCAGAAGGTAACACTCCTCATTGTCCAGGGCCGCACTCCCCACATGAGCGATGCCGTCGCAGCGGTTGACAAGCTGTCCCTTGTCATTGGTCTGCACAAAGGTCTCATCCCGTGTCTTCTTGATCCTTTTCGCGATCTCATTCAGGGCCCAGTCCCATTCGACTTCTCTCCATGAACTTGCGCCCGGCGCCCGGTACATGGGCCGGATCACCCGTTTGGGATTGTTCACAATCTGAATCAGGGATGCGCCTTTGGAGCAAAGAGAGCCTTTGTTGATGGGGTGATCGGGATCCCCCTCGATATTCACGACCTTCCCATCCCTGGTGTGGACGATCATCCCGCACCCCACCGCACAATAGGGACAGATCGTAGTGGTCACGGCTGCCCCCTGAATCCGGTTCTCCCGTTCCCTGGCCTCGGCCTCGGACGAGCTCAAACCTGCAATGGCGCCTGCTGTTACTGTGGTTCCGGAGAGTTTCAGAAAGTCGCGGCGGGTCAGTGACATGCTGCATCCTCCATTTGCGAACTATAGCATTTTGACTGCATGGAGTCAAACTGGGGCTTAGAACAACTTGGACTTAGAAAACCGTTCCCATGACGTACCTCGATGCGGAAAGCGCCGCCATGGCCCCTTCGCCCATGGAGGAGATGACCTGAGCGTTCTCCCGGACTACATTGCCGCAGGCGAAGATGCCTGGAATTGATGTCTCGAACTCCAGGTTGACCTTGATGAACCCTTTGTCATCCTTGTCCACGTCCACAAAGGACGTATTGGGCATATAGCCGATATAGATAAAGACCGCGTCCATGTCCATTCGGGAGGAGACGCCGGTCTCCTGGTTTCGCACCTGGATCCCGGTGACGATCCTCTCTCCGAAGATCTCCTCGACCACGTAATCCTGCATCATCTCAATCTCTTTGGTATGGAGCACACGATCCTGGAGAATCTTCTCACTCCGAAAGAACTCCCGGCGGTGGATTAGAAAGACCTTTTCCCCGATCCCGGCAAGGTAGATCGCCCCCAGGAGGGCCGACTCCCCTCCGCCGACCACGGCGATCCGTTTGCCTTCGTATCCGAAGCCTGCGCAGTGGGCGCAGTAATGGACGCCCTTGCGGGTGAACTCCCTTTCTCCGGGCACATTGAGGAGCCTGGGCCGGCCGCCCGAGGCCACGATCACCGCCTTTGCGAGATAAGCGCCTCGGGAGCCGATCACCTTTCTGACCTTCCCATGCGTCTCTATGCTCCGGACTTCTTCCGGTTCAATGACCCCGACACCGAGTCCCTTGATATGTTTTTCCAGACGGGTGGTCAGGTCCCAGCCGTCCAGGTCAGGAAATCCCGGAAAGTTCTCGATCCTTTCCGCCACCGCGGGCTGGCCGCCGAGGACGGCCTTCTCAAGGATCACGGTCTTCAGCAGATTGCGCCCCGCAAAGACCCCTGCGCTCATCCCTGCCGGCCCGCCGCCGATGATCACCACATCATAAAGCTCGAACATTTTTCCTCATTCAATTCGATTGATGCCCCAAGGGCGATAATACCCGAGAAGTGATGCTCCCGCAAATGCCCCGAAATGAATTCAACGCCTCGATTTCCCCAAAGGTGTCAGACACCAATTTCCCACTTCAATCCTTGTTTTCATGGATGGCCCTCTCAACAAAGTCAGAAGTCAGAAGTGAGAAGTCAGAAGAAAGGTTTCAATCCTTGTTTTCATGGATGGCCCTCTCAACAAAGTCAGAAGTCAGAAGTGAGAAGTCAGAAGAAAGGTTTCAATCCTTGTTTTCAAAGTTTCAATCGTGGCAACGAGTTTCAATCCTTGTTTTCATGGATGGCCCTCTTCAACTCGGTACGGAGGCTCACGAACAGCCCATTCTACGCCGTTTCAATCCTTGTTTTCATGGATGGCCCTCTTCAACCGGCAATGACATATATACGGACGTAGAGGAATTCTGGTTTCAATCCTTGTTTTCATGGATGGCCCTCTTCAACCTTTTCATACAGATACAGTCCTTTCATCTGACTGAGTTTCAATCCTTGTTTTCATGGATGGCCCTCTTCAACGAACTCTCCGGGGATTTGTGAAGGATCAATCCGCCTGTTTCAATCCTTGTTTTCATGGATGGCCCTCTTCAACCGGGATGGTGGACACTCAGAATGCCGCTCTATATGGTTTCAATCCTTGTTTTCATGGATGGCCCTCTTCAACGGTGTGACGTCGATCATATCTTTCCTTTCAGT
>Ga0100395_1001946_pt1 | contig 15666 bp, 14 predicted proteins | sample CryGeymeta201519_FD_81542 | JGI IMG/M metagenome (GOLD analysis project Ga0100395, IMG submission 81542) | Groundwater microbial communities from Crystal Geyser aquifers in Utah, USA - Crystal Geyser metaG 2015-19 | ecosystem: Environmental > Aquatic > Deep subsurface > Groundwater | place: USA... | reverse complement strand
GCTCTGCTCCACCAGCCCGGCCCAGCCGTCGGCCTGCCAGCGACGGACCCACTTGCGCACCGTCTGCGGGGTGCAGTGGAAGTCCCGCGCGGTCGGCTTGAGGCCGTGCTCAGCGGCGTGCAGCACCAGCCGGTACCGAAGCTGACGGGGGTCTTTGCTGTCACGTCTCATGGCATCATACGGGAGCGGGCACATCGGTTCTTCCGGGCGTCAGTGGTTTGCGTACCCCTCTGAAGCGCACGAAGTCAGCCGGTGTGCCCCGCCTCACGTCCGCGCTGGCTGCGGTAGGCGCGCTCCGCTACGCTCCACGCGCCTACCGCAGCCATTCCTGCCTCCACTTCTGTACCTCCTGGTTCCCCGCTCTACCTAACACCTTCAGTTCCACCAGGGGGGTACGATGTCTGTTCCCTTTCCCAGCCTTGGGCACGACCAACGGCACTTTGAGTTTCTTGTCGGCGGCGAGCTTCTCCAGCGTCTGACGCTGGTCTGTTCCAGTAAGGAACACCACTACTGCTTTGAGCTTTGCGTTCTGTTTTGTGAGTCCGTCGAGCTTGGCGACCAGACCGGTCGCGTCTTCGGCGCTGCCCTTGATGAATGCAAGGACGACGGGCGCCGAGCCATTCGCTCATATGTAGCACACCCCGGGGTCCTGCTTGTACTCGCCGGTCGCGTCGACAACGACGAACTTGGGGAGACTCTCGCCGACCTGCAGTCCGGACTTGGCTTCGGCCGCAAACGAAATGGCGGCCAGACTGGCCAGCAAGCCGAACCCGGCTGCAATGGTCGTGGCGCGTCGCATGGGTTTCACTTCCTTTCGCTGCAGGGTAGGGTCACTCCTAACGTTGACGCGCGGCGGCGTTGTCTGTTCTATCGGGGCGGGCGAGGGCGGTTTCTGCACTGCCACCAGCTCGTCGACGACTGATGCCTTGCCCTCCTGCGGGGAATTCGTCAGACTCGCATGGGCGGCTCGCGCGGTCGCATAGGTCCCCATTCCCCTCAACAGAACAGCACAGCACACCATGGTCTCAGCTCACGCACTCCTCGCCTGCACGCGCCTCACCTCGCGCTTGATCTTCCTCGCCGCTCCCAGCGGGGCAGCGGAGCTTCCGCGCGCTGCTCAGCAAGCCGCTGTCCGCGCCGACTATGAGCGTGCGGAGCGGTTCGGGTCTCCGGCCATGGACCGCCTCGTCTACAAGGCAAAGGTCAACGCCAACTGGATCGAGGGCGCGCCTCGGTTCTGGTACCGCAACCTCGTCCGCGGCGAGAGCGAGTTCATTCTCGTGGACGCCAAGCAGGGCGCGCGCCAACCGGCATTCGATCACGCGCGACTGGCTGCGGCGCTGTCGGCAGCAACGGGGGTGGTCTACCAACCGGGGAAGCTGCCGTTCCAGTCCATCCAGTTCGCCGGCGACGGCCGAGCCATCAGTTTCGACGCCGGTGACGCCCACTACCGGTGCGACCTGACAACGTACAGATGCACGGAGGCCGAGCGCTCAGCGGAGCCGGAGGCAGTTCCGTCAGAGACGAAACCGGTGCAGGCGGCACCCGCGCGCGACCCAAACGAGTCGCCCGACGGCAAGTGGATCGCCTTCGTGAAGAACCACAACGTCTTCCTCCGAGCCAAGGAGGGCGGCGGAGAAGTACAGCTCACCATGGACGGTGAGGAGAAGAACGCCGACGGCAACCTCCGCGGCTGGTCGCCCGACTCGACGAAGCTGGTGGCCTACCGCACGCAGCCGGGCGACCACCTCGAGATGCACATGATCGAGTCGCGGCCCAAGGAGGGCGTGCGGCCACTCCTGAGATCCCACGAGTACGCGTTGCCCGGTGACAAGCTGGACGTGCACGAGCTGTGGGTCTTCGAAGCGGTAACGCGCAAAGGCATTAAGGTGCAGATTGAGCCGATCGACTGGTGGGGGCCGCCTGACGTGCGGTGGAAGAAGGACAGCCGGCACTTCACGTATGAGCAGACGCACCGCGGCTTCCAGCGGGTCCGTGTGATCGAGGTCGACGCTGCAACCGGAAAGGCGCGCACGGTCATCGACGAACGCAGCAACACCTTCCTGCCGCCGATGAGGAGGTACTCGTGCTACCTCGGCGACGGCGAGGAACTCCTCTGGATGTCGGAGCGCGACGGCTGGAATCACCTGTACCTGATCGACGGCGAGACCGGAGAAGTGAAGAACCAAGTCACCCGCGGGCCGTGGGCGGTGCACGAGGTCGAGCGGGTGGACGAGGGGAAGCGCCAAGTCTGGTTCACCGCCGGTGGCTGGGTGCCGGGGCGGAATCCGTACTTGCTCCAGCACTTCCGCGCCAACTTCGACGGCTCGGGCTTGGTCCGCTTGACGCCCGGGAACGGGCACCACTCGGCGACCTACTCACCCGACGGCGAGTATCTCATCGACACGTACTCGCGAGTCGATCTGGCGCCGGTCACAGAGCTGCGGCGCGCGATGGATGGTTCCCTGGCCTGCGAGCTGGAGCAGGCGGACGTCCAGGATCTGCTCGCCGCCCAGTGGAAGTGGCCCGAGTCGTTCGTGGCGAAGGGGCGCGACGGGCAGACCGACATCTGGGGCGTGATCTTCCGGCCTTCGAATCTGGACGCGACGAAGAAGTACCCCGTCGTCGAGACCATCTACGCCGGCCCGCAGGGGTCGTCTGTGCCCACCGACTTCGCCGTCCGCCGGGGGCAGCAGACGCTGGCCGAGTTGGGGTTCGTCGTGGTGCAACTCGACGGCATGGGCATGTCGGGCCGGTCGAAGGCGTTCCACAACGTTGCCTACAAGAACCTGGGCGACAGCGGCTTTCCCGACCGGATTCTGTGGATGAAGGCCGCCGCCCAACGCTACCCGTACTTGGACCTCAATCGCGTCGGCATCACGGGCGTCTCGGCCGGCGGCTACAACGCGGCCCACGCGCTCATCGCCCACTCCGAGTCCTACAAAGCGGCCATCGCCATCTCGGGCAACCACGATCACCGCACCGACAAGGCCTGGTGGAACGAGCTGTGGATGGGCTACCCCGTCGGCAAGCACTACGAAGAGCAGTCCAATGTCGTCAACGCGAGCAAACTACAGGGCAAGCTGTTCCTGATCCACGGCGAGCTGGACGACAATGTCAACTGTTCCGCCAGCACCATGCAGTTCGTCGACGCGCTCCTCAGCGCCAACAAGGACTTCGACTTGCTGATTGTCCCCGGAGCCGGTCACGGCCCCGGCGGGCCCATACGTCGAACGTCGCCAGTGGGACTTCTGGGTCCACAACCTGCGCGGCGAAGAGCCACCGGAGGGATACGCGCTGAAGACGCCGGGCGAGGGAAGCTGCAACCTCGTTATCCGGAACCTGCGCAGAGAGCCGGTCGCGATCTACTGGGTCAACTTCGAGGGCAAGCTCCAGAAGTACCACGACCTGCAGCCCGACGAGGAGAAGCAACAGCACACCTTTTACGGGCATCAGTGGGAGGCGCAGGTGGCCGGCAAGACGGTGTCGACCTTCGCCGCGGAGGTGGCTCGGCTGGAGTGGCGGATTGTGCCATGAGTCCGTAGGCCCTTACTCAATCCCCAGGTGCTGGCGGATCAGCTCGTGACGCTTCATCCCGCAAGCGCCAGCTCCTCGGTCCTCGCATCGGCACGGTGGAGCGCGGGCGATTCCTGGACCATCATGCTGTACGCGTCGCGGAGGTTGTTTTCCAGTTCGTCAAGCGTCTCGCCCTGGCTGACCACACCGGGCACCTGGACGAGCCGGCCTACGTACCAGCCGTCATCGACCCAGTAGGTGAGTGTGAAGAGTCGTTCCATCCGTGCATTCTCCGGGCACGCGCAAATGCTGAGCTCGCCCGACCGTCAGTCTGCCACACGCCCCGGGGCCTTCTCTACGCGATCACGTTGCGCTTGACTTGGCTACCGGTTTTTCGTCCGTCGGCCGAAGAACGCCAGCCGCCCCTGCTTCTTCAGCATATCCAACAGCACAGCGCCGAGGATTACCACACCCAGCACCACCTTCTGCGTGTAGCTCTCGACGTTCGTCAAGTTCATGCCGTTCTGGATGACGGCGATGATAAAGGCGCCGATGAGCGTGCCGAGCACCTTGCCCTCGCCGCCGGCCAGGCTGGCCCCACCAACCACTACCGCGGCGATGACGTACAGCTCGTACATCAGCCCGTAAGTCGGCGAGCCGCTGCGAAGTTGCGAGGCGGTGATGACGCCGCCCAGACCCGCCAGGGCGCCGCATGCCGTGTAGACGAACAGCAGCACGCGACCGACTGGCACGCCCGACAGTCGCGCCGCTTCCTTGTTGCCGCCGACGGCGTAGACGTGCCGGCCGAGCGCCATGCGGGCCCTCAGCACGTGCGCCGCGGCGTAGAGGACCAACATGAGCACGACGGCGTTGGGCAGCCCAAAGACTGCGGTCCCGCGGCCCAGCCAGATGAACGACGCCGGCACCTGGTAGATGGATTGCCCGCCTGCAAGGATGTAGGCGAGTCCGCTGGCCACCAGCATAATGCCCAGCGTGACGATGAATGGCGGGATCGCGAAGAAGGTCACCATCGCGCCGGAGAAGAGCCCCACAGCCCCGCACGCGCCGATAGCGGCCAAACTGCAGAGGATCATCCCCACCACTCCTGCCTGCTCGCCGCCAGCGGCGTTCCGGATCAGCAGTGTGGTCACTACGGCCGACAGCGCGATCAGGCTGCCCACGGAGAGATCGATGCCGCCGGTGATGATGACCAGCGTCATCCCGATGGCCAGGATGCCGATGACGACGATCTGGTTGGCGACGTTGCGGAGGTTGTCGGCTTTGAGGAAGTTGGGCCAGCGGTGACTGCGGGGCTGGACCACCTTCGCCTCGCGCAGCTCGGGGATCTTCTCGCCCAGCTTGTCGAACACCGGCCAGGCGCCTGTAGTGTGGTTGCAGGCAATTAGGTCCAGCGTGCCGCCGGCTCCGACGATTCGGTCCATCGCCTGCCGCGCCTCGAGGGGCTGCCCGACTACCGTGCCCGCAACCTCGAACCGGCCGCTCGACTGCAAGCGGGAATGCAGTGTCTCCGCGAACTGCCGGTCCTCGTCGTTGCCGCGGGCGACGATGAGCACCCGCAGCGTCCTGCTTCCTGCGCTCCTCGACAACTCGGCTGCCAGCTTGTTCGCTCCCTCGGCGCCGTTGGGATGCTGCTCGTCCATCGTGCGCAGGCTGAAGAAGAGGCACAACAGCACCAACGCCGCCAGCATTCCATAGTCGGCGGCGAGGCGGGAGAAGACCGACTTGAGGCTGGTTCGGTGGGCTGTCGTCTCCTGCGCTGAGGTCACCGCAAGCTCGCGTCCTTCTCAGCGTCGGCCTTGCGATAGAGTTCCGTCGGGATCAGCACTTCCTTGGGTACCTTCTCGCCATCGAAGTACTGCATGATGGCCTGCACAGTCTTCTGCCCGATCTGATCGGGGAACTGGATTGGGTCGGCGTAGAGCTTCCCGTCCTTGATTGCCTGCTTGCCTTCGGGCTGGCCGTCGAAGCCGATGATCTTGATCTGGTCGGCCTTGCCGGCGTTCTCCAGCGCCGCCCGCGCGCGTCCACTGGCGGACGCCAGGCGACATGACCGGCGCGTTCATCTGCTCGCGCTGGATGCCGGACTTCGTCTGGTCGGCGCACCAGGGCACGACGATGCATTGGCTGGCCCATGTCCACCGGCTGACCGGCTGGGCGGATACGCTGGCGGTGGCGCAAGACCTCGCCGCCTGGGTCGTGCCAAACCAAGCACCCGATGGATCGCTGCCCAGCCTGTGGCACTTCGACGTGGACCTGGACGCGCTGTGGCAGCCTGACGCCCCGCTCGATCGGGTGTACGAAGGCGAACTGCCCGCGCACCTGGCCGGCATGCTGCCCTGCGACGCCCGGCCGCCCGTGACCCGGCTCCCAGAGCCTGGTCCGACGCGCTCCAGCGAGGTGCTGGGCTGCCAACCGGCCTCGTGTGCGCCGGTCGTCACCGGCTTGCTGTCGCTCTACGCCCAAGACGGCAACCCCGATTGGCTCGCCGCCGCCCGCCGGCTGACCGATCACCTGGTGGCGCAACTGCGTCCGCCCCTTGCCGACTACGGCTGCGGGGAGAGCGACTATCTCCTGCGCCGGCAGTGCTGGCAGCTTCCGACGGGAACGGCGGCGGTGATCTGGTTCCTGGCCGATGCGCTGGACGCCTGGGGCGACACCGTCTTCGAGGAGCTGCTGCATCGGTACGCGCACACGCTGCTGGCGCAAGGGGCGCTCTATGATCCGCACGTCGACCTCCTCCGCCCGCAGGAGAAGGTGCGCGTGCCCCCCTACAACATGGACCTGAAGATTGCCGGCGGCTTCACCCACGGCCCGGCACCAGTTCTTATGAACCGCAACGAGATGCCGATCGCACTCCACCGAGCATGGCAGGCAACCGGCAACGAGCTGTACCGTGACTGGCTGGTCGCCTACCTCAACTGGCAGACGTACTTCCAGTTCACCAAATGTCGGCACGGCCCTTGTGCCTCCGGTGCTTCTGCTGGAGTCGCTCCAACTCCAAAGCACTTGCCTTGTCGAACTGGGTCATCCGAAATGTGCCGACCCTCTCCCACGTCTGCATCAGCAACCGGTGCGCCAACACCAGACGCTCGGAGGTCTCCGCCTAGAGTGCGTACTCGCTGCGTCCTCTGAGCACCTCCGCAACTACTACAGAGGGAAGCGCAACCTCCGATCGGCGAACGCGACGGAGACGCTCCATAAGCGCCGGCCGACCATCCGCGTAGGCCCGCAATGTGTCGCTGTCCCAGAGGTACACGGGTTGCCCTTCAGTCCCTCTCCGCACTCACCTCGCGCCGCCGCTCGAGGTCGTCAAACAGCGCCCCCCAGGTCGGGTCATTTCTGAACACGCCGAAGTGGGGCCACTCCTCCGCCAAGTGTTCATCGACGGCGATCGTTGTCAGCTTGGTCCGCGCCAAAGCGCTGTGAGCCACCTGCCGAAGGCGCTCGAGCGCGGCTTCCTCGCTTGCACCATCGCCGGAGCATTCCGGGAAAAAGGGAATGAACGCCCGCTAGCGTTGCTCGCCCTGCTGCTGAACCACGACAGGATACTCCATGGCATTGCCTCCTTCCGCGAGGCACGTCCAAAGGACTCACGGCAGTCGCTACGGCATTGACGCGCCATTGTATCAGGTCGCAACAGATTGTAACGCGCGGGGATCGTCACTCCGGCGAGCCAAGCGCCAACAGGCGGTTCCGCGCCGGCAAGCTGAACGGACCCGAGTAGTGGTACGTCTCGCAGCCGGGGTCGCCGGCTTGGGCAATGGGCGTCAACTGCTCGACGACGAAGTCGGCGAAGTGTGGCGCGTTGAAGGCGACGAAGGCCAGGCTGAGGCAATCGATGAGCCGGTCCGGGCGCTTTGACAGATCCGGGAAGGCGACGGGGCCGGTGTCGACCTGGTACTGACGGTTGTTCAGACTCACGTTCATCGTCTTCACCGGGCACTCGATGACTGCACGCAAGCCGGTGTCGGCATTGGTCAGCTCGGTCTGGCTGACAATGGGGATGCCGGCGGCCGTGGCGTCGTGGATCTTCTCCCAAGTGTCGAGCAACGTCACCTGTCGCGGTTCGCGCAACCTGAGCATCGGCTCCCCCCAGAGGCTCTCCGTCTTCGTCACCGCGCGGTAGCGGTCGCTCAGGCCGGCCAGCCGCCGGAAGATCAGCCAGTCGCCCTCTCCCAGGATTGGCAGGAAGTCGTAGTTGGGCGACTGGAACAGGTTCTCCGCGGCGAAGGTGTTCTCGCTCTTGCACGAGCCGCACTGGTAGAAGTGGGTCGTCGTGCCGGCTGCCATGTCGATCAGTGTCGTGCGGCTCTCGACCCAGAAGCGCACGGCGTTCGCCGGCGATGGATTGCAGATGAAGGACAGAGCGTAGTCCAAGCAAGTCGGGGATCCGGGCGTGTCCTTGGTTGCGTCGGCGTTCTCGGCCATTGAGAATCTCCTTCCCGCCAGCCACGCGGCGGCGAGGCTTCCGGTCAGGAATGTGCGTCGGTCAGGTGAGTTCGGGTCACTCATCGCACCTTGGTGTCAGCCTTCGGCGATCACCCGGAAGTCGTCAAAGCTGCTCTGCCCGATGAACGCCCACAGGCCGGCGCCGCCGCCCGGCAACGGTTGGGTTCCGTCGAAGCCAGTGAGCGTCCATTCGTCCGGCTCGACGTTGCCCGTCCACGCGCGCCCCAGCAACTGGACGCCGTCGGTCAGCGTTCTCAGGCGCAGTTTGAGCCGGTACCACTGCCCGGGCTGGAGCGCCAGTTTCGTCTCCGCGAGGTTCTCCGCATGCTCGGCGTCCCACCGCTTGGTGAGGTAGAGGCGGTCGCCGACCACGCGGAGGCGGTAGTGGGAGTCGGGGCTAGAGCAGTACGCGACGAGACCGGCTCCCCACGCTCGGGCGTCCGTGTCGCGGCGAACCAGGGCGGTCACCGTGTAATTCCGGAGGCGCACCAGTGCCAGCGCGTTCTCATCGAACGACACGCTCCCGTCGGTTCCCGGATGGCGAAGGACGTGGCGCTCGTTCTGCGAGTCCGAGAACCAGCGGCCCTGCGCCACCCGCCAAAGTGCGGGGAGTTCGCCGAGCGAATCACTGCCGAATGCCTCGACCAACGAAGGGGTCCGCTGCTGCTCGTCCCGCAACTCGAACCGGTCGAACGAGCAGTCCATGTTGGCACACCACAGGCCCGCGGCGCCACGCGTCAACGGGGCGTTCTCGTCGGTGGCGGCCACCAGTGGCTGTCGCGGTTCGGTCTCTTGCCACAACTTGCCGGAGAGCTGCACCTTGCCCTCGCCGGCGGCAACCTGCAGCCGCAGCGAGTTCCATTGGCCGGGCTGGAGCTGCACTGGGGCCGTGGCCAGGGAGGCGACATACCCGCGCCAACGCTTGAGGAGATGAAGCTTGCCGCCAATGGCGGCAAGCGCGTAGTAGCGGTCGATTCCCTGGCATTGCGCCACCACCCCGGCGCCCCCATCTCCTGTGCCGGGGATCGCGCGGAAACGGCAGAGCACGTCGGGCTGGCTCCAGGACGCAAGGGCGAACGCTTCCTGGAACAGCTCACGCTCCACCTGCCGGAGCGCGCGGTTCTCGCCTCCCTCAATGCGCCATTCGCCGCCCGTCAGCAACCAACCGGAACCGGGGTCTCCGGGAGGCTGGTCGTCGAACGTCCGCAGAAACAACGGCTCGGCGGCGTCGGCGCGCCAAGCGGCCGCCAGGCAAACGAGACCGAGGATCCCGAGCGCTGCTCGCCTGTTCACCCGCTCACTCCTCTCTGTTCTTTGCGACCAGCACATCGTCGAAGTCGCATACGGCTCCGTAGGCCAGCAATGCCACGGCACCCGCCGTGAACCGTTCGCCCGACGCATCCTCCGTCTCAATGGTCCACTGTGCAGGCTCCGGCCCGTCCGCCGGCCAGGCTTTGCCTTTCAGCGCCACCTTGTCCGCCTGCGAACTCAGGCGCAGTCGGAAGCGGTAGTCTTTCCCTTCGCGGAACTGCAGCGGGCACTGCGCCAGCAGCGTCAGCCCGCTGTCGGTGGTGCGCCTCCCCAGGAACAGCGTGTCGCCCACACTGTACAGCCGGTAGTTGTTGTCTTCGTTCTGATAGTAGGCGGCGAGACCGAATCCCCAGTTGTCTCTCCCGGTAACTGCCCGCAAGCGCGCGGCCACGGTGTAGTTGCTCCACTCCGCCAACAGGCAAAAGGCATTGGCGTTGAAGGTGAGGGGGGCGTCTTGGGCACGTTGTTCCAGGACCGGGGTTGGCGCTCCGGTCAGCCGCCAGTCCCCGCCGAGAGGGAACCAACCGGGCGGCGACTGCCCCTCGACGCCGTTGCTGAAATCGGTGCGGTACACGCCTTCGCCCGCGCGCAGTTTCGCCGGGTCGGCCGACTGGATGACGACTTCGCTGAACTGGCAGAGCGCCTTCGCGCACCACACGCCCGCTGCGCCGCCATGCCGCAAGCGGGAGAAGTCGTACGCCTCAACCGGCCAACCTGCCGGCTCCGCCTGGCCAGAGGGCCAAGCGCGGCCGCGCAGGCGCGTGCCTCTGGAATCGCCGGAAAGGACCAGTCGAAACGTCCAGGGCTGGCCTTTCTCCACCGTCGCCGGCGCTGCGCCCAGCACCTCGGCGACGCCCTCGAGGCAGCGCACAAGCACGAGTTGGTCGCCGAAGTTGGAGAGGCGGTAGTAGTTGTGGTTGTCCTGCCAGTACGCGAACAAGCCCATGCCCCAGGGGCTCCGGTGCTCGCGGCAAACCACGGTCGTGCGGAGGTCGTAGTTGACCCACGTCAGCGCGGCCGTTGCTTGACCCGACAGCTTGGGGTCCGCCTGCCGTGCCACCCGGTTGCTGCCTCCGGAGACAGTCCACGTGCCGTTCGTAGTCAGCCAGTCCATGGGCAGATCGCCAGCGGGAGTCTCGTCGAACCCGGCTCGGAAGAGAACCTCCGGCCCGCCGGTCTCTTCCGGCGAGGCGAGGGCGCAGGCCGAAAGCACGCAGAGAAGCGACCAAGCGGCAGGGACGAAGAACCGTCCAGCCCTGCCGGCGAGGGACTGAATAGTAGCGGGGGTGGGCAACTGCATCACTGGGGGAAATGGCGGTCTGGCGGCCGCTTGGTGGCGCGGAATGCCGACGGTGGAGACCCGGCCGTTCACGCAGCGTCCCTCACCCTCACGCTCAGCTCAGTTGCGCCAGCCGCTGCGCCGCTGTACGGCTCTCCTCGGCATTGGGGAAGCGTTCGACGATCTGGGCGTACGCTTCCACGGCGGAGGCCCGTTCCGCCAACGCCTCGCAGGCGGTGGCCAAAGCCATCAGCGTCTGGGGACTGCGCTGCTCGCGCGGTAGCTTCCGCAGCGCCCGCTGCACCTCGCGGCACTGGGTTGCCACGGTCACGGGGTCCGTGCCCCGCACGGCTGGAGCCTCGCGCCCGGAAGAAAAAACGGCCGGTTGTAGCAGCGCCTGCTCCAGGACCGTATCGCCCGAGGCGGCGTGCAACTGCCCGGCGAGTTCACGGGCACGCTGACGGCCTTCCTGGCTGCGAGCCCGCTCGGCGGCCTCCTGGCAGCGCGTGAGAGCCGCCAGGTATTCCCGTTCGGCCATGAGCGCGGTTGAGCTGCGGATGAGCGCGTCAGCGTCATTCCGCCCCTGGGTGTGCGTTCGGGTAGGCGCTGGAGCAACGCGCTGGAGTTGGATGGAAACGCGGCTGCCAGGCACCCTTGTTTCGCGGCGGGATACGCGTTGCCGGGGGGTGCGTTCACGGACGGGAATCGATTCAGTTGACCGAAAGGCAGCGGCGACAGGCGACGAAGTAGCCGCCAACTGAGGACGTCCCGCGTCTTGCACGAAGGCGCCCCCGGTCGTGTCAGCCGGTGCCGCGAGCGTAGTGGACGGCGCTGGAGGAGTCCAGGTCAGCGTCGCCGGGCGGCGGAGCGCGCTGGTCCCCACGTGGAACAGCGCCAGTGCGACTCCCACCTGGGCCAACTGCGGCACCAACGGAAGCACCGCCCACGCGGGCCGATGTCGAGGGGTCGCAGCAAACCGGGCCATGGCACGGCGGGTGAAGTCCGCTGGCGGAGAGACGGAACGCTGGGCGGCCAGCGAATCCTGAGTGAGGCGGAGCCAGCGGCGCTCCCGGGCGCACTCCGGGCAGCGCGTCAGGTGCTCGTCGACGAAGCGCTGCTTCCCGGCAAGCAGCTCCTCCGACGCCGCCAACGCTTGCCGCACTCGCCAGCAGGTGAACGACTTCACGCCGCTGCCTCCAGTTCGTGGAAGTAGTCCTTCAGCATCTCTTTCAGTCGGTTCCTGCCCCGGTGAAGTCGGGAGCGAACAGTCCCGATAGAAATGCGCAAGATCGCGGCCGTCTCCTCGTAGGGCAGGTCCTGCAAGTCGCAAAGCACAACCACCTCGCGGAACTTGGCGGGGAGTTGGGCGACCATCTGGCGAACCCTAAGCCGAGCTTCGCGCCGCAGCGACAGATCCTCCGGCCCGGCCTGCCAACTGGGCGTATGGGTGCGGGCTGCGCCGTCTTCGTACTCGTCCGGCAGTTCGGCCGTCGCCGGCCGGCGGCGGCGAATGGCCTGCAGGCAAACGTTGACGGTGATCCGGTACAGCCACGTCTGCAGGCGGGCCTCGCCGCGGAATGAGGGCAGCGCCCGGTAGACCGCCAGAAACGCCTCTTGAGCCAGGTCGTCCGCTTCGGTGCGGTTCTGCACATAGCCGTAGGCGGTGTTGTAGAGCTGCACCTGGAACCGCTCCACGAACACGCGCCAGGCTTCCGGGTCCCCGGACTGGCAGCGCGCAACCAACGACGCCTCGGCAGCATCTACCTGTCCGAGGTACGTTGTCCGTGGGGAGGCGTCACCGAGGACGCCGGCAGCGGAGGGCAGGGAGGTCAACTGGGCTTGCGCCACGTGGCGTGGTCCTTTCGGGCTTGGCTGCAGGGCACGAGTTGCGGTCAAGGACAGGCGGCAGGGAACGGGCGGCCCGCCTGCGGCTGAGCGGCTCCTTCGCCAGTCAGCCTGTCCTGTTTAGTTGCCGCCGGTGGCGAGAAGTTCCGGTCTCCGGCAGATCTGCGCGGTCAGCCGCTTGCGTACTTGTTGAGGTCGCCTTCGAGTTCCTTGGGGGAGCCGACGACGGCGGCCCGTCGCCGCAGTGCCTTCAGCGCAGGCGGGTCTTCGAGGCGGCGAATCAATCGAGCAATGGCGCGAGGCACGCGCTGCAATCGCGCCTCCAGAATGTCGACGACAGACTCCTGAGCGTCGCGAACCGTGCCCTGCAGGATCCCCTGTCGAATCCCCTGTTGGATTCCTTGTTGGAGCCCCTGCTGGATTCCCAACCTTCGCGGGTATAACGTAGGGCATCTTCTTCTCCTCCTCATACTCGGTCAGCAACTCGTCGAATGTACGCTCCAGTTCGTCGGGGAGCGCCAGCAGCCAGTCGAGGAAGCGAAACAGGTTGAGGAGGTCTTCCTTTGCATCCCCCCGCTCGTACAGCTCTCTGACGAGGGTCCACTTCCATTTTAGCCGCTCTCCCGGATCCCGGCGCGTCGCCCGGGCCTTGAGGGGTCCGCGGACGAGGACGGCAAACGGGTTCGCGCGCTGCTCCAGTTCGGTCCAGCGCGACTCGTAATCGAGCAGCTTGACGGCCGGGAATTCCAGCCCCGCCTTGCAGCCCCACAGCTCATAGCCGTACCGAGCAGGGCGCCAGCCGACGCGGTCATCGGCCAGAACGGCGAAGCTTGCCACCGGCCGATCGTACCGATCGAACAGCCGGTAGTTGTACTGGTACATCCGTTTGGGGAAGCCTCTCTCCGGGCTGCTCTGAACCTCCACGTGCGCCAGCACCCATGCCTCTTCCCCGTCGTTGCGCCACACTTTGGCGAGCTTGTCCACATGCCTGCGGCCTGATTCGGCGTCCCGGACGACTTGCTGAAGCTCCTTGTCCAGGAACTCGTAGCCTCTCGTCCAGTCGATCCCCGCATGGGCTTCCGGGAAGAAGAGCCCCATGAACGCCTCGAAGTAGCCCTCGAGCGCTTCCTTCCACGGGCTGTCCATGTCGCCCGATTGTGCGGCGGTGCTCCTAGTTGCCTCACTTCGCGAGTCGCTCGATGGCCCTCGCCACTTCCTCCCGTCGCGTCTCGATTGGTGCCGGATCCCTCGTGAACGTGGTCATGTCGGCCGTGATGCTGTCGGGTACTTCGAGCAGGGCAGCGTAGCGCTTACGCGCGGCGGCGGGCAACTTGTCGCCGCGGGTTCTCAGCAGGTCGCGGAGGATCACGAGGTACTCGTAGTCCTCGATCCCGTCGCGGAGCATCTCCCAGCGAATGCTGTCGACCGGGCCCTCCAGCACCGGCTCTGGCGGGTGCCCGTCGGCCGCAGCTTCCGGCGGGTAGACGAACCGCCCGTCGCCGTTGCCCCACGGGGCGCGTGTGCCCGCTGGCGTGTCGTAGCCCGACACCCAGCCCATCGGGTCTTCGTACGGGTTCTGTGGCTTGTCTGCTTCGGGGTAGGCACAACTGCTGGTCCAGTAGTTGGTCTGCCAAACGAGCGTGCCCTCGATCTTGCGCTGCCACGTCTGCCAGAGCCACACGCGCAGTTCCGTCGCCGGGTGGTCGATGAACAGCGTGCAGTACGGCGCCTTCGGGCCGGTGCACACGTACCACCAGAAGTGGTCCCCCCGCCTTGCGGCGCTTTTCGGCTGCCTGCAGATCGAAGTTGGGCGACACGGGGCACCAGAGGTTGGGCCCGCCGATCAGCGCCGGCTCCACCTGCTCGGTGAGCATCCGGGTGAGGTCGGGCGCATTCTCTTTGAGCTTGCGGAAGCCGTTCATGACGAACGCGTAGTCCTTGGGGTCCGGCTCGTCAAACCAGTAGATGAACGCCTCGTCCAGCCAGCCTTTCTCGCGCAAGTGCTCCTGCACGGCCCGGACGTAGTTGCGGAAGGCGGCGTTGTACTCGGGCGTGCCCTCCGCGTAGCCCAGCAGGCTGGGTTCCGTCCGCGAGTGGAACGTACCTCCCCCCAGCCCGGGGATGGGAAAGCTGAACGAGTTGAAGTGATACTGGTCGATCCCCTTCGTCATCGCGGCGTCCCACGCCGCCCAGTCGAAGACCGGCTTGAGCTGCGCCGGGCCGAGCGGCTCGAAGTCGCCGCCCTTGACCAGCTCCTCCCCGGTGCCGGCATCTTGCAGCGAAACGTCGTCGAACCACACTGTCCCGGTCGGCGAGCCGTCGTCCGCGTAGAGGGCGGCCCACAATGTGAGGCGGACCGAAGCGGCGCCGGCAGGGAAGGCGGTGATCGTCCGGTCGAACTGCTGCCACGCTCCCGTGCCCTCCACCCGCCTGTCGTTGTTCCTGCCCGACATCCACTCGCCGCCGGCATCGAGGTGGTTCAGCGTTGCCAGGAACTGGCCGCCCGGCTGCTTTGTCTTGTACCAGAACCGCAGGCGAACACCTGCCTTCGGCAAGGGGATCGCCTCCCCATAGGCTGCGGAGGCTTGCGCCGTGGCGCTCTCGTCGGCAACCAGCAGCGCGCTCTCGCCGCTGTGTTTCTCGGCGCGGTCGCGCGTTCCGCCCTGCCAGTTGCCCAGGTTGGGCCAGGTGACGGTGAAGGGGTCGAGCGGGGCGAGGTTGTAGGGCGAAATGTGGTGGGCGCTGTAGTTGGCCAAGTACTTGTCGAGGACAGTGCGCCGCTGCTGCGGGTCGGTGACCTCCTGGTAGCGCCACACCTCGCCCAGCGAGAAGCCGTAGGCAGAGACGCACGTCATCCGGTCTGGCAGCACGAAGTCGTACACTTCCACCTGGAGCGGCACCTGGACCTGGTAGCCCTTGGCGGTGAGCGAAACGCTTCCGGCGTACTTCCCGGCCGGGATGTCCCGCGGCACTTTGACGCGGACCCACAGCGGTTGATTCTCCCCGGCGGCGAGGGTGAGCGGTTGGCGGAACGGCGGCAACGGATCGGGCCACGGAGCGGCGACGCCCACGGAGTCGGTCGGCTGGGTAACCGGCACGTACCGAACGCGAAGCACTTCGACGCTCTCTGCCGGGATCGTCGCACCGCCGGGCCCCCGCAGCGCGCCGCCTTTCGCCAGGAAGCCGCTCAGCGCCGCCGCCGGACGGACGACGAGTTGCGCTGTGTCAACCTCGTTCTTCGCGGC
>Ga0100395_1001936_pt1 | contig 15699 bp, 9 predicted proteins | sample CryGeymeta201519_FD_81542 | JGI IMG/M metagenome (GOLD analysis project Ga0100395, IMG submission 81542) | Groundwater microbial communities from Crystal Geyser aquifers in Utah, USA - Crystal Geyser metaG 2015-19 | ecosystem: Environmental > Aquatic > Deep subsurface > Groundwater | place: USA... | reverse complement strand
TAGACAAGGAGTCAACGTTCCAGAACGGAGTCGACTATTCCATCGCCTTGCAGTTGACGCCGGTTCGCCCTCATCCCGAAGGCTGGCGTCTATGGCGCATCACCCCTCCCGAGTGGGTCAAGGGGACGCATTTCAACCCGTTCTACACCGAAGGCTGGGCGGTGGGCCAGAGCTATCCCATCCCCCGCGACAGATGGAAGCAGATCTACACGGAAGAAACCAAGAAAGGGAACATCGCCACCATCTACCTCCAGCCCTTCTGCATCTGGCCCGGAATGCCTGATTACGGTCAGTTCGCTGCGGAATGGAGAACCGATCACAGCAACCCACCGAAGCCCTTCAACCCGGAAGCGTCGCACATGGACTTCTCCGGTGTGTGTCCGCGACCCGCGTCCTGGGGAGACTACTTCGTGTCGACCTTCTTCAATCTGTATGAGGGCGAATACAAGGATATGGGCTGGGGAGCGGTTTACTTTGACGTCACCGACGCGCCTCTCTGTGACAACGCCGACCACGGCTGTGGCTACATTGATGAGTACGGTGTGCGGCAGAAAGAGCAGCGGTACCTCGAGCACCGAGCCGTGCAGCGTCGTTTCTACACGGCATTACAGGAACGCTGGCCGGAGAAGTTCCTCTTCAATCACGAGTCTGGCGACCTTAACATGATGCAGCTCGGCTTCTGCCACGGGATGATCGACGGGGAGAACCTCTGCCTGGCGCTGGTGCCTGACAACTTCAACTACCACAAGATACTGACGCTGGACAGAATGCGCGCTCAGTACATGGGACACAACCACGGCTTTGTTCCCATCTTCCTCCCCGAGTTCACACGCGCCGGTTCCGGCAATGAAGAGGTGATGGAACGCTTCATGGGTAATATCGAGCCGCCCGAGGTGATGCACCTGCTGGGACTTCTCTTCTTGCACGACATCCTTCCGTGGGACGCATACTCCAACCCGTCACCGTATTATCACCTCTGGGCCGTGCAAGACGCGTTTGGCTGGGGCGACGACGTGGAGTTCCTGCCGTACTGGAAGAACCAGGAGCTTGTCACGCTGCTCCCGAACAACCCGGACGTCGTCTGCACGATCTACCGTCGCCCCGGCAAGGCGATGCTGGTCCTCATGAACAACACCGATGAAGACCGTGAGATCAGCGCGCAGATCAACCTCGAGAAGTTGGGAGTCAAAGCGACCTCCGCCCTCGACGCCTGGAAGGGCACCAGCTACCGGGGAATGACGTGGAAAAAGAACGACAAAGGCGACTGGGTGCGCGGGGATCCTTTCGACTACCAAGGCGTGGAAGAGCGTCTCCCCATCAACTCAGGAATGTTGAAGATCCATGCAACCAAGCGCAGTTATCGGATTCTGACCATCCCCTGATGATTCTTCCCTGGAGGAAACCATGCGTATTTCTCTGTTGATTGTGATCCTTTACTGCACCCCGCTCTTTGCCCTCGGCACCGAAGACGTCCTTTTCCACGCGCCGTTTGAGGGGGCGCCGGACGCGCATCTGGCGGCGGGGGATGGGAAGGCCATCACCGCCGGCGAACTACAGTACACCGACGGGGTGCGCGGCAGGGCCGTGATTGTCGGCGGGCCCGCTCCTGCAGACGGAAAAGGGAAGCCAAGCTCAATCATGTACCAGACCGACTCCAACCTGTTGATTGAGGAAGGCTCCGTATCGCTATGGGTGAAAGCCATCGACTGGAAGATCCCCGATGGGCACAACCATCAATTTCTCACGATCCCCGGAACCGGCGTGACGTATTATTTGTACGTTTTCTATCCCGGCAACACATGGTGGCTGCTATTGAAGAAAGACGGCAACCGTCCCATTGGCAGCTATGAACCGGCATGGGCGCCGGGAGAGTGGCACCACCTGGTAGCGACCTGGCGCGAAGGAGAAATGGCCGTCTACGTGGACGGCGAACAAACCGGCCGCGCCACGGAAAACGTGCCCCTCCCGTCCGCGTACGGGAAGAATTTCTGGATGGGACAATTCGACAATTTCCACACCGCTTTTGATGAGTTAATCATCTTCCGTAAGGCGCTGACCCCGGTGGAGGTGAAGGCGCTCTACAGCTCGGTCGCCAAAGCGCCCGCTCCTGCCTCCGCGGTGATCGGTGACGATCCCAACAGTCCTGCCCAAGTCGCCGGTCTTCTCGACTCGGTCACCGGTCAGGTGGTTCTCGATGAGGACGTCACCGCGCAACTCTGGGCGGACGAACAGACACTGCACGTGAAGCTCTGCTGGGCCATCCCTGAGTATTTCCGACTTAACCCCACCGCATACAATGGGCGAGCGCTGAAACGCGGCGCGGAAGCGCTTGCCGAGAACGATGCCTTTGAGGTGACCGCAGGGAAGTTCTCCGTGCTTGTCGGGCCCGACGGGGCGCCTGGGGTAAAGTCGGACATCGACATGAACCGCTGGCTGGTGGAGGTGGACATCCCGCGTGAGGAGTGGGGGGGTGACGCGTTTGACTTCCGGTTCTCACGCCGATGGAAGGAGTTGCGTCGCATGGACGCGACGTGGAAAGGCCGGCTCACCATCCAACCCGGGGCAAAGACCGCTCAAGTCACCACAGAGGACTTGCGAAAACTCGCCGCGGCGGTTCCGTTGGATATCGCCACCCATCTGCAAGTGCAGAGGGGTGACGCGTTCAGAGCGGAGTTGCCCTACGTTAACGCCGCCCCCTTTACAGCCGAGCTGCAACTGTTCCCGTCTGCCCAAAAATTGGTGGTTGAGACCTCAAAGCCGGACGCGCAGGTGGCCGTTGCAGGGGAGACGAAAACCGGTGAGAAGCGACTGACCTTCGATATCTCGAAGCTGTCCATCGGCGAACATGAAGCGGTTGTCACCCTCGGGGAGGTTGTAAAGAAGCTCTCCTTCAGCAAGAAGCCCCCTCCCGAATGGCTGACCGCGAAGGTCGGCATCACCGAAGACGTCCCTCCGCCGTGGTCCGAGCTCACGGTGAAGGGGAACGCGGTGGGGTGTTGGGGACGGGATCATCATCTGGGCGATCTCTTCCCCACGCAGATTCGATCCCAGGGGCAGGAGCTGCTCGCCGCGCCGATTCGCCTGCGGGCGGGCGATACCATCGCCAAAGGGACGGCAAAGATCACGGAGAAGAACCCCGCCGACGTTCGAGCGGTGGCCAAGGGCAGACTGGGGCCTGTGTCCGTCAACGTGGAAACGTTGGTGGAGTATGACGGTTACGTGTGGTTTGACGTGACTCTGTCCCCGCCACCAAATGGACAAGCGAAGCTGGACCCCGTTATTTTCGAGATTCCCATGAAGCCGGAACTGGCGACGCTCTTCTATTCCGGCAGCTACACTCTGCAAGACACCGGAGCGTTGCCGAAGGAGGGTTACACGGGAGTGTGGCGACACCGGTTCTGGGTTGGCAACGAGACAGCCGGAATCCAGTGGTTCTGCGAAAGCGGGAAGAATTGGCGCATCACAAAGCCAGAAGAAACTCTCCGAATCAAGGACGGTCTGATTCAGCTTGCCATCGCGGATGAGCCTGTCACGATCACAACGCCCCTCAACCTGTCCTTCGGCGTTATGGCTACACCCGTCCGACCGCGGCGGCCTGACTGGCGGACATGGCGTTTTGGGAAGGACGAGGTCAACACCAAAGGTTGGCAGTACGTTTCCCTTTGGAACACCCACTGGGGAACGCGGTGGAACTACCCCGTGCTGAAGCCGACGACGGCGGAATCCCTGCGGACACGGTACTCGGCAGCAGAACTCCCCTGCCTCTACGGCACCGCCACCACCATCGCCTCCAACACACCGGAGTTCAGGCACTATTCGGAGGAGTGGAGGGTGGCTCCTTCAGCAAAGGTGGATTTCTCCACCGTGAAGGAAGACGATGAGAATGCCTACGCGGCTGTATGCCCCAATTCCTCGTATACCGACTTCTATATCTGGGCGCTGAACTGCGCGATCAAGGAAGCAGACATCCGGGCGCTCTACTTCGACGTCAGCCACGCGCCGCTGTGCAACAATGAGTCCCACGGCTGCGGCTGGCGGGATGCGAGCGGGAAGTTGCACGGAACCTACGCGCTGCGGGCGACGCGGGAGTTCCAGAAGCGCGTTTACACGATCGCCAAACAGAACCGCCCCAACTTCCTCGTGACCATCCACATGAGCGGCGACATCTTCATGCCGCAGCACAGCTTCTCTGAAGTGATGATCGATGGCGAAAACTTCACGGGCGTTCTGCAGCGGCAGTGGGCGGCCGACAAACGCGGCGATTATTTCAGACTGCTTCCTCTGGACAAGATGCGCGCGGAAATGATGCTGAGCAACTTCGGAACCGTGTCCGCGTTTCTGCCGGAGTTTGCCCGGTCTCTGGGAGACCGCTGGTGGAGCGATGATCCCGAAGTCATGCAGGCCACCGAACACCTCGTGGGTCTTTTCACCCTCCACGACGCTCCGGTGTGGCAGGCCTACATGCCCGACATGCCCCTCCGCAAGGTCTGGTATGCCCAGTCGCGCTTTGGCTGGGACGAGAAAGTGGAGTTCATTCCGTACTGGAAGAGCGAGGGGATCCTGAGCCTCGGCCTGCGAAATCCCGATGTGGTGGCTTCCATCTTTAAACGCCCGGGGAAGATGATGGTTGTAGCAATGAACAACACGGACGAAGATGTTGAGATTGCTCTGAGCTGGAACGAAGGCAAGCTGGGAGTGAGCGCCAACACCGATCGCGTCATTGATTATTACACCGGCGGCGGGTGGCGAATCAAGGATGGCAGAGTTCCCCCCATCCCTCTCCGCGCCCGCAGCTTCCGCATGTTGGTGCCGGAAGCGAGGCAGTAGTGGCCTGTCAATCATTATCGGATTTGTTGATACGTTCGAGAGGGCGAGTCTTCCCCCAGGCAAAGGATTCGGGATCGTCGTCACTCGCAGGGATACTGTGCTCGCCCTGATCGCCTGTGAACAATGAAACTCTCCCTTCGCCGCATCGTCTACAAGTGACATCCGGTGGTGCGGGTGTGGAAGGTGGAGCCCCAAATTCTCATAGGGGGAGATAGAGAGTGAAGCGATTTCCGTTCCTGTTATTGCTGGCGACGACATCCGCCATGACAGGGGGCTCAGACATTCCCAGCGAGAGAGACTGGCCCTGCTATCACGGGGCGCAACGGGACAACATCTCCGAGGAGACGAACCTGCTACAGTCCTGGCCCGACGGAGGACCGCCTCTGCTATGGACAGCAACTGGCATCGGGCACGGGTTTAGTTCTGTCGCCGTCACTGGCGGGCGGATATTTACGGCAGGGATGGTGGACAAGCAGACGCATGTCATCGCGCTGGACCTGAACGGGAAGATTCTCTGGAAAAAACCGAGTGGGGATTCGTGGCAGGCTTCCGAGAATCAACCGTGGGCCGTCCCCTATTCCGGATCACGCGGAACGCCGACCGTCGACGAGGATACGGTCTATCACCTTGCCGAGCTGGGGAGTCTGACAGCCTTCGATGTCGCCACAGGTGAGGTGCGGTGGCAGCGCAACCTACTGAAAGACTTCGCCGCGCCGCGCCCCAAATATGGATACAGCGAATCGGTTCTGATACGCGAGAATTTGCTGTTCTGCTGTCCCGGCAGCCCGAAGGGCTACGTCGTGGCGCTGGACAAAAACACCGGCCAGACTGTGTGGGCAAACACTGCACTTACGGACCCCATCGGCTACAGTTCACTGGTCGCCGGAACGGTGGAGGGAGTGGAGCAGTTGGTGGGGCTTACCGCCGCGCGTGTCTTCGCCGTGCGAGTGGACAACGGCAAGCTGCTCTGGGAGTTCCCTTTCGCCAACAGATCGAGCAACAACGCCACCGATGCCCTCATTGTGAATTTGGAGTCCAGCCATGGTGGAAAGGTATTCATTTCCTCCGGCTATGGCAGAGGGAGTGTCCTCCTACAGCCGCGTCGCGACGAGGGAGATCGGTTCTCTGTGAAGGAAGTGTGGACCACCGCTCTGCTGGATAATCACCATGGCGGAGTGGTTCTGCCGCGAACTCTGACCCCGATGGACAGACATCTCTATGGCGCGGGCCACCAGGCGAAAGGTTGGACGTGCCTCAACCTTGCGACTGGCGAGGAACGATGGCGCAGCCCGGGCAAGGGGTCGTTGACCTGCGCCGACGGCCGCCTTTACTGCCTCGATGAGAGCGGCGCGCTGTCTTTGATAAGGGCGACTTCGGAGAAGTGTGAGGTTCTGGGTTCTTTCCAGATGCCCAAGGGCAGCGCGGGCCCGTATTGGGCGCACCCGGTCGTCTGCGGCGGGCGGCTGTACGTGAGGCATTCCGAGAGCCTGTACGCGTATAGCATTGCTCGTGACAGGTAGCTCGGCTTGCGGCATTCGGGCGCCTGATCGCCCTCTGAGGCAGCCGCCCAAAGCTGCCCTGCGCTCACTCGAAGACCAGCTTTGCCAGGTTTTCCGGTTCCACAAACCCGTGCTCCATTGGCGCCCAAGTGATCAATTCCTCGCCGGAACTGCCTCCGGGAGGGCGCATACGACAAACGTTGATGCCCCAAACATCGCCAGGTTTGGGAGGTTTCACTCCCAGCCCTTCGTACGGAATGGCAATCTCGAGCGTCCACTGCCTGTTTTCCACCGTGTGGGCGGTGGTCAGCGTACCGAGGTTGATGGTCCCCTTCTCCGTCAGCTCCATCTTTGTTCCCACGGCGTTGACGAGAATCTGATGGAAGGTCTTGGGGTCGTTGTCGATATCCAGCAGAATCTCCACTTCGTCGTCGTGCCAAACGTTTCCGCCTTTAATCAGAGGCTTGGCGCGATCGGTCTCCTCGCACACGACGCCAACGTACAGGCAGGATTCATTGTAGAACAGCTTCACTTCGGTCTTGGCCTTCGGCCATCCGGCGCCACCAACAATAAAAAACTGGTCGATCTTTGCCGCGGCCTGCCACATCTCATCATCCGATACACCGTCGAGCACAGGGGAAAGAGGCGCGCGGGGAACCTCGATTTTCTTGGGTTCCCGGAACAAATCGACAACCGCTCGCGGGTCGGTTCCCGTGAGAAAGTCCCCTGCGACCATCCTGTTCCCTACAAGGATCGCAGCCTTCAACCGGCGATCGGGGCATACCCAGTCGCTGCCCACGCTGAAATAGACGCGGCCATCCCAGTGGGCGGGAGCGTATGGCTCAAGGTCGAGGGAGAACGTCTTCTCCGCGCTCGCGTTAACAAGGTCGCCGAGGTCATACTTCTCGACGGACCCGGCTCCACCATACCCGGGGAAGGGCGTGTTGCAGTCGGGATGCAGGACACCGACCCCAAGCCCCACCCGCTTGGTGTAGCCCTTCGGCGTGTGGTAGTCAATGACAATCCCTGCGAACTCCCTCGATGTGCGCTTGTATTGGTTGACGTGGTTCTCCGGGCCGCGGCTGTGGAAGGCTCCGTAGTAGGTGTTGGTCAGCTTTAGCTGAACCACTCTCAGATTCTCAAACTCGAAACCGGCAAACGCCGCGCCGAGGTAATCGTCGATCTTGGCAGTGGTGCCAGCCTCCAGCGTGAGTGAGTCGGGGTCTGCCGTCGCGGTCAGAGGATGCATCTCCGGCTGAAAGCCGCCCATCGCGGTAGCGGTGGTGTGAACTGCCGCACGCAGAACCCTCAGTCCCCGAACCGTCTTGTTGATCTCCCACTCCTCCTTTCTCTCGGGGATCAAAGGCGACTTGGGCGGTGGGAGCTTGAGGTCCACTTCGGCGGCCGAAAGCTCGATGGTGTTTGCAACGCCATTCACTGGGCGAAGGTTCCCCGCCGCGTCCGTCGTTGCCCGCAACGTCAGGTGGTATGTGCCTCCCTGCCGAGGCGCGGCCAAGGGCACCGTGAAGTTGTCTCCTTGGGCAATAAGCTGACGGCTAAAGAAGACGTGGCCGTCCTTCTCAATAGTGAACACCGCTTCCCTGATGGCCGGCAGAGACACCCGCAGCCCGGCGTCCGTCACGAAGGGTTTCAAGTCTCTTCGGTCAATATTTGTGTCGCTCAGAGGTTCCAGTTGCGCGCTCAGGGAATGCTTGCCTTTCCCCACCTTTACCACCGGCAGAACGCGACCGGGTTCGTAAACCCATGTCGGCTCCACAGCGACTCCGTTCACCGTAACGCGCCGGAGGGATCGATTCTGCGGAAGGAGAACCATCACCTCCGCAGACTCAAGTGCGTTGTCAATCTTCAATTGGATGGACTTTCCTTCCACGCCTCCCGCGCTGGCAAGTCGGACGCCGGGCGTCGATGAGAAGAGGTAGTTGGCAGGCAGGTTGTTCTCCGCATAGACCGCTGCCGGAACTGACGATAGGTAGAGCTGGTGTAGAATGTGCGGCTGCATGTTCAGATTCAGAGAGATCCCCCCCGTTCCCTTCCCTGCATACACAAGCCTCCGCCGCGTCACGCGATCCAGTTGCCACCCGGTTTGTTGATACGCCTGCCTCACGTGAGATTCCGTCGCGATTCCTGCGAAGGTCTGCGCGTCCTCGATAACGTGTTCCCAGATATGCACCGTTCCGGCACCGGGGAGGTTCAGGGAGTCGAGGTTGATGGTGACCGGCACGTTCGCGTCTGCTTCATTGTGATTGATGAGCGACAGCACCAGACCCGAATCTTCCCTCCTCCGCATCAGGTACGACTCCACCTGAGTTGCCTTGTCTCGCGTCCAGTCGGGGCTGTACTCGGCCCGGATCAGTTCCATGTTCCCAATTTCATACGATGCCTGAGCGTACGCCCGATGGCCCACCTCATCGCCGTACGTAATGGAAGGGATCCACCCAAGAGCCAGCACACGGTTGACGTAGTCCCGCGCCAGGGGGTCGGTCCAGTAGAGAGGGATGATGCGAGCATCCGCGCGGTTCTTCAGGAATGCCTCCATCCCCGCGCACATGCCGGACAGGTGCCGCCACCACGCCGCGCGCAGTTGTCCACGCGCCTCGATGAAATTAATGTCGCCATACGGATTGCCACGGCAGTTGTAGAAGATCACCTTGTCCGGACCATGCTTCTCTGCGATGCGCTTCATATCGAGACAAAATCGGTAGGTGAGATCGTCTCGATTGTATTCACCGGTCTTCCAGTCAACATGGTTGACCGCTTTGGGGTCATCGAGATAGATAAAATCCGCTCCGAGGTAATCGAAAATCAGATCGAACTGGGACAGGATTTCCCTGTAGCATTCGTCAATGGATAGCATGGCGGAGTAGTTGGGCGCCACGCCCGGGAACGTGTAGATCGGAACGCCGTCTTTGTTGTTCGTGCGGAACCATTCGGGATGCTTCCTGTAGATGCGCGCCTGGGGAATCGCCGACAGCACCCAGTTGTAGATGCCCACCTTCACACGCGGCGACAGCGCCTTGATCCGGCGGATGAGGTCCCGCTGCTCCGGCCCGCTGACCCATCCCCCGTCCCAGCCGATAAGCCCCTCATCCACGTAGTAGTCCGCCCAACTGAAGGTGCTCCCCAGAAGGACCATGATTTCACCCTCATCGGTCATCTCTACCACGCGCTTCAGGTGCTGCATGTCCCTGAAGCTGGTGTATGCCTTGACATTCTGCACCCAGACAGGGACCGGCGGGATTTCCGCAAGCGCCTTCCGCACTACTGGAAGGGAGGGATACTCCTTCGTAAAGAAGTCCTGCCAGTCACCGGGGAAGATGGTGAAGTAATCCTCAAACGAGGTCTGCCTGCCGGGTTTCAGCGGCGACGTTCCCAGCGACATGTCCCAGCCCGACGGGGTGTAATGCAGAGCGTTCTTCTCTTCAACGTAGGAGGCAATCGCGCCCGTCCACCACGGCCACACAAAGTTCCCATCCAGCCGTGTCCGGATGTGCGCGAACCCGTACCGCTTTTTCGGCTGGTGGAGAATCATCCCCTTGCTGGTGTTGCGGTACTCATCCACCTTCTGCCACGACGAATTGTCGGGAACGGGAACCAACGGCCCAACGTATCCCGCGCCCATGTAGTAGCCGTCATCGCGATACGCGGGAGAGAAGACCACCTCGGTGTTGAAGGTGATGAAGTGCAAGTCTTTGCGTGTCGTGTCAAAGATTACTTCGCGGAAGAGGCGAGTCCCGTCCAGCCAGTAGCTCTTCCGGACCGTCAGCCACGGCAGGTCGGCATTGGCGCAGACAAGTTCCAGCCTGCTCCTGCCCCGGACGAAGGATGCCTTTGTGATGCTGTCCCTCTTCTCCTCGCCCGTAACAAGCTTCGCGCGATCATCTACATGGTAGCGACTCTCGGTTCGGTTGACATAACGCTCTTTCGTCCTCGCATTCCAGCCGCCCATCACCTGGCCGGTTTCCCTGGAAATCGCCCACGCCGCGTCGGCATTGCCGAGATACCAGTTATCCTCCGACTCTTGTGGGAACGTCCATCGGGAGAGGTCCCATGCCGACGGGTGGGAAACTACCGACTCGCCGTCCATCCGCACATCGAAGCCGTCTATCAGCATGTACTCCGTCGCCGCGTCGAAGTCGCGCGCATAGATGGCGATATTCGCCACCCTCCCCCAATGGCTCCTTGTTGGGTTCTCCCAGTTCTTCAAGTCGAGGTCCGCCTCAACCTCGGACCATCCTTCTTTCGTGATTTGGAAGTACCGGAAGATGTGCACATTTTCCACGCGAAGGTTCACACAGACACTGGAACCAAAGTTCTGTCTGACGGAGAACACGAGCTGGTCATCGGCGTTTGCTCCGGTGAGGTCAATCTCCATGCGCAGAGAGACCCCCATATACGGCTGCGGCTGCGGACCCGCTTTGATGGAGAGCGACTGTTTGCCGACACGGCTATCCTCGGATGCTTCCAGCGCAGCCCCGTTCGACGGTACCCACCCGAACGCCCGCGCCTGCGCCACGTTGGGGAACTCCGTCAGGTCGGCAGAACACCGGGAGGCGCTGGTTAGCAGAAGAGGTGTGATTGCCGATAGGATGATGAATGTGCTCTGATGGATCGTTTGCATCAATATCCCTCGCTTGCAGGACAAAACTCCTGGAGTCTGCGCCTGCCACCAGACTGTTTACGCGGTATTCTATACTCGTTAAGGTCGAGAATCCACGTTTTCTGCCGTAGGATAAAGCTCCAGCTTTGTTTCCCGGTGAGGCGAGTCTGCCGATTGACAAAGCTGGAGCTTTATCCTACGGCAGGTGCATATTGGGGCAGGACAGCGTCCAATCAGATTCCGCAGGGCCATCCCTTAACCTTAACGACTATACCGTCATGAGGCAGCCGGGTCAAGGGAACGCGTTGCGTCACTCAACTGACACGGCTGCGCAAGCTATGCTATAATCGCCCCTGTCCGAGGTGAGACCCAAAAAGAGGAACTATGGAGTGCCAACAGCTCGACCGCGGTGTCGAAGTCCGTCCAAGCGACGGGCACATTTTCCGCATCGAGGCTCTCGCCGCATCCATCCTGCGTGTGCGCGTTTCTGAGGATGGACAGTTCCCGGATCGTCTGCTCATCCGATACGGGTTCTATAACAACGAGTTCCCTCCCTCGGTGTTTGAGGTGCAGGAGAGCACTGCGGGCGTCTCTTTGCGAACTGCAACGACCTCAGTCGAGGCAAGCTCGGAAACCGGCTTGCTTCGCTTCAGTGACACGTCCGGGCGTGTGCTGCTGGAGGAGATCCAGCTTGCGCGGTCCCGCCCTGGCAAATGTTTCAGCGCGCGGTTCGGGTTGGCGTTGAATAAGGCGTTCTTCGGACTCGGCGACCAAACGAGGGATCGGCTGAACCAGCGGGGCTGCGTTGCCGACATGTGGGTGCGCAATGTTGAAAGCTACACGCCGACTCCCTGACGAACACGTGGTGCGAGCAGAAGAGGATAACATCATTGTTCACAGAAAGCACTCACATCGGCCGTGCGCCGGAGGGATTTTGTTTCTACGCGGTAGATTTGCACGTCCACATCGGGCGAACGGCGGAAGACCGACCGGTGAAGATCACCGCGGCGCGCGACTTGACGTTTGGAAACATCGCGAAAGAATGTGTGGAGCGGAAGGGCATCGACGTCGCGGGCATCATCGACTGCGCCTCTCCCGGCGTGCTGCGGGACATTCGCAAGCTGATGGACGCCGGCGAGATGGCGCAGCAGCCCGGCGGAGGTCTGCGGTACAAGGATCGCGTCACCCTCCTGCTGGCGGCGGAGATGGAAGTGGGCGAAACGGAAGGCGGCACTTCGCACCATATCTGCTTCTTGCGTGACTTCGATCAAGTTTCAGCATTCAGTGATACGCTATCGCACGTTGTCACCAATCTCGATCTCAGCTCGCAGCGTTGCCGCGGCATGTCGGCGCAGGATTTGTGGCAGTTGGCCGATTCGGTGGGTGGGTTCGTTATTCCCGCTCACGCCTTCACACCACACAAGAGCGTGTACGGGAACTGCGTGGCCCGGCTGAGTGAGATGTTCGATGCAACGGCGCTGACGCAAATCCCCGCCATCGAATTGGGCTTGAGCGCGGATACCTTTCTTGCCGACCGCATCGCTGAGTTGCAGGACAAGACGTTTGTCAGCAACTCGGATGCGCACTCGCTGCCGAAAATCGGGAGGGAGTACAACATCTTCCAACTTCAGGCGCCAACGTATGATGAAGTGGCGCTGGCGCTGAAGGGGCACGCAGGTCGCCGGATCGTCGCTAACTACGGCATGGATCCCAAGCTGGGAAAATACCATCGCACTTTCTGCCTCAACTGCAACCGGGTGGAGGAAAGCCCCCCGCCAATCTTCACGTGTCCTCGGTGTGGCGGCGGAAAGGTTATCAAAGGCGTTCTCGACCGGATCACGCAGATTCAGGACTACGAGCAGCCGCGACACCCCGACCACCGTCCGCCATACTTTTATCAGGTTCCTCTGCAGTTTGTCCCGAAGGTGGGCGCTGTCACGCTGAATCGACTCCTCAATCGGTTTGGCACGGAAATGGCGGTCCTGCACCAGACTCCCGCGGAGGAGATCGCGCAGACCGTTGGTCAGCAGATTGCTGAGAACATCCTCGCCGCGAGGGAAGGCCGGATGAAGCTCCAGGCCGGTGGTGGCGGCAAGTACGGCAAAGCCATCGGGCCCGAGAAGCAGACGCAGATGAGTTTGTTTGGATGAGTGACGCTGTGTGGCTCCATAAACAGCGGTAACGGGTATTGAGTCGTCTGCGATCACTGTGTATACTAATCACCGGCAGATGTGGTCAACCAAGATATCTCGGCAGTCAACGGAGTAATGCAATGGTTCGGGCGGTTGAAGCAGTAATAGACGAGACGGGAGCCGTTCGACTCCTTGAAGCAATTTGCCTGTCCTCAGCGCGTCGGGCAGTGGTCACTATCCTTGACGATGAACCACTTTCTCTCGTGTCTGAGACAGCGCTGTTGAGCGAGGCCTCACTTGCGGAGGACTGGCTTCGACCAGAGGAGGAAGCTGCGTGGTCGCACCTGCAACCGGAGATATAGCGCTCGCCCGATTCCCGTTCTCCGATTTGTCCCAGTCACGCCTGCGACCTGCTCTCGTACTCGCAGAATCAGGCAGGGGAGACTGGGTACTGTGTCAGATCACCAGCAATCCCTATTCCGACCCCGACGCAGTTGAGATATCCATCAACGATGTCTCCGCCGGCTCCCTTCAGAGAACCAGCTACGCGCGGCCCGGGAAACTGTTCACGGCAAACACCAACTTAATGGTTTCTGTGAGCGGCGCCCTGAACTACGAGATTCTTCGAAGCGTCGTCGAGCGTGTCGTGAGCCTTATGAGCACCGGCCTGCACGAGTAGAGCATCTCGACATGGGCCACATTAACAACCCCGATCGTGCATACCGTCTTCTCCAGCAGCGACTGGATCGCCACCTCACCGGCGCGCCGGAATCGCCGACGTTCACCAAGCTCCTGCAGTCGCTCTTCTCTCCCGAAGACGCGGAGCTCGCGTGCCAGATCCCTACCACCCTCACTCCCCTTGAGAAGTTGTCCGCGCAACTGAAAATACCGCGCGATGTCCTGTCAGACCGACTGGTGGAGTTCGCGGAGCGCGGACTGGTATTCGATATCTGCAGCAACGGGACCCGTTATGTTTCTCTCTCGCCCGTGATGATCGGGTTCTTCGAGTTCACGTTCATGCGCACCCGGGACGACGCGCCAATGGCCGAAGTGGCGCGGCTGTTCGAGGAATACATGCGGTCGGACGACCGATTCCCGCGCTCGGTCTTTCGCGAGGAGACGCAGATTGGTCGCTCCCTCGTCCGCGAAGAGACGCTGCCGGAGAACGACCACACGGAAATCCTCGACTGGGAGCGCGCCAGTAGAATCATCGAGACCGCTTCCTGCGTGGCGGCGGGTCTGTGCGTGTGTCGCCACAAGGCATCTCACCTCGGCAAAGCCTGCGACCGACCCCAGCGGACCTGCCTTTCCCTGAATTACGCAGGGGAGTCACTGTCCCGCAACGGCCTGGCTGAGCGCGTCACGCAAGCGGAGGCGATGCGCATCCTGTCGGACTGCAAGGAAGCCGGATTGGCGCAGACGGCGGATAACGTGCGCCGCAACGTCGCCTACATCTGCAACTGCTGCGGATGCTGCTGTGAACTGATCAACGCGATCAAAGGGTTTGACCTGCGACACGCAATTGTCACCTCGAACTGGATCGCGGCAGTGGACACGACGGCCTGTCAGGGCTGTGGACGTTGCGCCGCCGCCTGCCCGGTGGGAGCAATGGCTGTCTGCCACGATCCTCTCCCCCATCGGGGGAGAGGGCAGGGTGAGGGCGCCGACCGGAAAGTGGCCTCGCGTGATGATTCGCTCTGCATCGGGTGCGGGGTGTGCGCCACGGCGTGCAAGCGCGGCGCAATCGCGATGCGATCCCGCCCTCAGCGCGTGCTCCCGCCGGAGACCATCTTCGACCGGTATGCCCTCATGGCCCTCGAGCGCGGCAAGCTGGCAGATCTACTCTTCGACGACCCCGCACGCCTGAGCCACCGCGCACTTGGGCGCATCGTTGGACTGCTGGAAAGAACGCCCGTCTTCCAAGCCGCGCTGGCCGTGGAGCCGCTACGCTCTAGCTTCCTGAACGCCGTTGTCAGAGAAGGCAGGCGACGGACAGGGGAAATGGCAGACGTGATCGGGTAGCGGCATGGCTCCAATCCGCGCTCCTTCAGGCTATTGCCGGACCTGTCCTTCGGTTTGCGGACCGCCGTTACCTCATATCCCCGACTCGCGGCTGGGTGACGGGATTGTATCACGCTATTGAGACACGAGGAATCCCCTTTTCACAAAGCGGTGCCCGTTGAGCATCGTGCCCCTTTTACGCAACACGATCCGCAGCGGGAAGACCCCAATGCTGTCAAGTTGTTTTGCCCGTTTTTTGGGCATAGTGGGGCAAGGTGCATTTGGAGGTGACGTAGTCGCTGCGGACTCAGAGTCCGATGTGACACACAGGCGGGTGTGCGGGTGCAACTCAAGCCGGGTGCTGGATACCAGGGAATCGAAAAGATCCTCATTGCCACTGCGAAAGAGAACGATGCCAAGCATTTTGAGAAGCTTTTGGAATTGGACCTGGACCTGGAACTGGCAGAAGGTCAGATTTACCTTTAATGCTTATTGACTGAGCTGGACTTTATCCAATTTGGAGATGACTGCTGGGGAGGTTAAGCTCAAGACTATCTTTGTCCAAAGGGGTCTACGATGCTTAACCTGCCCTGCGAGATTATAGCCTTAACCACAGCCTTCG
>Ga0100395_1001934_pt1 | contig 15700 bp, 12 predicted proteins | sample CryGeymeta201519_FD_81542 | JGI IMG/M metagenome (GOLD analysis project Ga0100395, IMG submission 81542) | Groundwater microbial communities from Crystal Geyser aquifers in Utah, USA - Crystal Geyser metaG 2015-19 | ecosystem: Environmental > Aquatic > Deep subsurface > Groundwater | place: USA... | reverse complement strand
ATCGGAATATAAAAAACAAAATAAAACTAATTATCCACATATCAGATTAGCAAGTATTATTTTTCCCAATCAGGTTGAAAATGCCAGACACATAATTGATCTGGCAAACAGCCTGGAGGTTGATGAAATTGGCTTTGGGCTTTTAATGTATTATCCTAAAAAGATTCATACCTTGCAAAAGATATTTGTTGATAAAAATAAAACCGGCGGACTTGAACCGATTGGACTGGAGGTTGATGATAATTATAAGTTTAATTTTTTTCAGGAAAAATACAATGAATTCTTAAAATATTCAGGGGAAAAATCGAAAATGCCGATTTATTTCGCATACCGGGGATATCAGTTGAAAAAATATTTTGATCCTAAAATTTTTCCCAATAAAAATTCTCTTTGTTTAGCTCCCTGGAATAGTCTTTTAATCCATCCCAACGGTGATTTGGGGGTTTGTCAGGGTTTTTGCTTTGGCAGTATTTTTAAGGGGAGTATTTTAAAACAATGGAATAATAATAAAATCCGTGTTTTTCGGAAAAGCAGGGTAAAGATGCCGTTTCCGGCTTGTTTTAGGTGCAACGAGGGACAAAAGTTAAAATTTTAATAAATGAAAGTTGTTTTATTTGACATAAACCGCCTTACTTTTGAAGGAGGGGCGGAAAAATATTTTACGGAAGTCGGCGAGGAGCTTGCCAAAAAAGGGCACGATGTTTATTTTCTTGGAGATTGCCGGCCGTTTTTGAAATTCTATATTTGCCTGAGCGCTTTTCAGTTTTTAAACCCGATTTGGAAATTGCCGAAACTTTTTACTCAGTTGAATAATCCCCCCACTTTAAGAAAAAATACGGGTAAATATATTGCCCACATACCCTTAAAATTTTCATCTCTTTTTTGGTTTTCTTCAGAAAAGAAAAAAGTACGCAACCTGCTGAACAGTGCCGATTTAATTATAATTAAGAATGAAATATTTGAACTGTTGTTTTATCGGTGGTTAAACATTAAAAACCGCAAAAATTATGTTTTGGTTTTTACTCCTATTGTTTACCCTGAAGCAAAATCAATCAGAGCAAGGGCCCATAATTTTTTTTATCAAGGAAGTTTTTATAAGAGTTTGGTTAAACACATTGGAAAAGTGATTGTTTCCAACGAAAATGATGAAAAATTGTTTGAAAAACACTTTCAGTTGGATAGGGGCGATATTTTTAATATTCCTTACGGGTTGGGTAATTCGTATTTTCCTCAAAAAAACGAGATTGTCGTTGATTTAAAATTCAATGTGCTTTTTGCGGGGAGGATGGAAGAACAAAAAGGGGTAATTTATCTAAAGCAAATTATCGAGAGTGTTAATAAAATTGAATTTATGCAGGGAGACTCCTCGCAGTATTGCAAGGAGTCTCCTTGCAAATCTATTTCGTTTGCTCTCGTCGGCAGTGGACCATTGGAAGAAATTCCCCGCCAGCTTGCTGAAAAATACTCTAATGTTGAATACAAAGGACAGCTTTCTCCTGAAGAAGTGCGTAAATTTTATTTGCGGTCAGATTTGGTCATTATTCCTTCAAAATGGGAAACTTTTAGTTATGTTTGTCTGGAAGCCCAAGCATGCGGGTGCCCAGTAGTTGCTTTTAATGTTCCCGGCCCGGCGGATATTATTCAAAACCAGTCAGGCGATTTAATTATGCCAAAAGATTTAACAAGTTTTGAAAAGTCTATATGGAAATACTATAAAATCAAAAAGAAAGATATAATCAAATACACTACTTTTCGGAAAAATATTTCCCAAACTGCCAAATTAACATATTCTCTGGAAAAGACAATCAAAAACATAGAACAGCTTGCAAATGATCAAAAATTTCTTTAATAAACATTGGCCTTTGATTATAATCTTTTTATTGGGGTTGGTTCCATTATTTTGGTTTAGGCAAGGCCATATTATCGCCGGCGGGGATCAGACTTTTTATTTAGATCCTTCTGCTAATTTGTATAACTATTCCTATTCTTGGTATGACAAACTGGACGGGGGCATGCCCAGTCTTGAAAAGCCGAAGGTTTTTCCAATGTCTTTATTTTGGTTTTTGGGCAAAAAAATCGGTTTTTCCCTGCCTGATATTCAAAAAAGCTGGATTGTTCTTCATTTTATTCTTCCGGGGATATTTATGTATTTTTTAGTTAGATATTTTTTTAGAGAATCAGAAAAAAGGGGCGCAGTTGCAGGTTTGGTTGGCGCAGTTTTATATATGTTTAATTTTTTGGTAATAGTTGATGGTTTGCAAGTAGTTTTAAGGCCGGTCATTGCTTTTTTACCGCTTATTTTTTTATTTTGGATTAAAGGATTGTCGCAAGAGAAATTTTCGTTTAAATATCCAAGCATGATTGCGATTAGTACTTTATTATATGGTTCCGCCAATTTAAATTTTGCCAGTACAAGTCCGATATATATTATTTTAGGAGCTTATTTTATTTATTTTTTGTTGACAACAAAAAAATTTATATTTGGTTTTGCTTTTTTGTTTTTTACAAGTATTTTGTTTATTTTGATAAATATGTGGTGGCTGCCAAACTTTTACTTTTCTTTGGTTAAAATAGATAAAAATATAATTGAAGTTGTAAGAAGTTATGACTTTTTGAAAAGCACTCCAATCAATGAAGCTTTTAGAACAATGGGTTTCTGGGCGTTTTTACAGCAGTTTAACAACAAGACACTTTTGCCGTTTGCAATGTCTTATTATCGTTTTCCTTTGCTTGTTATTACTTTTTTCATTCCAATTTTTTCTTTTTCAGGGCTTTTGTTCAGAAACAAAACCAAAGAGAAAATATTCTTTTCCTTACTGGCCCTTTTGGGGATTTTTTTAGCAAAAGGAACAAATTATCCCTTTGGTTTTATTTTCCAGTTTTTTTACGACAAAGTTCCGGGATTCAGTATGTACCGGGAACCTTTTGCAAAATTCACCATTATTCACCTTTTCAGTTTTTCAGTTTTACTAGGTTTGTTTATTGAAGACTTATCCGACTTTCTGTTTAGACATAAAGGGAAAACTTTTTTTCAGCAATTTTTGCCCTATATATTAATATTTATTATATTAATTTCGTCGTATCCCTTATTAACCGGTAAAAATATTCAGAATGAAACTTGGTATGGCGACAGCCGATATTCGCTGCATACTAAAGTTCCGGAGTACTGGCATGAAGCAGGTAATTGGTTTAAACAAAATAACTCGAATTTGAAAGTTCTGCTTTCACCTAAAATCTATTACGGACACACATACGGTTGGGAATCCGGAATTTCTTCGGGTGAGCCGGCAGCTTTATATCTGATCCCCAACCCGCTTATCCGCGCTCCGTCTTATCTAGCCAGCGGTCAAAATAGGCTGTCCCAGCTGGTATATCAGACTTTTTTTTTGGGCAAGAATACTGATTTAACTCCTTATTTAAATTTGTTTGCAGTTGACTATGTTTTACAGCAAAACGATATTACTCCAAACAACGAGGCTGGAATTTTTGATCCTTATATTATGTCAGATATTCTAAAAAACCAAAAAAGCTTAAAACAAATTATTAATTTTGGGCAATTGACCGTTTCCTCTCAAGACCAAGTATTAATAGAGTCGATAAACGCGCTTGATGTTTATTCTGTTGTTCCAGGCGGATCTTTACTGCAGGTTTATAGTCCCGATAAACTCGTTATTGTTGATGGTAAGCTTGAAAGCTATTTTGATCTTTTTTCTTTTTATCAATATAGAAGAGGAGACGGATATCACTTTTTAAGCGAAGAAAACTCTATTTCTGATGAAATTAAAAAAATAGATGAAAACACTTTATATTTTATTAATTTAAAAGAAAAACAAAAAATAAACAAAGAAAACGGGGAGATGTACTTTGATATTGAAATCTTAAAAGAAGGCAGTTATCAACTTTTAATAAATGAATATTTATTTAAACCAGAGTTTAATAAAGAATCAGCTTCTTATTACCTTTTTTTTAACAATAATAAATTACCTATTCCTCAAGAAAAATCAAATCAATGGCGAAGTATAAATATTGATATGCTTAAACCCGGATACTATTCATTAAAAACAAATTTACCGGTAAATGAGATTAAGCCTGATTATTTAACCAGCCCATTTTGGCTTATTGAAGACAAAAAAAATGCCGAAAAAAGTTTAGTTTTGAGTAATCGGATTTCCGCCTTTAAAAAAATTAATCCTTCAAAATACGAAGTAAATATCGAAAATACCACCATAAAACCATATTTATTGGTTTTAAGTGAGTCCTTTAATCCTTTGTGGCAGATATATTCGGACGGAAAGAAAATTTCTGCAGATCATTTTTTAGCAAACGGATATGCTAATGGCTGGTATTTAACCCCTGAAAATACTAATAATGAAAAAAGATATATGCTTGAAATAAAATATCTGCCGCAAATGTATGCTGATATTGGTAACAATATTTCATTGATTACAATCTTTTCACTTTTAGGGTATTTAGTTTTTACTTGGTCAAAATTTAATAAAAAATAAAAATATAATGTCAATAAACTATATTGAGGATTTAAAAACAAAACCATTGGTGGTTTGGCTGGTATGGATATATGTCTTATTGATATTTGGGGAAATGGTTTTTATTAAAAAAGCAAACGATTTTGTTTTTTTAATAATATTTATTTGTTATTTTTTTATTTTCAAACACTTTAATATTAATGGAAGAATTTTAATAATAGTTGGTTTGGTTTTTTTATGTTTTTGTCCTCTTCTAATGTTAATAAACGGGATCTTGGCAGAAAGGCTGGGTATTTGGGTATTTTTATCTATTTTACTGGGTACGATTTTAATTTTTTTAAAGGAAAGAAATGAATAAGATAAAAAAAATTTTAATGATCTGTCCGTTTGCCAGGCCGAATTTAGGTGGAGTTGAAAGCCATCTAGATAAACTGCTGGATTACTTGGGTCAAAAAAATGTATATGTCTATCTTTTGACATACCAGCCTCTTTCTCTACCGATTAGAGGCAAAAAATTTGAAACAGGCAAGAACTTCGAAATCCACCGGTTTAATTGGTTTGGAACAGGTTGGTTTAACAAATTGGAAAAATCATTTCCTTTAACCTTTATTTATCTTTTCCCCGGGTTGTTTATAAAAAGTTTAGTTTTTTTTATCCGCCGGCCAAATCAAATAAATTGTATTCATGCTCACGGGTTTGCAGCTGCGGCAATGGCTAAGGTTATTTCCTGGTTTTTCCCGATAAGAACAGTGGTAAGCACTCATGCAATTTACCAGTTGGAAACAAGACCTGTTTTGGCCATTTTTATTAAATGGCTGCTTGTTTCTTTTGATGAAATACTGGCCGTGAGTGAAATTTCTAAAAACGAATTAGTCAGGATCGGTCTTGATATTAAAAAAATTAAAGTTCATAAAAATTGGGTAAACCTAAATGTTTTTACTTCCCAAGACAGAGCTGTTTGTAAAAAACAATTAAAATTGCCAGACAAAGTGATTCTTTTTGTCGGCCGATTAATAGAGAAAAAAGGGGTAGGATTTTTATTGTCTTCAGCCGAGAGGTTTTCTGATATTTGCTTTGTTTTTGTCGGAGATGGTCCTTTCCGACATATAATAATCCAGAAATCAGATCAATTTAAGAATATTCTTTATGCAGGAAAGCTGATGCAGGAAAAAGCTGATGAACTTGATAAACTGATAAAATATTATTCAGCGGCGGATTTATTTGCAACGATTCCAACTTATGACGAAGGATTTGGGGCGGTTTATCTTGAAACCATTGCCTGCGGGACTCCCGTACTTGCTTCGGAAAAAGGTTCTCTGCCTACTTTTCTAGATAAGTCGGTTTCAACGCTGATTAAGCCTTCCCAAGAGGCGGTAGATAATGCTATTAAACAGTTATTGGGCAAAGATAAATCAGTCCTTAAAGAAATGCAGTCTAATTGCCGGAAGTTTGCGGAAAAGAACTTCAGTGATAAAAATGCAGAAGTTATTTATCATTCTTATGGTTTTAAATAATGCCCTCCTGAATGTTTAAGAGACAAAAAATGAAAAAAGACTTGGAAGAGAAAGTAAACAAAATATTAATTAACGCCGGAGATTTGTCTTTTCGCAGACGGGTTGTTGAAATTATAAATATACTTGATATTAAAGAAAATGAAACAATATTGGATTGCGGATGCGGAGATGGTTTTTATCTTGTTGTTTTGCGGAATTTATATCCAACTATAAAAATTGTCGGGCTTGATTACGACGATAAAATTTTATTAAAAGCCAAAGAATTTATAAAAAAGGACAGTTTAACTGAAATTTTAAAAGGCCGGATTGAAAATTTACCATTTAAAGATGAATTTTTTGACAAAATTATCTTGTCTGAAGTTTTAGAACACCTGGATGATGATGCTTATGGTTTAAAAGAAATTTACCGTGTTTTAAAGAATAAAGGAAAATTAATAATAACCGTTCCAAATCATAATTATCCTTTTTTTTGGGATCCTCTTAATTGGATTAGAGAAAGATTGGGGTTAGGACATTTTAACAAGGATAACGAGACTTTTGCGGGACTTTGGTCTATGCACCTGCGCTTATATTATCCAAAAGAAATTAAAAAATTAGTGGAAGAGGCGGGTTTTAAAATAAATAAAATTAAAATGTTAACCCACTATTGTTTTCCTTTTTCTCAAATTATTTTACATTTGGGAAAACAATATTTAAGAAAAATGGCTCATTCCAAAAAAGTTACCGATACAATGGAAAAATTTAATTGGAATGCAGAAAACAAAGAAAGTATCGCCATTTTCCGTTTTGGTCAAAAACTGCTTGAAAAGATTGACAACTATAACAATGAAAAAATTTTTGATATAAATGTTTCTTCGCACGGAATATTGCTTCTTTGTCAAAAATTATGAAAGTATTATTTATTTATCCGTCTAACGACCTTTCTTATCCTTTGCAAATCGGATCACTTTCCGCGTTTATAAAACAATATGGACACAAAACAGATTTACTATCTTTATTTATTGAAAATAATATAACAAAAAAACACTTGTCTTCTATAAACGATAAGTTAAAAGATTTTAAGCCTGATTTTGTTATTTTAAGCTGTTACGAAACATCTTTTTCTTGGATTAAAGAAATAACCGCTTATGTCAAAGGTCTTCGGCCGGAAATTGTTACCATTATTGGCGGTTATTTCCCAACTTTATGCCCTCAGGAAGTTATAAAAGTTTCTTCAATTGACGCAATCTGCCGGGGGGAGGGAGAATGGGCGTTAAAAGAATTTCTGGACAACCCCCAAAGAAAAAACATTAAAAATTTTTGGTTTAAAGAAAAAGGGAAAATAGTGAAAAACGGAATTAGACCGCTTATTGAAAATTTAGATATCCTGCCTTTTCCGGACAAAACTTTTTTTGATTATCAAGAACACTTGGATAAGACTGAAAAAAAAGGCGAAAGAGTGGTAAAAATAATGGCCAGCCGCGGTTGTCCGTTCGATTGTACCTACTGTTGTAATAAATACATAAAAGAGTTATATCCGAATAAAAATAAATATTTGAGGATGAGAAGTCCTAAAAACATTGTAGAAGAACTGAAGGAACTTAAAGCAAAATATTCTTTTGAAAAGGTCGGATTTCATGACGACAATTTTACTTTAGATCTCAACTGGTTGAAAGAATTTGGCAGTCTTTACAAAAAAGAAATCAACCTGCCTTTTTATTGCGCTACCAGAGTTGAATCCTGCTCTGATAAAGTGCTGGATATTTTAAAAAAGGCAGGGTGTGAGCTGCTGCTTATTGGAGTTGAAAGCGGAGATGAAAAATACCGCCGCGAAATAATGAAAAGATTTATGAGCAACCAATCAATAATCAGCGCGTTTAATAGAGCCAGAAAAAAAGGTATATTGACCTGGTCTTTTTCCATGGTAGGACTACCTTTTGAAACAAAACAAATGCTTTTGAAAACTGTGTGTTTAAATTGGCAGTGCCGGCCGGATTTTGTAATGGCTTCAATTTTTTATCCGTTTAAAGGAACCCAATTGGGAGACATTTGTTATAATAAAGGTTGGGTCAATCTTCAAAAAAAAGACCAAGTAACTTCTTATGCGTGGGAATCTATTCTTGACCATCCAAACTTATCAGATTTAGAGATAAAAATTGCTAAATATTTAAATAGTTTAACGGCAATAAGAAGCAGTTTTTTTTGGAAACAATTGTTAATAAGATTGAACGACTTAATAAAATATAATAGAAGAATATGAGAAAAATTGGAAAAGTTGTTTTGTTCCAACCGGAAAATTTTTCTGCAACAAGGCATTATTATGGTGTGCCTATGCAGCTTTTGGCAATTTCCCGGATTTTAGCCAAAGAAGGCTATGAAATTAAAATAATTACTCCGGTAGATTTTGAAAATCCCAAAGAAGAGGTTTTAAAACAGGCAAAAGGGGCAATCTGTGTTGGGCTGACGGTTTTAACCGGCTATTCGATTCATGACAGTTTAAAGGTCAGTAAAATGATAAAGAAACATTATCCCAAGTTGCCGGTTGTTTGGGGAGGCTGGCATCCTTCAATTTTACCGATAGAAACTTTAGTTGATGAAAATATTGACATAGTAATAAAGGGCCAGGGAGAAAGAACTTTTGCTGAAGTAGTTCATTCTTTAGAAACAAAAAAATCTTTAAAAAATATTTTAGGAATCGCCTATAAAAACAAAGCTAAAGAAATTATTGAAAATCCTGATCGCCCTCTTGAATCGCTTGATAATTTTCCGCCAATTCCATATTGGCTATTGAATATAGAAAAATATATTCTGCCTATGGAATTTGGCGAAAGATCTTTAACTTATTATACAAGCTGCGGTTGTCCCCATAATTGTATTTTTTGTGTTGAACCGATTGTAAATAAGTGTCATTGGGTTGGTCTGTCTCCCCAAAAAGCCGCCGACGAGATTACTAAACTTAAGAACGAATACAACTTAGACTCGATACAAATAATTGACAGCAATTTTTTTATTAGTGAAGACAGGGCAATACAATTTAGCCAAAGATTAATTGACAATAAAACAAACATTAAATGGGGAGATGTTAACGGCCGGACAAAACAAATGAGTAATTATAAAGAAAGCACTTGGAAATTAATGAAAAAAAGCGGGCTTGAGTGTGTTTTGGTCGGTGCAGAATCCGGAGATAATAAAATATTAAAATTTATGAATAAGGGGATTACTGTTGAAGACACCTTAAATTTTACTAAAATTTGCGCAAAATTTGATATTAAAATTCTCAGTTCTTTTTTAGTAGGATTTCCGAGATCAAACAACACTCAAAAATGTTTTAAATTGGTGGATGAAGAAATTGACAGTGCGTTTAAACTAATAGATAAAATGTTTAAAATTTATCCCAGGATCAGAATGATGTTCGCTCTTTATCTACCTTATCCCAGTTCAGGACTTTTTGAACAAAGTAAGAAAATCGGCCTTGATCTTCCTGATAATCTTGAAGCCTGGAGTGATTATTTAATTGCGTCAGAAGATGTTTTTAATCAAAAGGTCAGACAAAAATGGGTAACTAAAATACAGGCAAGAAAAATATTAATGGCTTCGGTTTATATTTTTTTCTTTTTGGATCCTGATTCTTTTGGAATGGTGACAGGCAAAGTTAAAAATAAATTATTCAAATTTTTTTTAAAATTTGGTTTTAATATTGGTAAAGCGATAGCCTGTTTCAGATGGAGACACAGATATTTTTCTTTGCCGATAGATTTCTATATTTATAATTATTTAAGACAACACCTTAATTTATTTAAAAATTAACACGATGACTAACAGATGGCAGGATGCTCAAAAAGCAGAATTAAAAGATTGGAAAAATAACCAAGTTTGTGATTTTGAACTTAAAGAAGTTGAAAAGAAGTATAAATTATTTTTAAAACAGCTTGCTGAAACAATTAAAATTGGCAAAAGGTGGAAAATTTTGGATTTAGGCTGTGGCCCTACCTGCATTTCCCGGTATTTACCGGTTTCTATTAAAATAGGGTTAGAGCCTTTGGCCGGAAAATTAAACTTAAAAAATAAATTGATTGCAGGAATAAAAATTTTAGAAGGAAAAGCGGAGAAAATTCCTTTCAACGATAAATATTTTGATTTAGTAATTTGCCGAAACGCAATTGATCATATGGAAACCCCCCAAAAAGCAATCAAGGAAACCAGCCGGGTTTTAAAAAACAAAGGGTATTTTATTCTGGCGGTTTATGTTTATCCATATCCGATTGCACTATTTAAAAAACTGTCTGAAAAAATCCCATTTTTAAAAAATATTGAACATCCTTTTACCTTCACAATTCAAAGTTTAAAAAAATTAATACAAAAAGATTTTATTCTAAAAAAAGAATTTGTAATCCACACGGGTTATCACCCTAACGATTATGGAAAGGTTAATGAAAAAGTGTCTAAAAGAACATTGCTGGAAAAAACTGCAATTTTTATTAATTTTAAAGTGTTTAGGGAAAAATGGTTTGTTAAGGAATATTGTCTGCTATTAAGAAAAAAATGAAAATTGCATTAATAAGGCCAAATTTTGGTTCATATTTTCAAATTACACCCCCCTTATCTTTAGGCTATTTATCAAGTTCTCTTAAAAATAACGGATATACCGATATTGTCTTGGTAGATGCTTCGCTGGATAAAAAAATTCCTCAGGAAGTAAATAGATTTTTGAAAAAAGAAAATCCGGATATAATTGGTATTCAAGTATATACAGGTTCGCAGAATTGGGTAAAAGAATTACTTGTTTTGCTTAAATCTGAAAAGATTCATTCTCGAGTTATTGTCGGAGGCCCGCATATATCCGGTCTTGGGGAATTGTCTTTAGACTACCTAGGAGCTGATTTTGGTATTCTTGGTGAAGGGGAACAGTCGATTGTAAGTTTTGCTCAGTCTTTGGAGAACAAGTCTGATTTTGATGAAGTTGACGGGCTTATTTTTAAACAAAAAGGCAAATGGAAAACCGCCCGTAATTTGTTTGGTTTTATAGACAACATAAACAATATTCCTTTTCCAGACTGGGATCTTCTTAATCCGGAAAAATATTTTAACTATATGGAAAGTGTCTCTCTTCCTTTAAAAGGAAAAAAGCCGACGCCGATTTTAACAAGCAGGGGTTGTCCATATCAATGCACTTTTTGTTGTTCCGGCGTTGTTTCAAGGCACAAAATCCGCTACCGTTTTCCCAAAAACATTGTTTCAGAAATAAAATATTTAAAAGAAAAATTTGGAGTCGACGAGATTTTTTTCAGCGATGATAATTTGACTTTAAATAACCAGAGGGCAAAAGAAATCTTTGATTTAATGATCAAAGAAAAACTAAATATTGTCTGGAGGGCGCCAAACGGCATCAGGATTGACAGTTTAACCGATTCTCTTGTGAATAAAATGGCACAATCAGGCTGTTACTTTGTTGGTTTAGGAATTGAAACCGGAAGTGATAAAATAATGAGAAATATTAAAAAAAATGTTGATTTAAATAAGGTCAACGAAAAAGTAAATTTACTGCAAAAATATAAAATAAAATCCAGCGGATTTTTTATGTGCGGATTAAGAAATGAAAGGCGGAAAGATATTCTAAAATCAATAGAATTTGCCAAGAAAATTCCTTTTGACAGAATCCAAGTTTGTAATTTTGTTCCTTACCCGGGAAGCGAAGATTTTAACATTATTTACGATAAAGCAAATAAAAAGGCTTACAAAAACAATGTTTTAAAATTTCAACAAAACGGTTTTGTTCCTGACTTTCAAACACTGTCATTAACAGAAATCTATAAAGTTCAAAGAAAATTTTTATTTGATTTTTATTTTAGGCCAAAAATTTTATATGACTTGCTGAAAAGTTTTAAAATAAGTCAATTAATTACACTCTTTAAACACCCTTTTTTTAAAAAGTGGATGGTATTTAAAAAAGATTGGTATGACAAATAATTTAAAAAGAAAATCAATTGTTTTTTTTCTTAATTGGGTGCAGGGTCAGGAAGAAGGTTTGACTGGGGGAGACAGGATTTGGATTGAACTGGCAAAGAAATGGAGCCCAAAAACAAAACTGTCAATACTTGGATCTGAGGAAGCGGTCAGGATAGGCAGAAAAAATATTTCTCAAAAGATTGAGATGCTCATTTGTTCAAAGGAAATTCGTTCTAAAAATTTACTTTCCGTTAATAGTCTTTTTAAAAATTCCATTAGCCGGACAATTAAGGGGTTTATTTTTTTACGGACTTTTTTGAAAAATAACAAAGTGGATTATCTTTATTCTTCTTCCGATTTTCCCGCAGACAGTATTCCGTGTTTTTTAACAAAACTTTTACATCCAAAATTAATTTGGATTGCGGGTTTTTATTTATTTGCACCTCCTTTTTGGGATAAAAATTCTCCTTATAAAAAAATAGCTTTTTTTAGAGGTTTTGCATATTGGTTCTCTCAAATTCCTACTTATTTATTAATAAATTTATTTGCCGATTTAGTTTTTGTTACTTCGGAGCCTGATAAAAGAAAATTTATTAATTCAAAAAGAGAAGAAGAAAAGGTGATTGTTGTTAGGGGAGGAGTTGATGTTACCGGTTCAAAAAATTACAAACAAACCGGGAAAAATAAAAAATATCTTGCCTGTTTTATCGGCCGGCTGCATTATCAAAAGGGTGTTTTAGAGTTAGTTGATATCTGGAAGAGAGTCGTCGGTAAAAATTCCAAAGCCAAATTGGCCATTATCGGGAACGGTGAGCTTAAATCTGCTTTGTGTGCAAAAATCAAAGATCAGAAGATGAAAAAAAATATTGACCTTTTTGGCTTTATGGACGGTGAGGCAAAATTTGAAATATTCAAAAACTCAAAAATTATAGTTCATCCGGCTATTTTTGACAGCGGGGGAATGGCGGCTGCTGAAGGTATGGCTTGGGGTCTGCCGGGAGTGAGTTTTGATTTAGAATCGTTAAAAACTTACTATCCTAAAGGAATGCTCAAAACACCTTGCTTTAACCTTGATCAATTTGCAGATAATATTTTGAAATTAAACGAAGACAGTGAAAAATATAAAAACTATTCAAAGGAAGCGCAGGATTTGATCAACCAGGAATGGGACTGGGATAAAAGGGCAGAAAGGATTTTTGACAAAGTGTTTAGAAGATGAATCAATGTTATATTTGCAATTCTCCAAAAACAGCTAAATTGTTTTCATCTTTCAATGTCCACGGAAGAAAAATCATAAATGAAGATGAAAAATTTGATATTTTTAAATGTCAAAAGTGCGGAGTTGTTTTTTTGAATTCAGACAAAAAAATTAATTACAGTCAATATTATGGAGAAAATTATTATTGCAATTCAGGAGAATCATTTTCAAAGTTTATGCAATTATTAATTAAAATTTCTGAAGATTTTTCATTTACCAGAAAAGAACAATTAATATTAAAATATTTTAAAAATTATAAGTCTAAAATCGCTATTTTAGACATTGGGTGCGGAGAAGGAAAATTTCTCTTGAATTTAGATAAAAATAAATTTATAAAAAAAGGAATAGAAATAAATAAGGATGCCTGCCGGTCGTGTAAAAAAAGATCTTTAAGTGTTTTAAATAAAGACTTTTTAAAAATTGAATTTAATAGTGAAAAATATGAAGTAATTACTCTGTGGCATGTTCTTGAACATTTAGACAACCCAAGAGCCGTACTTGAAAAAATTAATAGAATATTAAAACCAAATGGAATTTTAGTTATTTCCACTCCAAATATCGGCTCTGTGGGTTTTAAAATAGGAAAAAGCCGATGGTTTCATCTTGATTCTCCCCGGCACAGATTTTTATATAACAAAAAAAGTTTAAAGTTTCTGTTAAATAAAGAAGAATTTGAAATTATGGAAGTAAAAAGCGAGTTTTATGATTATTTTTTGGATCTTTTTTGGTCTTTAAAAAACAGTATTCCCAAAATACTTTTGTTGTTATTTTATCCGCTATTGAAAATATATTCAAAAGAAACGATTACCTTAATTGGGAAAAAACAATCTTCTGATCGTAAGAAAGCTGTTTAACGAGGTAAAATAAATAAAATTTATGAAAATTGTTATCGGTTATCCGCCGCTAAATCACGGCAAAGAGGTTCCTCAGGTCTCGCAAAACCGGCAGTTTCAGTGGACAGCCGGTGGACCGTTATCTTACTTTATTTATCCGGTAGTGCCTGCCTATGCCGCTTCTTTGCTTAAAACTAAAGGCTATGATATTTACTGGCTTGACGGCCTGGCAGAAAAAATGACTTACGGGGAGTGGAAGAAAAGGCTTCTGGAAATCAAACCCGATATTTTAGCCATCGAAACCAAAACCCCCGTCGTAAAATATCATTGGGAAATTATTAAAAAACTAAAACAATTTCAAATTTCAAATTTCAAATTTCAAATTGTGCTGATGGGCGACCACGTCACCGCCTTGCCCGAAGAATCGATGCAAAATTGTCCGGTGGATTATATTATTACCGGCGGGGACTATGACTTTGGACTTTTGAGTATTGCCAATCATTTGTCCAAAAAAGAAAAACTGGAAGACGGAATTTACTCCCGCCCTAATTCAAAGTTCATTGTTCATAGTTCAAAGTTCAAACTAAATCATTCTCTTGATGAACTCCCTGTAATTGACAGGGATTTAACCAAATGGGACTTATATTCTCATAAAAACTCCAATTTTTACCGCGCCCCCGGTGCCTATACCATGTTTGGCCGTGATTGTTATTGGGGACGATGCAGATTCTGCAGTTGGACGACTTTATTTCCGGGCAATAAATTTAGGGTAATGTCGGTTGAAAAGGCAATTTCCGAAGTAGAAAATTTGGTAGAAAATTATGGTGTTAAAGAAATAATGGATGACTCCGGTAGTTTTCCGGTGGGAGATTGGACGCGCGAGTTTTGCGAAGAAATTATAAAGAAAGGTTACCAAAAGAAAATCAGGATTAATTGTAATCAGCGATTTAACAGTGGATTAACCGAAAAAGATTACCAACTGATGGGCAAGGCTGGTTTTAGGTTTATTCTTTATGGTCTTGAATCAGCCAGCCAAGAAACTCTTGACCGTCTGAATAAAAATTCAAAAGTTGAACAAATTGAGCCAAGCCTTAGGATGGCAAAAAAGGCTGGTCTCTGGCCCCATGTAACGGTCATGGTGGGCTATCCTTGGGAAAAAGAAGCAGATATCCAAAAAACAGTTTCTTTTGTCAAGAATCTATTTAGGAAAGGTTTGGTGGATACGATGCAGGCAACTATCGTCATTCCTTACCCGGGAACGCCGCTTTTTAAAGAGTGTCAGGAGAAGGGTTGGTTAAAAACCCAAGATTGGAATGAATATGACATGAGCCGTCCGGTCATGAAAGCGGGAGTTTCAGACGAAAGACTGCTTTCCGCGGTCAGAGATTTATACAGCGTCTCAATCTGGAATAAAACGTTCATTTCAAACACTCTCAAACAATTAAAATCGCTTGACGGGATTAAATATGTATCTTTCCAGGGGTTAAAATATTTAGGCAAACTGTTGGAATTCACCTCTTGACACGATTCTCTAAACTGAACGATATATAAAGTATACGGAACGGTGTCATTGGAACCTGCCTCTTGACACGATGCGGTAAAGTGTATAAAAATAGATACTATATGGAAACGATTACAAAAGATAGGTTTATAGAGATTTTTCAGGATAAGTCCATTTCCCTTTTT
>Ga0100395_1001926_pt1 | contig 15724 bp, 8 predicted proteins | sample CryGeymeta201519_FD_81542 | JGI IMG/M metagenome (GOLD analysis project Ga0100395, IMG submission 81542) | Groundwater microbial communities from Crystal Geyser aquifers in Utah, USA - Crystal Geyser metaG 2015-19 | ecosystem: Environmental > Aquatic > Deep subsurface > Groundwater | place: USA... | reverse complement strand
GTGCGCCTCCTTTCGTCGTCTGCTTCCGCAGCATGACCAGGTCGTCGTCCAATCCGTGGCGAAGTATGTCGAGTCTCGATGAGGCAGATACAAGGCTTTCGGCGTGGACCGGCTTAATCCGAAACGGAAAGATGCTCGGGCTATCGATCAAATCTTTCAGCGGAGCCGAGCCGTTGGCACGGGCATGGAGGGACGCTTCGGCCAGCCAGGCGATCAGTCGGGAATCATCAACGGCCAGCGTTGTCCCGGCAGAGTAGATGCCCTTTGCGCTGGTCTCCTGAAGCACGCCCCAGTCCAGGTACGAACGCAGCACACGGCGGGCTGCTCGGGAAACAGTCTCCCGCTCGCCGTATTGCTCGCGGACCCGGCGCTGGACCTGAGCCGCGGCAGCGGAACCCTGAAGTCTCAGCAGACGGCCGGTCTGAGTGGCTACCCCCGACCAGAACGGGTATACGGCCATGACCATCCCCCAGTGGATGGCCAGATGATCGCGTCGAGGAACACGTTTGAGAAGTTCCAGTCCTTCGACGCGCAACGACTCGAGTTCGCTCGGAACCGTCAGCCACGTCTTAAGGAGAATCGTGATGATCTTCTCACGATTGCCACGCTCGGCCTGGCCGCCTACGGACACTTTGTCCTTCAGCAAATCCTGCAAGGCTTCGTTGACCGCAGCCTTGTCATTCCCTGCCAGGACCAGGTTGGCCGTCTGCTCAAGCCATTCCAGACGCACCCGCTGACTGAATCCGATCTGGTCGGTCCGTCTGGTCATTCGCCCCTCCTCTCGATCTGAACAAGAGGGACGATGAGTTCCTCGACCGAAATGCCGCCATGGCTTACGGTTCGCCGTTTTTCTTGGACAAACGCCTGCCGAGCAGGAGCCAGGAGAGCGAGGTAATCCTCCGGAAGGCCAACTGGGCACCATTCCAGCGCGGACGGAAAGCATTCTTTCACCTTGCTGCGAAGTGCTGCGTCGGGATAGACGCGGACCCGTTCACCGCGTAGGTCTGCCACAGCCCCTTCGGATGGACGACCGCAACCTTCCGCCTCGAGGTTGCCATGATCAGAAGTCAGATAAACACGGAAGCCCCGATCCAAGAGCAGATCGAGGAGTGTGTTCAGATAAGGCTGCTTGGCCCACTGGCACACCTGGTTGTGCATCCCGGCGGTGCCCATTTCCATCCCGTGCATGATCTTGTCGACCTTGTCCACGACCAGCCCGGCGACCCTTGCCCTGGGATGAGAAAGCGCTTCGGAAACGGTTTCCAGATTACCGTCGCCCAACCCCTTGATGTAGACGACCTCGTTTGGCATAAGGCCCTGATCCGCCCAGAACTGGGCCCAGAGAGCGGGCTCCTTGTCCGTGGTCTGGATGCTGTTCGGGAAAAAGATGGGAGCCTTGCCTGCGAAGGTTGCCTGGCGCGAGACGGAGGTAAGCGAAGGAATCCAAGCAAAGACCGCCTGCTCCCGGAATCGCAGCCCGGGCTGTTTTGAGGCAAGTGCTTCCCGGACCACCAGCCATTGGTCCAAGGCAAGGCCGTCCACCACGATCAGTGCGATCTTGGATTTGCGGTCTTCTCCCATTTGGCGGGCAAGAAATCGCGGGAGGTGATGCAACATGACCGGAGGCACCGGTGGCAGGTTGACAAGCCCGCCGTAGCGCTTGAAGAGCCAGGCTGCGAAACCGGCATCCACCTGTGCCTGCAAGTTCTTGATGCGTTCGCCCGTCGCTTCGGGAATCGCTTCGGCCTGATCGTTTGCCAGCAGGATTGTCTCCGCCCATCCGCGGGCAAAGTGGAACCAGTCCGTGTGCTTTGCGTCCTCGGCCGGAATGGATGCCTCCAGGCTGTCGATCAGCTTGCCCAGACGACGAGACCTGTCTTCGATGGGAACGGTTCGAACGCCGATGCCTACCCAGGTTCTGGACAAGGTATCCGCATGCTCGTGTGGGACTGAGTGCAGCACCCCCTCCACGAACAGGTTGTCGATGTAGACCTGGATGTCATGGTGGTCGAAGGGAAGTATGGGAATTAAGTGCGTAGTGCGTGGTACGTGGTGCGATTTGTACTCGTTGATTTGAAGGGCAGGTCCGCGCACCTCGCACTTCGCACTTAGCACTTCGGCCGCAAAGCGGTCGAGAAAGATCGGCCAGCGCTCCTGGAGGAATGCGAAGAAGGCTTCTCTGTCCGCCACCAGCGTCTCAAGTGGCCAGTCGTCGAAGACGTTGCTCTGGCGCAGGAGCTGGATGAACCGCTCGTCGAGGTCAGTTGGGATTCGCTGTCCGCGGTAGTGACGGCGCAGCAGCACCCGCAGGAGGTCGGATGGCTGTTTGACCAGCTCGGGCGCAATTTCAAAGACATGCCGGAGGACGAACTCCTTGGTGGCGTTGTCTCCCAACTGGCCAGGTGCATGTCGGACCGAAGCCTCATACAAGGCATCGAGATCTCCTCGATCCAGGGCAGCCACAACCGGGTAACTGAGGTTCGGGAAGATGTCGCCGAGATTGAAGGAAAGTCTGCGGCCGGCCTGGAGGAGATCATAGGGCAACCCACTGAGGTCGCTTGCCTGGGAACGTAATACCACAACGAGGTCCGTGTGCTCGCCGCGGTCCCAGCGGGAGCGGAACTTCGATTCATAGGCGTAGCGGAACGCGATATGGTCTTCAAACGGGATCAGCTCGAATCCACGCTCGCGGACGCCTTCGAGAATGCCTTCTTCGAGGAGGAGTCCGTCCGGATCGGCCACCAGGGTGAGTCGGGCAACCTTAGGAGTGAACTCCCGCAGAATGTGGCTTCGCCACGATTCTGCGGAGTGCGATGTGCGTGGTGCGGAGTGCGTCATGAACCGGGCTCCCGGTCCAAAGATTTCCTCAAGGCACCGATAAGATTGCTGATATCACGGCAGAGTGAATATGCAGTCTCAAAATCTGCTTTACCTACATATTCTAGACTGCGTGCGAGATAGACCTGACTGCGAACCTCCGCTACTGACCCTCTCGCCACCGACAGGAATTGGCGGAATTCCGATCTGCTGTATCGTTCAAATCCCTCGGCAATATTCGACATTACTGAGACGGCAGCCCGCTGGATTTGATCTCGCAGTCCGAAGTCTCTGCAAAATGGATCCTGACCAGTCAGCCGGTAGACATGAACTGCCAATTCATGTGCCTTCTGCCAAACAATCAGATATTCGAACTTTTCCACTTTCGCACTACGCACGACGCACCTCGCACTACGCACGGCGCACCTCGCACTCCGAGCTTACGACGCGAATGACAATGAGCGTCGTAAGCTCGGGCAAGGCATGGGCCTTCTGATCGAGCTGCTCCTGGAAACTCCGCTCTTCCTGCGAGAGGAGGTTCAGGCGATAGTTCCGGACCTGGGTCAGACCGATCCGCTCTATGATTTTACGGCGCGCGGCAAAGGCGTAGTCTGCCTTCTCGCGCTCACGTGCGATGCGCCCCCCGGTGCTCTTGCACGAGTGCCTCGTAGATGGGCTTTCCGTGTTCCTCCGCGGCGTTCTGCAACTTAGTGAAGGCTGCGTGTGAGACCTCTGTGTCAAGGACGGACCGGACCTGAGTGCTTGCCGCGAGAAGCTGATCCCACACGTGTCTGGCCGTCGGCATATAGACCATGCCGTTGTCGGCCAAAAAGAGCGGCATCATCCTTCGACGATTCCACTCCATGGCGGCAATGGCAATTCCCCACAGGGACCAGATGCCTTGGACTTCCTTGGAGAGACCTGGGATCGACACGATGGAGACCGGCTGGCCCGGTGCAAAACGGGGGAGCCGCATGGCCAGTCCGCGAATCCGAGGCTCTTCAAGCCCCAAGTGCGTCGCTACAGAGTGCGGGGTGCGTAGTGCGGGGTGCGTGAAGCAACCGACTTGTTCCAATCCATCAGGCCAACGCAACCGCCAGATATTGTGAATTCCTTCTCGGCCAACGATTTCAGCGCCCGGAGCATTCCTGTTCGCACCGCGCACCGCGCACCCCGCACTTCGAAGGTATGACGTAGTCATAGCTTCGACCCAATGTGGCAAGGGGTGAGTCAGCAGCCGCTGGGCTTCGCCGGGTTCCAGGTCCTCGGTCGCCCCGAGCACGGATGCGGTCGTGCGCGCCTCGCGAGCCTGCTCCTGCAGGCGGGCTACCACGCTCTCGACGGAGTCCTCCACCTTTCCGGGGTTGAGGATCGCCTCGACATACATCTCGTCGAACATGTTACCCGCTTGGGCCGAGTCGAGGACGTCGCCGGTCTTGTCGATGCCGAACTCCTCGAAGATGACGGCGAGCTTCTGCTCCAGGACCTCACGGACCCGATGCTCGACCGAGTCCTCGAAGACGAAGTTGACAGCGCGCACCACATGGGCCTGACCGATACGATCCACCCGGCCGATCCGCTGTTCGAGACGCATCGGATTCCAGGGGATATCGTAGTTGATCACCACGTGGCAGAACTGGAGGTTCAAGCCCTCCCCGCCGGCGTCGGTGGAGATTAGGATACGGACATCCTTGGCGAAGGCCTCCTGGACTCGCTTGCGCTCTTCCATGTCCATGGAGCCGTTCAAGCAGACGACCGAGAACCCGCGCTCAGTCAGGAACCGACGCAACATCTCTTGGGTGGGAACGAACTCGGTGAACACCAGCGCCTTCAACTCCGGGTCGTTCTCCTCGGACTGGAGGCGGTAGAGCCAGTCGAGCAGCGCCTCGGCCTTGGCATCCGGTCCGATCTGCTCGCAGCGAGCCGCGGCTTCCAGCAACAGCTTGACCTCGGCGCGCTCGTTCTTGAGCGCCTTGAGGCGGGTGCGTAGCAACACGTCGATCTGCTCCTGGCCGTCCAGGTCCGCCCATTCCTCTTCGGAGGTGAGTGGGAACAGGGTCAGTTGTTCCTGGGGTGCGGCGAGCGCCTCGAGCCGCCTTTCAAGTGTAGTGCGAATGGCACTCGTGCTGGAGACCACCAGACGCTGCATCAGGATCATCAGGAAGCCGATGTAGCTGCGCTTCTCCCGTATGGCCTGGTTGTAGCCATCGCGCACATATTCGGTGACCGCCTCGTAGAGGTGCTGCTGATTGCGGTGCCGCTCCTCCCAGGAAACCGGGCCAAGCTGCGTGCGCCGTGGTTTGAACAGGGGCTTCCCATCGGCATCGATGGCGCGGCGCTTCTCGGTGCGGATGACATGCGGCTGGACCCGCTCGCGGGTGACGCTGCTGATGTCCGGGAACTCCTGGGCGTCGATCAGGGAAACCAGCCGATGAAAGGCATCGGTCTTGCCCTGGTGCGGGGTGGCCGAAAGCATCAGAAAATATGGCGCGGCCTCGGAGAGTCCCTGGCCCAGCTTGAAGCGGGCCACTTGGTCGGTGCTGCCGCCGAGACGGTGCGCTTCGTCCACGATGACCAGGTCCCAGCCAGCGGAGATCAAGTCCTCGAATCGTTCGCGGGCCGCCGCGCCGCCACGACCTTCCGCGGGTTTGACAGAGTCCATCGAAACAACAACTTGATCGAACAGGCAGAATGGGTTTGGTGCACCGGAGTGCGTTGTGCTTAGTGCGGTGTGCGTTGCTGGCCCTATCGCACCGCGCACTTCGCACTTCGCACTGGAAATTCGCCGCAATGTTGCCATGTCTTCGGATAGGATCAGGTGAAACGATTCACTGAAATGCTGGCGCATTTCCGCCACCCACTGGCTCACCAGCCCCTTCGGGGCGATGACCAGCGTTCGCTTGACCAGCCCGCGAAGCTTGAGCTCCCGCATGATGAGCCCGGCCTCGATGGTCTTGCCCAAGCCGACCTCGTCCGCCAGAAGATAGCGCACCCGGTCGTTGGCGATGGCGCGGGATAGAGCCCGAATCTGGTGCGGCAGCGGGATGACGGAGGACTCGATGGGAGCGAGCAGGACGTCCTGAGTCAGGGCGTCGGCCACCCGCGCGGCGGCAGCGATATAAGCGATATTGTCGGGCGAGCCGGTGCCTGCACTCTCCAGGGACTTGAGCCTGGAAGCCGGGATGCGGACCACGGAGTCGCGGCCGGGCAGCCAGACGCGGCAGGTCGTCTCACCCCAGAGCGTCTGGGCTTCGATGACCTGACAAAGCTCCCCGTGGTCCGGGCTGTAGTACCAGCTATTTGCATCAATCCGCATTTCGACCAAATCCTCTATGCACCGGGCTCCTCTTTGGTTTGTTTTCTTGGTTTCATTCTCTGTTTACTCATTGTTTCGATAAGACCTGCCGCCTTCATTACACACTCCAGACTAATGGGCGGGACATCCACCTCTTTTCCAACATAGCCGGAAAGGTATTGCTCGGATGGATTGTCAATATTAGATCGCGAGCAAACCAAGTACGCTACTGATTCCGCCTCAAATTCCCGCGTGCCGTGGTTTAATCCACGACGGTCCGGCCAGCATTTATCATTCGGAGTCCCCAAGTGGCCACAGTAGAGATGTGCCAGTTCATGTACGATAGTGACGTACTGGGCTTCACGGCTTAGCTTTCCGTTAATAAGCAGGTCATAGCGAACTGGAATGTCGGTAAATATGGGGTTCCGGTATTTATCAACACCCATTTGAAACTTCTGAGACACCCTAACATCTTTAGCAATGCGGCGAATCGACCCAGCGGACTGTGATCCTTCATGCGATTTCGTAATCCGAAGACCATCACGCTTGGCGTTTTCGATCACCCTCTCGAGCCCATCTCCAACATAACCTTTTCTGACTTCAAACGGTTTGTCCACTTCAGGCGGAAGAAATTTAACATTTTCTGTAGGATCCGTATCGCTCACATCAAAGACAAACATTACTGGACCCATGGGTTGCAAGATAACCAATGGCCGAGCGCCAGCCCTTATACGTCGTCCAAAGTCACGCAGCCAGCGATGTGGCGGGGCCACATACTTGGCTCCTGCCATCTGCACATGCACTAACATGGCGTTGAAGGGAGAATAGAACCGGAAACGAGCGACAAATTGCATCAGCTCATTGTATGATTTACGCGTCTTGTACTGACAGGTTAGCGTAAAGAGTTCATCAAGTGCGCGTTTCGCTGAGTTCTGCTCCCATATCACCGCCGGAGTTGTCTCAGTTTCTGCACTTAGCTCGTCACCGAAAAGAGATGCTTGATCGCCTCCAGCCATAGTCATGCGTCCTCCCCCGAACGGGTGAGTGCCTGGTCGTACCACATGAGGAGCTTCGGGTCTTCCTGGAGGATGTTTTCGGGAATCTTGCGGGCCACGGTGATGATGGTGTCGTAGTCGCGCTCCTGCCATGCCTTCTTAAACCCGGCACGGACTGCCTCAAGGCGAAAAACCTTCAGGCGCTTCTGGCTGGATCCCCGGTATTCCTCGAATTCTTTGAGCAGGGACCGCTCGCGCAGCTTTTCCAGGTCGCCAGCTTTGTTGGGGTCGGGCACATACCAACGGTCCTTCGCTTCGCGAAGGAGTGCGAGGTGCGTAGTGCGTAGTGCGCCTGACTCCTCTATTTCGCACTTCGCACTTTGCACTTCCACACTGATCAATTCCCGCAACTGGGAACTTTGCTTCATCCACGAAACAATTTGCACGGGAATTGATCCCTTGCCGTCGTAACGGAGAAAGTTCTGCTCCAGCAGTTCGGAAAGCTCCAGCGGCTTTTCGTGTTTTTGCCAGCCGCCGATCTCTTTCAAGAACTGCGGATGGAGTTCCTGAAAGGTCTGCGGCTTCTTGAGGAGTTGCTGTTTGAGCCACTGGATGGCCGAGGACTCATCTGTGACAAAAAGCTGGAGCTGTAAAACCTCTCGGACGGTCATGCGCTTCTTGTCGTACTCGGTCACCTGCTCGGGGAGGAAGAACATCCCATCCCGCTCGGAAAACCGCTGCACAACTCCGGCATAGAATTCAGCAGCGGAAAGCGGAACGGTCACGCCACGCTGGACGTGGAAGGCCACCATCCGGTCGAAGAGCAGGTAATTCTGGCGCTCGGCTATAACCTCGGCTTGCCCGTCCTTGGAGACAAAAACCGGGAGCTGCTTGAGATGAGTACGGACGAAGTCCCAGACTCCTTCTTCGGTTCCAGCTTCGAGTCTAAAGCGTTCCTCAAGGCCGCCGTTGGGTTTGTAGGCCGAAATGACAAGATCCTGCTTTACCGCACCGGCTGCCGTTACCTGGTTGAAACTACCCTGCTCGCGATCCAGCGTCCGAACGTCGGCCACCACAAAACCGGCATTACCAATTGCTTCCTGGATGGATGTCCAGACGAGGTTCTTTGAATTGTGGAACACCACCGTCATCCACCGGCCTGGTTTCAGAACCCGATAGTATTCGGCGAAGGCCCTTCGCATCAGGGCGGAATAGACGGAGAGCGTCTTGTTCTTCAGCTCGTCCCACAGCACTTCATTCTCAAGGCGCGAAAATAGATTGTGCCATGCCTCTATCAGAAGATTGAGATCACCATACTTGATCGCATCGCCAAAGGGCGGGTCGGTGTAAATGTAATCAACGCTCTTGTCGGGAATCGGTGACTGCAGGGACGATGCGGTGGAAATGGTAACTTGCCTGCTTGTCGGTAATTGGTTAGCAAGAAGCATTTTCAAAAGTCGTTTGTATTTCCCTTCCAGAACATACCATGGGGAAGTTTCAGTACTTGCAGGTGGCAGATAATAAGCGTTTCTGACAAACTGGTTTACCTTGGAGTAGGTAGCTGCACAGTAGAAGTTTTGAATTGTCACCCCCCAAAAACACTGTTCCACCATGAATTTCAGGAAACCTCTAACGCGCACATCAGGCCATTCTCCAGCGATACGCCACATGGTGGAAAGCGCATGGAGCGCTCGCGGAAGATAGAACTGGTGATAGTGGGTGATGCCACGTTCTGCCAGGTGGTTGCTGTCTCTCATCTTGCCGATGGGGAGCTTGGCGGTTGGAAACCAATCCTTGGGCTGTTCATTCGCGAGGCGATTGATCAGCGCCAGGTCGTGCTCATCCGGTTTCTTGCGATACTTGGTCTTATTACCCCAAAGTGTGTATTCAATCTCCACCGGCGCATAGGTAACCTTGCGCACGGTTTCGCCGATGGCCTTGTCGAAGGTGCTCGTGAATTTGTGTTCGCAGCTTCGCGTGGTCAGCGCGGCCCGGCAATGGGGGCACTCGAATTCTCCGGCAAACTTGCCGGTCTTGGGATCATAGGCCTGATCCATGAACACCACGTCTCTGGCGCAGTTGGGGCAGGTGAAGACTTCGGACCAGACCACATAGTTGATGCGGCCTTTCCGCCTGCCGTCTGTGTGCAGGGTCTCGTACATCCAGCCGAGCTCCGCATCGATCTTTTTGAAGAAACTGTCGGCAGCCTTCTTGAACTCGTGGGCGGAGACGTCCAGATTCAGGTTATAGGCAATGAAATTGGCAACCGGCGAAAGGTCGATGAGGATTGGCCGCCGTGCTCCCCAGAGGGGCGATGGAAGGCCGTTCTTTTTCCATTCCGCTTCAAGGGTTGCCTTGAACTCCGCTTCCGGTTGGCCGCAAAGCTGCGCGGCCTCGCCCGTCATGCCGGAACCGGAGAAGCCGTCGAGCACGATATCGCCCGGCTCCGTGTAGTGCAGGATGCACGGCATGGTGGCCAGGTGGGGAATCTTGGAATGGTACGAATGTGCCGTATAAATGGGATGCGTCTTCCCCGCACCGGTGTCACTTGCAAATGGCTCGCGACGATAGCTGTCGGTTCCAGGATCGTACGGTTTTCCATAGTGACGGATGAAATCTTCAAGAAACGGATTAGGGCAGGCGGTGTAATACGGGGGATCGGACAGCGCCAGGATGTCCTCGTCCGAGCCGATGGGGAATCCCTCGATCTTGCGGAACTCGGGGTCCTTCAGCTTTTTACGCAGGATGCCGAGGAAATGCTCCCGCCGCTCCTCGTCGTTCGGGAACGTCATGCCCAAGCAGGTCACGGGTCCCGAGTCCCGGGTCGGGGATCTATCTGTGTCAAACATCGTCTGCTGATTATGAGGCTGATCACTTTTCGCCATCCTTCAACTCCGTTTCAGGCTCTTTTCATTTTTGACTCGGGACTCGTGACTCGCTGACCCGCGACTTAGTCACTATTCTGCTGACCAAGTTGACGATTAAGCAGGGTCGACTTAGTCACTGTCTTGGTCACTTTCCTCCTCCAAACGTTGTCTCTCTTCAATCAACCTTCGTTCCCGATCCAGTTCTCGCCGGAGTTCCTCCTCGGTTGGCAGATAGAGCATATATTTGGAAACAAAAAGCTGTTTGCTGTTATTGAGTACGGAGTATCGGGCAATGGTTTCGTTCTTCTTGGCGCAGAGAATAAGGCCGATGGTCGGGTTGTCGCCTTCCGTAAGGTACTTGTCATCGAACATCCGGACATAGCTGTCCATCTGGCCGACATCCTGATGCGCCAATTCGCCGATCTTAAGGTCGATCAATAGATAGAATTTCAGGATACAGTTGTAGAAAACCAGGTCGACATAGAAAAAATCCTCGTCAAACTGCAATCGTTTCTGGCGGCCGACAAAGGCAAAACCTTTGCCCAGTTCAAGGAGGAACAACTGAATATTGTCGATAATCGCCTTTTCGATTTCGGATTCATGCAGAACATCGGAATCCGGCAAGCCAAGAAAATCGAGGATATAAGGATTCTTGATGGTGTCGGCGGGAGTTCTAACAGTGTGCCCTTCCCGGGTCAGCGCCATGACGCCTTCCTTATTTCGGCTCTTCAAAAGCCGCGCAAACAGGAAAGTATGGACCTGGCGTTTGAGATGGTCTACATCCCAGCCTTCATTTTCAGCTTCGATTTCATAGAAAAGGCGTTCATTCTGATTTTCGACGTTCATCAAGGTCCGGTAATGCGACCAGCCCAAATAGGGCGAGAAGCCCCTTACGGCGCCGGCTTGTTCGACAGCCAACGTCATGGTATCCAAAACGCCACTTTGCGTGTGGCGTTTTCCTGAGGTTTTGAATTCGCCATATCCGATGTGGCGAATCTCAGGGATACGGTCAGCATAGACCAGGTAAAAAGTTCGGAAGTAACGCAGGTTGGTAGTGGAGAATCCACGCCCGTACTTCCTGGTTAACTTAGCGGAAAGCTGTTCGATTACCTGTTTGCCGTATTCGGCACGCTCACCTCCGCTCTGGATTTGCTGAACGATCTCTCGACCGATAAGCCAATAGGCGACGACCATATTGTTATTGACGGACCGAACAACATTGCCTCGCGCTTGTTCAAGAATAGAGACAACACGATCAAATAGATCGGTGCCCTCTGGCCGCATGAGAGTAAGTCCGTTTGTGTCCATATTCACTCCAGCACGATCCGCACCTTGCCGGGTTCCTTGCCTTTGGTCAACCCGTCCAGATATTCCTCGAAGCGTTTCCGCATCTCCGCCGGGGTGGCCGGGGAACCGCCCGCGAGCAGGGCGTCGCGCAGGTCCGTGATCTTGACCGAAACCTTGGTGAGCCCGGAGAGCACCTCCTGCAGGGCGTGGATGAAGTCCTGGTCGAGGTCGTCCGGCAGGGCCCGCTTCTTGATGAAGCCGTCCACCAGCTTGCGCGGCTCGGGCTTGAGGAGACTCAGGTTCCCCTTGGTGGTCGGGTCTTCGAGGTTGGCAAGCAGCGTCTGGGTCCAGTTCTCGACCAGCTTGTCGAGCTCGCCGTCCAGGGCATCCAGCATCGTCGCCGCGGGAGCCGCAGGCGGTTCCGCACCCGGTTTGAAGTTGCAGTGTGGGCAGAATGGCGATGCCTCCAGTTCCTGCTCGGTGAGCGCAAAGCAGCTCCTTAATCCGGCGAGCCGGTTCTGGAAGTCCGACAGGTGCTGTCGCGGCATCAGGTCGATGGTGGAAAGCTTCTGCAGGTCCTTGAGCCGCTCATCACCCATGAGCTGGGCTTTGCGCTTGTCCTCGTTCACACCCAGGCGCGCTTTCGCGTGCATGGAGAGGTAAGCCAGCAGGTAGGCCTTCTTCAAATCCGACAATCTTTGTCGGATTTGAGTGCGTAGTGCGTGGTGCGCAGTGCGATCAAATCTGACATCGGTAATCCGATCAAGAATCTCGCACTTCGCACTACGCACTTTCGCACTCCATTCATGGCCGGTGGGTAGTACCGCCTCGGCGGTGGAGAGGTACGAGGCTGTAGACCCGAGGTCGACCACCAGTTCCTCAAGCGATTTGATCTCGGCCAGGGAACTGAGCCCGTCCCGATGGGCGGTTACTTCCGAGGCATCATAGCGGAAGTTTTTGAGCTTGCCGGTCGTGGTGTAGGCTTGCAGGGATTCAAGGAAGGTCTTGGTCTCGTCCAGTTTGGCGCGCAGCTTCTTGACTTCGTCCTCGGCCAGCAGGCTGCGGCCCCAGAAGAACAACCCGGTCTGCATGCTCTGCTGCACGAGCACCAGCCGCTCGACGACGTTGGTGACGGCTTTCTGCAGCTCCTGAACCGGCTCCTCCTTGCCCTGGGTGACCAGTTGCGCCATGCCCGGCGTGAGTCCGAGCAGTTCGAAAAGCGCCTTGAGCGCCGGGAGGTTCCAGTCCTTGGGCCGTTCGATGTGTTTGAACTGTGCCAACTCGGCGATACCGGTCCCGGCCAGTTGCGGCATACCCGTGGCATCGAACTTCTTGCCAGGGATGGAGAGGACTACTTCGCCGGCATAGACCAGCACGGCCAGCACCACCACAACCCATTCGGGTTCGAGCCGGAGCGATTGCGGCGCGAGGTATTCCACGCCGAGAACGTCCTGGATCAGCTCGGAGCGGTTGACCACCTGGCCGTGGCCCTTCTTCTTGGCGACACCGAGGATGTGCTTGGCGTACTTGGACCGGTAGGGATCGAGCCGCTCACCGTCGAGAAGCTCCAGGGCATCCAGCACCGCGGTGCCCTGCTTGGTGCGGTTCTGTCCGGCGATGGCGCGCAGGGCGTCCTGTGCGGCCTGGGCCCGGTTCGCTCCGGTGATGAGCACCGAGAAGAACGGGTATTCGGGAGCCTGGTCCTGGAACTTCGTCCCGAGACAGATGCCCGCAGTGGTGTTCACCAAGTCGCGGAAGTTGATGCGCTCGTGGGAGCCGATGCCGGAAAGCTCCCGGACGGACTTACCCTTGGTCCACTCCGTCAGGGACTTGGCGCGCCCTTGGTAGGTGACCTCGAAGGCCGTGGTCATGTTCTTTTGAAGCCATTGCACGAGGTCGCGCAGGAAGTTCGATGCCTTGGATTCGTAAGTGGACTTCGCGTGACCCGAGGCGGTGGATGCAAGGTCCAGGGCTGCGGCGAACGATTTCAGGGTATCCCTGAAATCGAGTGCGTCGTCCGGGGTGCGTGGTGCGTTTTGCTCTCTCGCACTTCGCACCTCGCACTCCGCACTTTTCAGGCAAAGCCTGAAAAACAGCTCCTCGGGTTTTTTCTCGTCCTTGAAATGCGGCGCATCAAAGGGCTGGATGAAATAGAGGTAGAAGTCCCGCGGCGGCACCGCCGTGGATCGCTCGTTGGGAGCGCCGAAGAAAAGGTATCCCAGGCGCGCAGCCTTACGTTCCAGCCATTCGAGTTCGTGCTGCCAGATCTTGTAGCCCGTCACGTAGGTCTGGTCGGTGCATTCCATGACCCGCCGAAGCGCCTCGTAGTAGTAGCGGTCGAGCTGCGAGGAATCGAGGCTTTCGGCCCGTTTCTCGATCAGCGCGTCGAAGTCGTCGGTCTTCTTGAGGTCCAGGTAATACTGACGGTTGTCCGGGTTGGACGAGATGAACTGGCCGCTGACTGTTTTGTGGATTTCCCGTAGGACGGTCTCCACCTGGGAGAGTAGGTCGTCGGCCGGATCACCACCCAGTTCCTCGATGCCCGGCTGAAAGAGGCACAACCCGTCGCGCAGTTCCTCCGCCGTCGCGCCCAGGGTGGCGTAGATGTCGCCCGTCGTGAGCCGGTGAACGGAGAGCGCATGGATGAGCTGGGTCGCCATGGGCCTGTAGGCCGGCCGGGTGAAGGCCTGCTGAATCCGCGACTCAAGCACCATGCTGCAATCGATGACCGCCTTGATGTCTGGAACGGCGCGGAAGGACGGGTTCTCGCGCAGGGTCGTCCAGTAGCCGTCATAGGCGATGACACCGGGCCGGTCGTCGGGTACGTTCTGGGCGAGCAGCTTCTTCATGGCCAGGGACAGTGTCTTGAGTACCTCACGCTTTTCCACCGCGGTGACCCGCTCGAAGGTGTCGATGTAATCGGGATGCACGGGGAAGAGGCGCACGAACTCATCCATGCGCTCGTTCATGCGGCCATAGAATTTGGCGAAGGGAGTCAGGTACTCCCGGATTTTCACTTGGCTTGCGGCGGTCTTCTTGAGCAGACGCTCGGCCACCACGAACTTGACATCCTTGCGGGCGATGAGGATTTGCTCGAAGCGGTCCTTCACCCGGCGGATGCTGTCGGCCACGAAAGAGAATCGAGGGCTATCGAAAATGGCTTCCTGGACGCCGGCGATGAAGCGGAATCGCAGGTCCTTGCAGACCTCGCCGATCTCGCGCAGGAAGTTGAGGTCGAGGATGAGTTCCTGGTCCTTGCGGGTGCGCAGGTAGTCGAGCAGTTCATCAACCACCAGGAGCAGACCATGATCGGCATATTCCTGGTGGAAGGCGGTCATCATCTCTTCGAAGGAGCGCTTGTTGTTGGACACCTTATCCGCGGGCGGGAAGGAGTAAGACACGCCCATTGCGGCAAGGTGCTCTTCCAGTTCGGCCACGAGGATGTCGCGGAGCGTCATGGTGGTCGCGCCGATCTCGGTTCGGACGACCTTGAAGCGCCCGCTGATCTTGCCCGCGGCGCCGGCCACGCTCTTGTCGTTCAGATGCGTTGCGAGATCGCCGTTTTCGGCCAGGGCGGAGATCACGGACATGAGGTGCGACTTACCGGTGCCGTAGTTGCCGACGACCAGCAGCCCCTTGTTGTCCATGGGCTGGTCGAACTGAAGCTGAGGAACGACCAAACTTACAAGCTTCTCCGCCATCTCAGAGGAGATGACATAGGTCTGGACAAGCTGCCGGGCAGCAGCGGCCTCGTCGGCGTCCCGTAGCTGGACCACGGACTCGATAGGCTCGAATTGGATCAAGTCTCCGTATTTCATCGTGACTGCCCTCCTGCTCTTTCGTTCCTTGTCTTCATGCAACGGCCTCCGGGTTCACTACCAGGAAATCTCGTAAGGGATATCGTTTGTATTCGGGGTGATCCGGCGTCGCATAGACCATGTGCTCGCCGTCGATGGTGCCGCTCCAGGCCGCGACCACCGTTTTGTTCCGCGAGAGCCCCTGCAGAAGCCGCAGTGGGTCCTGCTTGAGCGAGACATCGAAGAGGACCTCTACGTTGTCCAACAGAATCACTTCGGCCGCGGATGCGCTCACGATTTCCGAGAGGAGGCGGGGCAACTGCAGCGCCCGCTGGCGCTCGGTGAGGTCGAGCATGCGCCGGGAAAGCTCGAGGTTGACGTTGACCAGCGGAGCCGCCGTGCGCTCATGAACATCCTGGAGCGCGGCCGTCTTGCCCGCACCGGCTGGGGCCACCAGCATGACGAGACGGTGGTACAGCTCGGCAGCCTGTCCAATTCTCTTTATGACTCTATCGGCGAGTGGCTCCGCCATTAGCGATCTCCTTTTGAGCCAGGCTCGTTATCGCCGGCTCCGCCAGACTTCACCCACTCGTCCACTTCTTTCTCGTTGAACTTCCAAAGCCGACCGATCTTGTGGCCCGGCATCTGCCGTTCACTAATCCACTT
>Ga0100395_1001912_pt1 | contig 15771 bp, 19 predicted proteins | sample CryGeymeta201519_FD_81542 | JGI IMG/M metagenome (GOLD analysis project Ga0100395, IMG submission 81542) | Groundwater microbial communities from Crystal Geyser aquifers in Utah, USA - Crystal Geyser metaG 2015-19 | ecosystem: Environmental > Aquatic > Deep subsurface > Groundwater | place: USA... | reverse complement strand
TAGTCGAGCATCTGAGGGCTGATGTAGGGCTGATTGTCAGCATAAACTTTTCGAAGGAAGTGAAAAGATTTGCTATGGGGAAAAAAATAGAATTTGTCAAAACAGATGAAATAGAGGATTTGTTTCTATGAAGCTGAAAATAGAGTGTAAACCGCTGGATGACCTGCTGGATGGAGGCGTTGAAAACGGGGCTTTAACAGAGTTCTATGGTGAGGCAGGCTCGGGCAAAACAAATATCTGCCTGCAACTGTCAAGAAACTGCGCAAAACAAGGCAGAAAGGTTGTGTACATCGACACTGAGGGTGTCAGTATTGAAAGACTGAAGCAAATCTGCGGTAGCGATTTTGAAAACATAAGCAAAAACATACTCTTCTTTGAGCCTTATTCTTTGGATGAGCAGGACAAAATAATAGACAAGGTAGTGCGTCTTGCTGAGGGGAGGGATATCGGTCTGGTTGTTCTGGATTCCGCAACCATGTTCTACAGGTATCTTCTTGGAAACGGTCATGATGTTGAAAGTCTCAGAATGCTTTCCCAGCAGATCACAAAACTCCTTGGTGTTGCCAGGAAAAAATCTGTACCTGTTGTCATCACAAGTCAGGTTTTCACAAACATTGAAAAAAATGAGATTGAGCCCCTGGGTGGGCAGGCATTAAAGCATTCTGCAAAAGCAATAATACGTCTGGATAAGCTCAGCAGAGGAAGGAGAAAAGCAACAATCATAAAGCACAGGGCACTCTCAGATGAGAGTTATACAGAATCTGTTTTAACAGACAAAGGTGTTGACTCAGGGAAAAAAATCTTCAGATAACCTCTGTTTTTCTAATTAACTCTTTCAGCCTCCAAGCTTTTGCAACCTCTCCTTTAACTGAGAGTAAGTGTTTGTCACCGGATACAATGTCGGCATCTAATGCAAGAGCGCATGCCAAAATAGGAATATCCTTTTCATCCTTCAGACATCTCTCTGCATATCTTTCAGCATCCTTGTATATTTCTTTATCAACCCATTTTATAGGTAAAGATTTGATGGTTTCATTAGTCTCTCTCATAGAATAATCCAGTTTGTCTATTAGTATTCTCTTCAATTCATCTTGCACATGTTCAGGTGCAAATAAATCTATCTTTTTCTCTATACCAGCAAGCATGAGTTGCCCAGCATCCGATTTATAATTGTACAATGCTGAGAAAATGATGTTTGTGTCCACAACAACTTTCATTGCAAATCCTCTATTCTCAGTCCTTTTCTTTCCATTCTTTTCCTAAATCTTTTACTGGCTTGCAAATACTTTTTCTTCTTATATTCAACAATGGCACTTCTAATTAACTCTTCTATGCTTCTATATCCCTCATCTATTTTCAGCATTCTTAATTCCTTTACAAGTTCTCGTGAGACAGATATTGTTGTACCCATATTTATCACCAAACAAATATAAATCTATGAATATATAAAACTATTGTTCTATATTTATATGTTGCACAATAGCATTAGTACAGCCAGCCATGTGAGAATGTACATTGCAGCATTGCCAACCAATTTCTTTTTATCAAATTTTGAAATGTCCATTCCAAACGGCAGGGAAACGAATTTAAGACCAAAACCAGCGAGTAGTCCAACAGCCAATGCGACCTCAAAACTTGATGGGAGCAGAAGAAAGGACATAACACCAATTAGGACAGAATAGCCAAGTACAATAAAACTAAACTTTGCATCCTCCATCTCCTTTTCCATGTATTCTTTTTCATCAAACTCAGGGAGTTTGAACTCGTATTCCTCATCCTTTTTCTTTTTAGTCATCAAAGATGTAAACGACCAAATACTTAAAAACCTTTACGATAAAAACCCCTAAATTGATATACTCCTGTTGATATATCATTTATTCATGAAGGAAGGCTTATCAAGTCTTGATATAGAAACGCTGGTAAACGAGCTTCAAACAATAATCGACGGTTATGTCGAAAAGATATATCAGACTTCAAAGGATGAAATTCTCATCAGAATCAAAACAAAAAAGGAAAAAATAAAGCTTCTGATTCATGCTGGTAAATATGTTTGCATTACCAAAAAAAGTATAGGGTCCCCTAAAACACCAACAACGTTTGCCATGACCCTGAGAAAATATCTGACAAATGTTAGGATAACAGGTGTAAGACAGCATGATTTTGATAGAATAGTTGAATTTGAAATTGGTAAATATGGGCTTGTTGCCGAATTATTTTCCAAAGGAAATATCCTGTTGCTGGAAGACTCAAAAATCATTGTTCCACTTTCTTATCAGAGATGGGGTCACAGAGTCCTCAAATCAAAGGCGGACTATGTTTACCCTCCAGGCAGATGCAACCCATTGACGTTCTCTTTTGAGGAATTTAAGGACATCCTAGGAAAAACAAAAAAGGACATTGTCAGGACGCTTGCATTAGACATGAACCTCGGTGGATTGTACTCTGAAGAAATCTGCTTAAATGCAGGGGTAGATAAAAACGCAAAAAAACTGAATGAAAGGGACATAAAAAAGATTCATGATGCATTCCTTAACTTAATGAAAATGGAGAGGAAGCCGTTAATTGTTTTCAGGGACAACAGAGCAGTTGACGTTGTGCCTATAAAACTCAGCATCTACAAGGACTGTGATGTGAAGGAATACCCTTCATTTAATGATGCGGTGGATATATTTTTTTCGGAAAGAAAAGAAATAATGGCAGAGGAGGAAAAATCATCAGAGTACAACAAGATGATGGAAAAATATGAAAGACAGCGCAGGCAGCAGGAAAATGCTTTGAAAAAATTTGAGAAGGAAATAACAGAGAACAAGAGAAAAGGTGATCTGATTTACGAAAACTATATTTTGGTGGATAAAATACTTCAAGCCGTAAAGAAGAAAGGAGATGTGCAAACGTTCAAGGAAATAGTGGAAGAAAACAGAAATGAGGGATGGGTTGAAATACTGCTTGGGGAAGCAAGGGTAAAACTTGACATAAGAAAAGGCATAAGTGAAAACGCAGGGTATTATTATAATTCCAGTAAAAAGGCAAAAGAAAAAATGTTTGGAGTGAAAAATGCACTGGACGCAACCATGGAAAAAATGAAAAATCTGGAAAAAAAATCTTATGAGAAAAAAGAGGAGGGGAAACCACAGGTTTTCTGGTTTGAGAAATACAGATGGTTAATATCATCAAACAATGTCCTGGTAATTGGTGGGAAAGACGCAAAAAGCAATGAAAGAATCGTGAAAAAATATTTAAAAGAAAAGGACAGGTATGCACATGCAGATATACATGGTGCGCCAAGCGTTGTTGTGAAAGGAGCAGATGAGACAACACTGAGGGAGGCGTGTGTTTTTTCATTAATATTTTCAAAAGCATGGAACATGAAAATTGAGAGCGGCGACGCATACTGGGTTCTGCCGGAGCAGGTGAGCAAAACACCCAGTACCGGGGAGTTTGTTCCAAAAGGGGGATTTATTATCAGGGGCAAAAAAAACTATTTCAGAGGCATAAAAATAAGGGCAGCTATAGGTGAAGCAGAGATTGAATCTACAAAAAAAATCATGTGTGGTTCTGTGACTGCAGTAAAACATCATTCAAAAAGATACCTGGTTTTTGAACCTGGCGAAACAAAAAAAACAGATTTCGCAAAACAAATTGGTAAAATGTTTGATAGTCCTGCTGAGGAAATAATGAGGATTCTGCCTCCAGGTGATGTGAAAATAATTGAAAGTGTTGGGATAACTGTATAATATTTTATGCTGAGAAATATATTGGTATAATATCCAGTTGGGGTTACTTATACTTATGAACAACTCCTCCACAATGAGGACAGGCCCACTTTCCAATGCCTACCTTAGTTAGTTGATTTCTGCATTCTTTACAGTATATTTTCATACAATTGCCACATTTATAAGCAGTTCCATGAAGCACTCCACCAACTTTTTTGCCACACTTAATACATATCCATTTTATCATTTATTCTCCGATTAATATTTCATAATGACATATGTTAAAGAGGTATCACAATGTTAGATAAAATAGATAAAAGGATACTTGGATATCTACTGAAAGAGGACCGGCCAGTTACAACTGAAATGGTTGCAAAAGAATTGAACGTAGCATGGAATACTGCCCAAGTTCATCTTTACAAACTTCTTGCCGAGAAGTTAATTAAGGGTAAAAGGGTTGGAAGACAAAACCACTGGATGATTACAGAAAAGGGAAAGAAACAAACATCCAAGTAAAATTCTGTCGGTTTATAGCAGTTTCATAAACTCATTCGTACTCAACCCAATAGCAAAAGCCATTGCCACAAGGGCATGTATTTGATTCTACAGCCCTCAGATGTTTCAATGCCTTTATAATCCCATGTTAAAACCAACAGGTCTCTGCACTCCAATTCTTTACCCGCCTTAATTAAAGATATAATTTCCCGTTTCTTTGTTTTTTCATCTTCCAAAGAATAGCAAACCTGGATCAGTTGCTTTATTTTCAATCCCTGTTTAATCACAAAATCCACTTCAAAATTGTCTTTCAAATAATAGTATATTTCTTCTTTTAGAAATCTTCTTTTTAATTCAATAAAAACAAGATTTTCCATAAACTTTCCATAGTTTTCCATAAACCTGAAACCAAGAACCTCTACCAGTCCATTATCTGCAGAGTATATTTTTCTTGGAAGTTTTTCCTGCGATTTTAGAGAATATGAAAAACAGGGCACAAAATATATGAGAAAAACCTGCTCGAAATAGTATGAATATCTTTCTATCGAATTTAAAGGCAGATGCAGAAATTTTTTTATTGAATTATAAGTTATCCTGTTTGCAATGTTCGTCAGATAAAACACTGCAAGTTTTCTTAAATTTCCAATTTCCTTAACTTTATATCTTTCTACAATGTCCTTCAGAATTATTGTTTCAAAATAGGAAGAAAGCAATTCTCTATCCTTTACGAGAACATATTTTGGGAAGCCTCCCATCTTCATATAGTTATTCAGATGTTTTAACAGTTCATCTTTCCTCGCAAGTAGTTCTATGCTGTTTTTTATATCAAGTTTATTAAAAAACAAATATTCCTCAAAAGATAATGGATAAATAAACAAGGGTATATATCTTCCAGACAGTAAAGTAGCATATTCTTTGCTTAAGAGCTTTGATGAGGAGCCTGTAGCAAATATATTAATATCCTTTAAATCATACAGTGTTCTCACAAATCTTTCCCATCCTTTAATATTATGTATTTCATCCAGAAAAAGATAAATCTCTCCCTTCTCATGTATATTTTCATTATAAGTCTTCCATATTTCAGACAGCAGATCTAAAGAATATTCTTCCCACCTGTAATCTTCAAAATTGATGATTAGAATGTTCTTTGGGTTTACACCTTTATTTTTTATCAATTCCTTTGCAAGCTGCAAAAGTATTGTAGATTTCCCGCTTCTTCTGATGCCTGATATTATCCCTATCTCTTTGCTCTTAATGATATTAACTGCTCTATCTATACAACCCCCTCTTTTGATCCCTGTTTCTACCTCTTTAAACCAGAAATTCCAGTCAGAGAGAGTTTCAATAATCTTTTCCCGTTCCATAACCCACACATAGGTTAAAAAGTATATAAAGTTTACCTTTACGTGGGTTATAATTTAGATATTTGAATTATTACTTCTGTACTGTTATGAAGTTTTTCAACCCTTCAATCTCATTAGTTACGGCTGAAAAATCCCTACCTTTTGAGGATATCACCCATGGCACATAGTAGTCACATTTGATTAAAACACTCTTTTCTGATGGTACAAGATTTACTTCCAGTTCACATTTTTTTGTTTCCCATTTATCCATCAGAATCCCTACATCAGCAAAAAGGACACTGCCTCTCTCCAGAATTAGTCTTGTGGGTTTTGTACAGTTTTTTGTTTTAAATCCTAATGAGGTAAAATACTGGAGTGCAAAATCATATACTGAATTAATGTCTCTCTCCACCGTGACAGAGTTTGACCATATCATTGTATTAAAGTATGTTGCACCTTGTTTAAATATCTTTCGTTAGCGAAAAAGAAAGAGAAAGAGGGAATGTGCCCGTACTGGGATTCGAACCCAGGTCAAGAGCTCCGCAAGCTCCCAGGATAATCCACTACCCTATACGGGCAACAAAATATTGTTGTCATCAAATATTAACCTTCCTGAAAAAAACCACAATTTTTAATATCTGGGAAACCAATAACTGCATCGAATGGCTGAAGAGAGACTTATATTAAAAATTGCGGAGGCATACCAGCAGGACATTGGCCATGGCAGGGCAAGGATGGACAGGTTCAGCAGGACTAAGATAGGAGTCTCTACAGGTGATATCATATCCATCTCAGGCAAGAAAGAAACAGTGGCGATTGTGTGGAGGGCAATGCCTGAGGATGAAGGTAAAAATCTGGTAAGGATAGATGGTCTTGTCAGAGGCAACGCAAATGTATCATTGGGTGACAGGGTAATAATAAAAAAGGCTGATGTGAAGCCTGCTGAGAAAATTATTATGGCCCCCATTATCTCTGAGTATCAGAGAATCCAGTTTGGTCATGGGATTGAGAATGTTGTGAAGAAGGGGATGCTTGGAAGACCTGCAGCAAAGGGTGATTCTGTCATCATAGCTGGTATTGCATTGTTTGGGAACTCATTGCCTTTTAGGGTTGCAAACACTGTCCCGAAAGGTATAGTGCAAATTACTGATGAAACCGAGGTTGTTGTCAAAGAGGAGCCTGTGGAGGAGGCTGAAATTGTTTCAAAGGTGACATACGAAGACATTGGCGGCTTAAAAAACGAACTGCAAAAAGTCAGGGAAATGATCGAACTTCCTTTGAAGCATCCTGAGATGTTTGACAGGCTTGGCATAGAGCCTCCAAAAGGCGTTTTACTCCATGGTCCTCCTGGAACAGGGAAAACCCTGATTGCAAAGGCAGTGGCTAATGAATCAGGAGCAAGTTTTCACTCTATTCTGGGACCTGAGATTGTGTCAAAGTTTTATGGTCAATCAGAGGAAAACCTGAGAAAAACATTTGAGGAGGCGCAAAAAACTGCTCCATCCATTGTTTTCATTGATGAAATTGATTCTATCGCTCCTAAGAGGGAAGAAGTCAGTGGTGAGGTTGAGAGAAGGATTGTTGCACAACTGCTGACATTAATGGATGGTTTGAAGGGAAGAGGAAAGGTTATTGTTATAGCAGCAACAAACAGACCGGATGCTGTTGAACTTGCACTGAGAAGGCCTGGGAGATTTGACAGGGAAATAGTGATTGGTGTGCCTGATAGAAACGGGAGAAAAGAAATATTGCAGGTGCATACTAGGTCAATGCCTTTAAGCAAAGATTTTAATATAGATTATCTTGCAGATGTCACCCATGGTTTTGTTGGTGCAGATCTTGCCGCACTTGCGAGGGAGGCCGCAATGAAGACGTTAAGGAGATACCTTCCTGATATTGACCTGGAAAAACCCATGCCTACAGAAATTCTCGAGAAAATGGAGGTCACAATGGAGGACTTCAAAAACGCATTGAAAGGCATAGAACCATCCGCGCTCAGGGAGGTGTTTCTTGAAACACCAAATGTGAAATGGGATGATGTTGGGGGTCTTGAAAACGTAAAACAAAAACTGAAAGAAGCGGTTGAATGGCCATTGAAAAACTCGGAAGCGTTCAAAAGGATGGGCATAAAACCGCCAAAGGGCATATTGCTGTTTGGTGCGCCAGGGACAGGGAAAACACTGCTTGCCAAGGCTGTGGCAACAGAGTCTGAGGCAAATTTTATCTCGGTAAAAGGGCCTGAATTAATATCAAAATGGGTTGGTGAATCAGAGAAGGCACTCAGGGAGATTTTCAAGAAAGCAAAGCAGGCTTCGCCATCCATTGTTTTCCTGGACGAGCTTGATGCTATAGCACCAATAAGGGGCTGGGGTGCAGGTGATAGCAGGGTTACAGAAAGAATGGTGAATCAGCTGCTTACCTCAATGGACGGCATGGAAGCACTGGAAAACGTTGTTGTGATAGGTGCAACAAACAGGCCTGACATACTTGATAGGGCTTTGCTCAGGGCTGGAAGATTTGACAGACTCGTACAGATACCTGTGCCTGACAAGGACGCGCGCCTCAAAATCCTGGAGGTGCATACAAAAGATATGCCGTTAAAGGATGTATCCCTGGAGGAACTTGCAGAAAAAACCGATGGCTATGTTGGCGCTGATATTGAATCATTATGCAGGGAGGCGGCACTCATATCCCTGAGGGAAGACATGAATGCCAAAACAGTAACAAAAAAGCATTTTGAGGAAGCCATTAAATCTGTTACCCCTTCCGTTACTGATGAAACCGTAAAATACTATGAGAGGATTGCAAAGGAGCTTGCAGGCGGAATTATTAAAAGGAAGAAAGAAGATACGGGTATTGGATATAGGTGATAATATGAAGATGTTTGCAACCTCGTTAAAAGGGAAAAGGATAATGACAACTGAGGGAGAAGAACTCGGTGACATAGACAGCATTGTGGTTGACACAAAAAGCGGCGGGCTGCAGCATGTGCTTATAAGGCCCACAGAATCTGTGGACCCAAAGCTGTTCAAAACAGATTCTGAGGGAAGGCTTGTGCTTCCGTTCTCAGGCATAAAATCTGTAAAAGATGTTGTTGTCATGGAGTTAAAATAAGTAGATTGATTTCCAGGAGACATCATTTGGTCCCCCCAGCTTATTTTATTCTTTAAGCATTTACTAATGTCTGGTGATACCATCAAAATTATACCATTCATCCCTGTGTTAAACGGCAATGTTGTTGATGCAGAAGGCAGCAGGTATAAAAAACTGGGAAATGCTGTTAAAACCGTTAAATCATCAAAGTATGAGACCTTTTATGTTATTGACATCAATGGTTTAATAAAAAACAGGCCCCAGATAAACATTATTCAGGAAATGTCAAAAGAAAAAAATCTCTGGGTGGAGTCAGGTGTAAGATTTGCGGAAGATATGATAGATGTTCTTATGGCAGGGGCAGAATATGCAGTTCTAAACAGCATGCTTGTAGGTTTGGATGAATTGAAAAAAATTTGTGCTTTATCCCAAAACCTTATGCTGCACATGGAACGCAAAAATGATAGAGTCCACCAGATGAATATAGAACACTTTGCAGACAAAGCAAAAGACGCAGGCATAAAAAAGTTTGTAATGGGAAGCAGGGATTACTGGCTGGTAAAAACACTTGCGAAAAATGTTGAAGTCTATGTATTTGCAAAAAATGATGAGATTAAAAAACTTGAGGATGCAAGTATTGCAGGCGTGCTATTAGACATCCGGGAGGAATTACAATGAATCAACTTAAACAGACAATCGCGTTTCTATTCAGAAGAAAAGGCAAGGAGGTTCTTTCTGAAAAAGAGTTTTCACTTTCATTATCCATGGATATGCACTGGTTCTCACCAAAAGAATCCTCCCAACTCATTGAAAAAGCACTGTCCTCAAAACTCCTTATCAAAACAGAAAAAGGCCTGAAACCAAACTTTGATTACAAAAAAATTGAGATACCGTCAGATTTCAAACCCAGCAAAGACATACTGGAATATACAGAAGATGTTTTTTTGAGCATAGTAAACGGGGTATCAGAAAAAATAGGGATGGATAAAAAAAAGATTATTGCAGAAATCAACAGGCGCCAGGATGAACTAAACATCGAGATAGAGGCTGTTGCATTACTGCTTGCGAGAAAATACAATCTTGACATATCAAAATTCCTGGATGACGTTGAAAAGATAATTGTGAGAAGAAGTGAATACCATGATTAGTAATATATTAGATATCGGCATCTGGGCTGTTGTTTTTTACTTTTTTATAGGATCCATTATAGGAGTGTTTCTGAGAAGGTTTCCGAAAACCATGATCAGTATATCAGTCATCTTATTATTCAGCACATATTTACATGTGACAGCGATAAACTGGGGTCCCGCAGGAGGGCCCCCTCATAGCCCGGCGCCCATGTTAGTATCTCTCCTCCTACCATTTGCCATAGGATTGTTTTTCGGTATTTTATTCAGCCTAAAAGCCAAAAAATAAGGGATTATCTCATTTCAAAAGACCTCAGCACTCATAGGGCTCATCAACCCCCTTTCAGGTTAGACCTGAAGGGCAGTCAGACAAATTTTTTCATCATAGGTCAAAAAACAACTGTTTCAGGGATTTTAAATGTTTGTTTTCTCATCTGGGAGTTTTAATTGTTTTACTTCTGACAATGAGGTTATGTCAACTATTATTCCATCTTTCTTTTTCTCATAAAAAATGATTTTATCAGCTTTTATCTTTTCCATTAACGAAGGTTTGGTTTTGTAGGTTTCTGGCTTTATGGAAATAGAAATTTCTCCTATGAATCCATCTATCCCTTCCGATTCTTCCTTTGACTCCGCCAATCTAAAATTCTTTCCTGTCATAGACGATAGCTTTTTCAGTATTGCTTCCTGAAAATTTAATCCTACAAATGTTTTGACTAACACCAAGTCCTCAACCCATTTCCTCACAGTTTTTTCATCGATTTTAGGAAGGATTTCTTTAAAATTTTCTAACATCCCTACTATCTTTTTTGTTGCATTATCTATTGCATCGGGTTTTTTGCTCAGATACCATTTCTCCCATCCTTCATATGTTTTATAGGGACACTGCTGTATCATTTCCGACAGTTTACCTACAACCTTCGGTCTTGTTCCCTGAGAAAACTTGTTTGCATCGTTTATTATTGGAGAAACATACTTAGGAAACTGTTCATTCTTATTCGTAGCTATTTTTGCAAGTTCGTTCATTTTAATCTTGATTTTCATCGGTATGGTAATTACAAAGGAGAGACAAAACCCTCTTTTACGCTAAATAGTAAAATTTTTATATTATTAACACTATTTTACGCTAATGCGTAAAAATATTTCAAATAATGTAATCTCTATTATACTATCTATGAGTTCCTTAACACTTAATTTGGAATTTAATAAAAGTAATGTCGAAAAAATAAAATGTATTTGTGATGCACTATCCAATGAGTATCGGATAAAGTCTTTACTTATTCTTGAAAAAGGTGGGAAGATGTCTTTAGATAGATTTCATAAAGAAGCAGAACAAATGAAGATTTACAACAACATTGAAACAAGTTATAGAAACCTAGAACTTCTTGTGACATCTAATTTGCTGATCAAAACATATGATTCCAAAAGTAAAAAGTTAGTATATGAAATCAACAAATCACTCTTTGAGGTGGCTAAGTGACAACTCATAAATTAATAATTGGTAATAGCAGGAAAATGGATGAACTCAAGGACGGGAGCGTTCATTTAGTAGTTACATCGCCACCTTACCCCATGATAAAAATGTGGGATGAATTATTCAAAGCCAACAAGTGTAAAACTTATGATGATATGCATAGGTGGTTGGCGGGGACATGGAAGGAATGTTACAGAGTGTTAGTTGATGGCGGTATTTGCTGTATAAACATAGGTGATGCAACACGCACCATCAACAAAGAATTTATGTTATATCCAAATCATGCTAGAATCACAGAAATTTGTGAAAAAATTGGATTTAGCCCCCTTCCTTATATTCTATGGAAAAAACCTACAAATAAACCGAATGCCTTTTTAGGCTCAGGTTTCCTACCACCAAACGCCTATGTAACATTAGACTGTGAATATATTCTAATATTTAGAAAAGGGAATCTAAGAAAATTTCCTCCGCATGATAAAAATAGATATACAAGTACCTACACTAAAAATGAAAGAGACGTATGGTTTTCACAGATATGGGATGATATTCGAGGAGTTAATCAATCTAATGGTCTAATAAATCAACGTACAGCAGAATTTCCCGAAGAATTACCTTGCAGGTTAATCAAAATGTTTTCATGTATTAATGATATCATTTTGGATCCATTTCTAGGAACTGGGACAACCATGAAGGTTGCAAGGGATTTAGATCGCAACTCTGTGGGATATGAAATAAACAAAGATTACATTGATTTCATAAAGAAAAAAGTTGAATGGGGTAAACAATATCTTGGAAAAGAAAAAATTTATTATGAAACTGTTATCAGAAAAAGAAAATAATCTCAAAAGATATAGTATTCATTAATTCTTTTGGAAAATTAAAATATATTCATGGATCATCCATGGATGGAAGTTTGTGGGATAACCCATGCATTCTTCCCTTTTCCCAAAACCTGATGTTTGTGTTCTATTTATTAGAATCTGGTGAAGCCTGAAACCTATTTTTTCAAGATGGGTTATGTAATCAACATGAATTGGATAATATTCATGTGCTTTTCTAATATCGCCCGTGATTATACAAGCATATTTTCCTTTTTTCAGAACTCTATAACATTCTCCAAACGCCGCAGTCATGTTTTCAATAAATTTTTCGTAAATAGATATATTTCCAATTTGTTCCTTTTCATCACAATAATGAACAATATCAAAATAAGGCGGGGAGGTTATTATGAAATCAATTTTTTCATCTTTGATGCCTATGTTTTTTGCATCACCATGAATTACTTCTATTCTCACATTGTTGTCCATCTGATGTTTCAGCATGTTTTTCTTCATGAAGCCAACCGCATTGCTGGAACAGTCTATCCCATAGGCTTCCCTATTAAGTTCTTGTGCTACTGTTAATGTAGTACCACTGCCAACAAAAGGGTCTAAAATAGTATTCCCCTTGCATGTAAAATATTTAATAAGACGCTCAGGTATCTCTTTATCAAAACTTGCAAAATATCCATTTCGAGATGTGCAATTCCATACTGTTTTATTATACTTTGCCCATTCCTCCTTTGTAAGATCATTTAATTTTCCCACTTTCTCACCACATTCTATCCTAAAGATTAAAAAAATAAAAAAGAAGGAGTTTTACTCCTTCAAGACAATTTGTTCGTATGCTTTTTCCAGCGCAAGCACAGCCTTTGGTATGTCATTTTGTCCCAGTGAGTTTGTTTTCTGCCATTCATCGTTCTTGTCCTTGTATGTTCTCTGCATTGTTACTGTCCGGAACCCGCTGTTTTCCCAGATTGTTACCTCTATGCCGCCTACCCTTACATGCTCTGGTTTTGTTTTTTCTTTTTCCATTTTTTTCACCTCTTATTTCTTTCATGCTCCTATTCACTGTCCATGCAGGGACATTGAAGCATTCCCCGCATTTCATCCATTTCTTTAAGTCTATTTTTCCAGTAAATACACCCTTTTTGATTTTTCCATCCATTATATTCTCATCATCCTGTATCCTCCATTTCTTCTCAGGAATCTTCATGGAAATCTCGGTAATTGCCATTATCAATCTGTGAACATCTCTGTCAGAATCATAAATTTTCGTGAACCCTCTTGATAAGGACAGTTTTTCTCCTCTCCATCTATATTTTTTATTATATTTTCTTTCTATTTCCATTATTCTTTCTTCTTCCATTTTTGTTATTTTACCATTCCTCTCATAGTATATTGTTCTACCCATTTTTTTTCACCCCAGCATCCCGATAATCACAGGCAGCAGTAGCATGCCCATGGCATGACTTCTTCTGACACCAAAACATGGTGCAATCAAACCAATGCACACAGCCACAAGCAAAATCAGAATGCCAATGAAACCCGTGAACAAAAAAACCATAATTGTTACGAACACTACTACGGAAACAACCAGTTTTTTATAGTTGATTTTTGCGAAGGTTTTTGCGAAACATTTCCCGAGATATATTGTCATGAAATATGAAATCATGCCAGCGATCAGCACAGCGATCATGAGATATATTAATGAAAGAGGCATAAGGTTTGACCATTCTTCAATATTAATCATTTTATCAACAGCAATCATAGTACCATTCCTTGGTTTCATTATGATAAACAATGCAGCCAAACAAAAAAATGCATAACTTGTGTTCACAGCAGATAATGTGAGAACAACCTGCTCCTTTTCCTTTGTTTTTCTTCCAAGCATGCTCAGAACAGTTGCATGCCCTGATGTGACCCCAGGTAGAAAACCAAGGACAGAGCCTGCAAGTGAGCCTGTGATTATAGATTTCAGTGTTTCCTTTCTATTAATTATTGGTTCACTAATTCTTTGCTCAGGTATTTTTGGTGTGTTTGCCAAAGAAAACAACAGTATTGATACTCCGAACAATCCTGTGAATGCCGGAAACAAAGGAGATGATGGAAGATGAACTGGCGAGGAAACACTCATGTCAAATATAATCATGCCAAATATTCCTGATAAAATGAAAACAACGCCTGCTGTCATTACACCGAATGTTCTGGAAAAAATTCCATCCAGTCTTTTTATTTTTCCATAAACTGTAACATTAATCCCATCAAAAGGCGATAGTGAATCCTTGTACTCAATTGATGTTTTTTTCCCTTTTCCTTCAAGAAAATATTTCTCCACACTTCTTACAATCATACCATGAACAATGCATCTCTCACCAATTTTCAGTCCATCAATATTATCCCTTCCCTCCCTTTTTCTGATTTTTATGCTCTCTATTCCTACACCTTTTTTGTATTTTATCTTCCTGTTTTCAGAGTAAATCAGGAATGCTGATATGAAGATAAGAATAAACACCATACTGCTTTTCAGAACTGCATAGAGATTAAGAGGACTTCCAAATATGAACCTAAAAGGAAAAACAAAGGTAAAACCAAATACTATTGCGCCAAAGCTTCCAACAGCAGAAAGGAAAACAGCCTGATAACCATTGCCTTCAATAAGCATTTTATGTGCAGGCAGAACACTTAATGCGTTTTCATCAGGTGCGCCCAGGAATGTTCCAGGTATGAGGTTTACAAATGAATGCGCAATACATGTTGAAACTATTATTACACAAACAATGATTGCAGGGAAGGGTAGCATTGGTGTTAATGATAAAAGAATCAATGCAATGGTGTTAACATGCATCCCTGGAACCAGTCCTGTTAAACACCCAAAGAATGCTCCTAGTAACGCAAATATCATGATTAATATTATCTCAGTCATTTAGAATACCCTCCTATCAAGTTTAATAAAATTATGATTAACATTGTTTCATTCATTTAAAACACCGTACCTGTCAAGTTTAATAAAATACTCAAACCTGTATTCAAATCCATTCCCATTTTGTTCTGTTTTTCCTTTCACAAATTTTCCTTTCACAAAAATTTTTTGATTTTCAGCTGGTAGTACTGTTGATTTTACAATCTCAACCCTTATTTTGCTGATGTTGTCTGAAAAGTAAAACTCATTATGCTTGATGGACACGGCAAAACCTGTTACGTTTATGTTTATTCCCTCATATTTTTCCGGGTTTGATTTCAACTGTTTTAATTCAATATAGTTTTCATCCCATTTCTTTAGGATTTCAATGTCTGATGCAACAATCTCATACATGTTTTTGTATTTCTGAACACTGCCAGTCACCCTGATTTCATCACCTGGTTCTGCATCAACAGTTTCTTTGACGAAAACAGAAACCCAGGTATTATTATCACTGATATTCATAATAGTATTCCCATTTTTTGTCTGATATTTTTCCACAACTATCCCTTTTACAGTAACATTTTTTCCTTCACTGTTTTTCACATCATTCAATGCTACAAGTTCAGGCTGGGAAACAACAGAAACAAGATACAAAACAACGATGCCGATCACAGCAAACAACACCACAAAACGTTTATCAAGCATCTTCATCTCTTACTCTCCTCACAATTTTTATCCATTCCTCATATTCTAGATCCTTCAAATCAATTATTCTCATACTGTCACCTATGGTATCCTGCTGC
>Ga0100395_1001853_pt1 | contig 16049 bp, 10 predicted proteins | sample CryGeymeta201519_FD_81542 | JGI IMG/M metagenome (GOLD analysis project Ga0100395, IMG submission 81542) | Groundwater microbial communities from Crystal Geyser aquifers in Utah, USA - Crystal Geyser metaG 2015-19 | ecosystem: Environmental > Aquatic > Deep subsurface > Groundwater | place: USA... | reverse complement strand
GTCGGATTGGCGTCGCAGCAAGCGCCGACAGGCTCGCCTCAGTCACTATCGTCGCAGGGGCTTCAAGCTCCCACCCGATGGGGACAGGTGTACGTGACGTAATGAAATACGGTTGTAGTATTAGGACTCTTATCTGCCATTTCCGTCTCCTCCCGATCTCGCCGATGCCGGCTAACGTCGCAAATCACCGGCGGCGAAAAGCAGAGCGAAGCGGCGCTTTTTTGCCGTCCGAGTGAATTTGCCTTGTTATGTGCTTATTCAATAACCAGAACCAACTCACTGGGTTTTGGAAAACTCACTGGAATATACTCAATATTGAACGGGTGCATTTGATTTTGCACTTCATTTACTTGACATTCCATTAGGTTATTTTCAATACAATACGAAACGACCAACTTCAAGTAACGCCTTAGTACCATTAGTGGTGGAAATGAATTCTGACCATTCATCCATTCCATCATATCTTTTTTTCCTTTTGAGCTGTTACAAGACCGACACGCATATATCAAATTATCACCTGTATCTTTTCCACCTAGTTTTTTGGCAAAAATGTGGTCAAGTGCTAAATTCTCAGTTGAACCACAATAGCTGCATTTTGTACCTGACAATAACTTCTCTTTCTCATCATCAAATAATGTTCGGATGTTCATCGTTCCTTCGATAAGTCCTTTGAACAGCTTCGCTCTTATCATGTAGTTAAAAGTAGCATATTTCGCTTGTTTTCTATCTACAGCTGTATGCGCCATAGCGATATTGGCATACGACCAAAACAAGACTTCTTGTACGGTGTTTAGTTCTTTTTTGGCCACCATGCCTCCTGTTGCGCCTAACAGTATCTTTTCTACGGATTCTATCAGGGCGGCAGTGTACCACCTCCCTGAGCCTGTGTCAAACACGAAATGCCCTGCTTAACTGACGATATGTCATCAACAATAGCCGTTGTTGACGGATTGTGTTGTCGTAGGTATTATTATGCGGCATTCAGTTCAATTATCTGTGCGAGTTATGAAGGACTTCCAAGAACATATCGTAAAGGCGGCTCACGTGCCGTAGAAGAATGCTCCCTATTATGTCGGTTGGGTGCGCCATGTCTATGAATATGCGGAGCGACCCCTGGGTAAACCTTTGCCCTTGGAGTTAGAGCAGCAAGCCCTGGCCAAGCTTCAACACCGTGGCGAGGACTGGCAGGTGAAGCAGGCCCGCCATGCTCTGAGGCTCTATCGCTACTTCCTGAACTCACAAACCACTCCGGACAAGTCGCACCCGCGCAGGGGGTGTCATGAGGCGTGGAACGAGGTGATGGAGAAAGTGCGTCGCGTCATGCGGCTCCAGCACAAATCGCTGCACACAGAGAAGACGTATCTCCTGTGGCTCCGTCGCTTTGCGTCGTTTGCAGAGGGCAAGTCGCCCGGGCAAGTCGGCGAGGATGACGTCACCAGTTTCCTGAGTTCGCTGGCTGTGGAGGGCAATGTCTCAGTCGCCACACAAAAGCAGGCTCTCAACGCTCTGGTTTTCGTGTTCCGGTGCGGCTTGGAGCGCGAACCAGGCAACCTCTCCGGAGCCGTGCAGGCGCGGTACCATCGACGGATTCCCACGGTGCTCACGGTCGGTGAGGTTCATCAACTGTTTGACAAGATGGATGGTGTGGCCAGGCCCATGGCTCAACTCATCTACGGCAGCGGTCTGCGGCTGTTCGAGTGTCTCCGGCTGCGCGTCAAGGACGTGGACTTGGAGCAGTGTACGCTCACGGTGCACGCGGGAAAGGGAGACAAGGACCGGATGACCGTCCTGCCTGAATCTCTCGTGTCTCCCCTCATGGAGCACCTCAGGCAGATTCGCAGCCTGCACGAAGAAGACAGGGCGCACAATGTGCCTGGAGTCGAACTGCCCCATGCTCTGGAACGGAAATACCCTAACGCCGGGACTGAATGGGCGTGGTTCTGGGTGTTCCCTGCCCGAAACCTGTCCGTTGATCCTCGCTCTCGCACCGTCCGGCGACACCACGTTTTACCCGACACACTGCAACGGCGGGTTCGAGAAGCGGTTCGCGCCTGCGGTTTCGCCAAGCCGGTGAGCGTCCACACGTTGCGGCACAGCTTTGCGACACACCTCCTGGAGAAGGGATACGACATCCGCACGTTGCAGGAACTCCTCGGTCACGCCAACCTCCAGACGACGATGATCTACACCCATGTCGCTAAGAAGAATAAACTCGGCGTGCGCAGTCAGCCGGTCGGAGTGTGATCTCAGGCGAATGAGATAATCTCCGCGAAGGACTTCGTGTGCGCCCATGTTCCGGTTCTGCCATGTCTTTCCTCCATCGAGACTGAGGAAGCTCTGCGGCGCGAGCGGGAGGCTTTCCATCGCCAGTGGTCAGTTCTGCAGACCCTACCGGAGGTCATCCATGGCGGCATCGAGCTGACGTTCTGCCAACTCGACCCATTCAATGCAAACAGTCTCGACGATTTCTTCCCAGGGGATCCTTCCTTCAATATATCGACCGAGCAACTACTCACGCCACATCTGCTGAACTCCCACGCGCAGCGCTCGCGCCAGCAATTCATCCTCTGGCTGTTCGGTCTCACGGGCCAGCGTATTCAGGCAAGTCAATGTGTCTGTGACCGTTCTTCCTCCAGTACCTAACTCCCTTTATTTGTGCCCTTGCCGTCCTGATTATGGTGGTGTGGATATACCGCCGTCAACCAAGCTGGAGGGACGCTCATTCGCCTCACGGCTCGGTTGTTACGCCCCGTCCTCATCAATCATCCACTTCGCCAGCTCAAGTGCGTAGTCGAGTTTGTGCAGCAATACTGGTTCCGGGCAGCGGATTTCTCCCGGCACCTCGAAGTTGAAGGAGCCCTTGAAGCTGGTTTTGCGCAATGCCTGCATGAAAGGAGTCCATTTCACCGTGCCGCGGCCGTACGGGAGCATGTGGTCATCGCCATGGCCCAGGTTATCGGCGACATGCAGCGCCCTGAGATCGCTTTGGGCTTCCTGCACAAACTCCGCCTGATCGACCCCGGCGATGTTGGCATGACCGGTGTCGAGACAGATCGCAAGGCAATCTGAACCCACGGCGAAGAGGAACTCCTTGAGTTCCGCAACGGTGCCTCCGTCTCCCTTGCGGGTCATGTTCTCAAGACATATCTGCGTGGGCCCGCCTTTCGCGTACTCTGCCACCTGTTGCAGCGCTCGGACACGCCGCTCAAAAATCCGTTTCTTCGACCACCTGGCCTTCGCCAGCGAAAAGCCGCCGATATGGTACACTCCTGCCTTGATGCCGATCGCGTTAAAGAGATCAATCCATCGCTTCATGAAGTCCACGGACGCAGCCAACTCCACGTCCTTCGCAGGGGACATGTCTTGCAGACGCCTCCCCTCCAGATCCTCCGGGCGGCAGCCTTTGTTGAGCATGAAGAAGTGTCCTTGGGGAATGTCCACGCCGAGGTCGTTGATATACTTGCGGAATTCTGCGCCCACTTTCAGGGGGTCGCCTTCCTTGAGCAGGTCGTGCGCGTGTTCCTCGCCCAATTCCACGCATCGCCACCCATGATCGTAAAATGTCTTGATGGCTTCCCGGGGAAGCTGTTCAACCAGGTAAGCGGTCCACATTGATGCTTGCATCTATTTCCTCCCTAAGCGGCACGGCCGCGATTTTACATTGCATATTCAATATCTCAAAGGAAGCGTAAGACAACGTCACTGGAAGGCTATATCACCTCGCAATTGAAGAACTCCACCGATCGCAGGTCATATGATCCCGGTCCGGATTCGCAGGACTCGGAGGAGCTGCACTCACCCTTCGCATCGAGAATCTGTAACGTCACCTTCTGCGCCTTGCTCGAGGGGAACCGGCAGATGGCCTTGTGACCGATGTTGTATCCCTCGTGCAACAACACGGGTTCGTCTCCGAAGGAGATGCTCAGACTAAACCGGCGGATATGCTCCCCGTGGGTCTGGTCCTCCATGAGCACTGCGTGGTCTATTAGCACGGGTTTCGCAAACTCGTAGATAAAGGAGTTGTCCTGCCGCTCGACCGATTTAACCGGAAGAGGATTCCCGAAGCGCCGCCGAATTTCCGCACCGAACTTGAGCAGGCGCGCCGAGTCTTTGTCGGGCAGAAGACCGCGTCGATCCGGCCCGATGTTGAGCAGCAGGTTACAGCCGCGGCCGACCGAGAGAAAGTAGAGTCCCATCAATTCCTCAACGCTCTTGACCGTGTGTTCGTCGGCATCTTCGTAGAACCAGTTGCGCTCTCGCATGCGGCAATCGCATTCCGCAGGCAGCCAGCGTGGGCCGCCCATTGCGTCCTTTGACATCGTCTGCACCGAGAAGGGAACTTTTTCCACCGTGTTCCAGCAGGGCAAAGGCGCGACACCGGCTTCATTGCCGACCCACCGGAAGTCGGGATCGCCCATGTTGAAGATGAGGATGCGGGGTTGCATGCGCCGGATCTCCGAGACGATGCGCGCCCAGTCGTACGTGTGTCCTTCCGACCCGCACCCATCGAACCAGAGAATGTCGATCTCACCGTAGTTGGTGAGTAACTCGGAAATCTGGTTGACGAAGTGGTCGTCGTAGGCGGTGGGATACTCGAAAACAGGATTGCCCCACTCGGCGGGGGAGTAGTAGAGTCCGGGGCGCATCCCATGTCTGCGGCACGCCTGGGTGAACTCCAAGACCACGTCGCCTTTGCCGCCTTTCCACGACGCCTGCGCGAGGCTGAAGGTGGAGTGCTGCGAAGGCCAGTTGGCGAAGCCGTCATGGTGTTTCGCCGTCAGCACCATGTACCGCGCTCCGGCTTGCTGCGCGGTGGTGACCCACTGGTTGCAGTCGAACTGCGTGGGGTTGAACGCTTCGGGGAACATCGGCTTGCCATCCCAATCTCGGTGCCCTTCATGGAAGCTCCGAATGCCGAAGTGCAGGAAGATTCCGAATTCCCAGTCCTGGTATTCGAGTTGACGAGGGGTAGGCAAGGTGGTCGCAGACATCAATTCGTCCTCCAATGATCATCGGCCGTGGGATGCTTCACCACTGAAAAACAATGGTATTGTGTTGGTCGGGATGGTCGCGCAAATCAGAGTAAGCGCGCGGAGCGTCCTCGACAGGAACCGGCGAAGTGACGATGTCATCCAGCGGGAGGTCGTCGTGTCGTATGCGCTCGATGGCCGCCAGACGATCAGCCACCGTCCGGTCTCCTGGCTTCAATACCACAACCCCCTCCGCGTTGCCCGACAGTCCCCCCGGCCCGACTTCGTGCTTGTGAGTGTAGGTGGCCAGATAGACCAGCCGCGGCCAATAGAGGGCATTGCTGTGCAACCGGGTCACGCGGTAGTCGCTGTTGGTGGCGCGGGCCGCGGGCTGCCGCAGGATCTGGTTTGCCAAGTCGACACCACTGCGGCTGCCTGAAGCCTCAATGACGATATCCGCTCCGCCGGCAGTGTGAGCGAGAAGGCGCTCGCGGGTATCTCCGTCGTTCGCGTTGATTGCCGTTACGCCCCAGCGCCGCGCGCGGTCCAGTCGGGATTCCACCAGGTCAACGACCAGCACGCGGGCCCCGTGGTGCTTCAGCCACAGCGCGGCGAACGCGCCGATTAACCCCTGACCAATCACCACCGCTGTCTCCCCCCGAGACGGGTAGGCGCAAGTGACGCCACGCCAACTAATCGCCGCGACCTCGGCGGCGACGTACTGCCACGGATCGACGTTCTCCGGGAGCTTGAGAACGGAGTCGTAGCCCGATACGGTCGCCCGGTGCATCCCCGCCTGACCTCCCCACAGAGAATAGATGCCGGGGAGAGGCAGTGGATTGCGGCCGGTAACCAGTTCCCCGATTCCCCACCCCTTGACCTCCGCGCCGATCTCGACGACGCGTCCGACCCATGCGTATCCGGGGATCAGTGGGAATTTCCCGCGAGATTCGTGGATGCCGCTGAGAACCCTTAATTCGGTGCCGGGTGAAACGAAGGAGTAGATGGTCTCACAAACCACTTCTTCCGGCCCGCATGGGGGAAGATCAAACTCCTGCACGGTGATTTTATCGCGATCATCAAAAACGATGGCCTGGGTTCTATTGCTCATGTCTCACCTCCGGAAAAGGCTCCCTGTAGATTCGGATCCGTCCGCTCGTGTCCCCGAGGTTTACCATTTTTGTTGACATTCGGTCAATAGCAACGTAGCATGAATGCGGCACCAATCTTCCGAGGGGGCTGCAAGTTGACTCTGTTGCGCGGTCTCATTATTCTCTTTGTGGTGGCGTTGAATATGTCTGCTGAATGCGAAGAGACTCACGAATATGTCCCTGGAGCATCTGCGCGCGTCAGGCATCCGGCGACGACGCTGAAAGCCGAGGATCTCGACCGCGCGCAACGCAACATCATAGCACACGCATGGGCGAAGGAATACGCCAAGAACGCGATGACAACGGCCGCCAGCGCCGCGGCGGGCGTCACGCCGGAGTGGCTCCGGCAGATGGGCCCGGAAACCACACCGGGGGACACGCTGTTCACGCCGTGTCCGGCCTGCCGGGATCAGGGAAAGCCAGTACACCCTCACGGGCTCTGGCAATGGTCACCCGACAAACCCGACCAGCTCCAGTGCAAGTCGTGTGGAACTATTTTCCCGAACGAGCGCTACCCGGAGTCCATCGTGCTCACTGCGAAATGGGGAGGCGAGCAAAAATTCACCTTCTATGGCGGACCGACTTTTGTGATCTTCAGTCTGCGCGAGGGACGCCCCAGTTTCACCGGCAATATGCGCGCGTACAAGGTCAACTACGTTCAGTCGCGCCTCTCCAACCTGACCTTGGGATATGCTCTCTCAAAGGAAGAGTCCTTGGCCGCCGCGGCGCGACTCATTTTGCTGCGGTTCGCTGACACGTATCCGCGCTGGTTGGTGCATTCCGGTTACGGCGACTATGCCGATATGGACCCGAAAATAGCCGCGGCGCAGATCAACAATCTCCCCGAACCGGAACTAGTCTACCCACCCAACCAGCCCGACCGCAAGCTGCACACCGGCTATTGGTCCGCCGGCCGCGCTCGAGGCGTGGGGATGGAGCAAGGCTTCGTTGTGACGTGCGTGGAAGCATACGACTTGATGTATGACGCGACGTTCGAAGGCAAGCCACTCTTCTCGGATCAGGACCGACTGAAGATCGAGCGCGACCTGCTCTTCGAGGGCGCCTCGATGCTGTGGCCCGACCCGAACCTCAACAACAAATCAGTCGGAGGGCGAATGGCCTGTTTGCTGGTGGGACTGTGCCTCGGCAATCCTGAGTTGGTGCGGTTCGGCTGGTCGGGTTTCGAGCACACAGTCAACGACTGGTTCCTGGACGACGGGGCCACCTCCGAATCGCCCGGCTACGCGAGCATGACCCTTAGCGGCGTCTGGCCAATTGCGGAGGCGATGAAGGGCTACTCCGATCCCCCGGGGTATTTGCCCAAGGGCGGGCCGCGCATCCACAACCTCAACCCCTACCATGACACCTGCTATCCGTTGGTGTGGCGGGCCATGTACAACACGTTGCAGGGGGATCTGAAGTACCCTCCCATTGAGGACTCCTATTCCAGCAGTTCCCTGAGTGCGCTCTCTATTGAGCTAATGGCCGCTAACTATGACGATCCTCGGTACCTTGCGCTGCTGAAGGAAGTGGCGGGCGCGGACCTGTCGGGGGGATCGCTCAGCAAGGCGATCTTTCTCAGGGACCCAGAGCTCGCCAAACGCCCGTCGTCGTCGATCCATTTCGAGGACGTTACCTTCCCGGAATTGCGCTGGGGAGTGTTCCGGACGGGCGCGCATGGGAGAGACGGCTTCCTCTGCCTCAATGCCGATGAGTTCCGCGGGCACCACCATTACGACAGCCTCGATCTCTATTACTGGAGAGACAACCAGGAACTGCTGTCTGACCTTGGCTACCTCTGGGATCATCCCGACAAGCGCTACCTGTATCGCACCGCCGCCCACAACCTGGTGGTCATCGACGGGAAGGAGCAGGCGGGACGCGGTCAACGCGGCGGACAGTTCCATCTGTTCTCTCCGGTTTTGCCCTTCAAGGTGATGGAAGCTTCGTCCCGCGCGTACCCGGACGCGTCCGTCTATCGCCGCACGGTGATGCAGATTGACCACGGCGACAAACACAGCTACGTTTTGGACGTCTTCCGCGTATTGGGTGGGGAGCAGCGCGACTATCTCTTCCACGGACCGAACAATGAATATCGCGTGGGAGGTATGGGTTTGGCGCCATGGGCAGGCGACGCGGCGAGCATTGGCTATGCCGCGCTCAAGAACGTGCGGACCGCCACAGGTTCAGCGCCGTGGAAGATTTCCTGGGAGCTTCCCGACCAGCGCTCCTTCACTGCGTGGTCACCAGGAGGTGTCGGGGAGCAGGTCTTCATCGGCGAAGGCTGGGGACAACGCGACTGGAAGAACAGCGACCGCGGCGCCACTTTGCCGTACGTCATGCGCCGACTTACCGGAGATGAACCCAGTGTGTTCATCTCGGTCTTCGAGGGAAGCAAGAGCGGAGAAGAATGTGTAAGGAGCGTTCGATCCCTCAAAGTCGCGGGCGACCTCGCCACTTTGCCTGTTGCAGTGGAAGTGCAGCAGGATGGTCTTGTCGACGTGTTCTTTTCCGCGGTGGGCGCAAGCCCTGCCTTGGTTGAGACCTCGGCAGGCAGACTGGCAGTCAAAGGCCTCGCCGCCCACGTGACGTTGCGCGATGGACAAGCTGTGACCGGTTCGCTCATCGGGGGAACGTCTCTCAAGATCGGGCGTTTGGAGTTGACCTTGCCCGTTGCAGTCTATCGCGGCGCCGTGACCGGTCAGCGCGCATCGGAGCATGACGGTTACTACGAGATCGCCGGGAATCTGCCACCCGTTCCTGAGGGAGCGCACCAGACCTTGTTCGTGGACGACGGCAAGCAACGCCGCGCATTCCCCATCCTGTCCATGGAAGCGAAGAACGGCCGCGCGACGCTCCGTGTCAAATCAGCCACCGAAGGATTCGACCCGCTTCCAGGGAAGTCGTGGGAAATCATTCCACGAATAGACAAGCGAGCGATACGCTGATTGCGCTGCGGACACAATCAGGGAATTGTCCATCCCGACTCGTCGGGACCACGCGAGAAGAGAATTCGGCGTGCAAGGATGCGATTCATTCCGCACTCCCCCGATGGCGTCGGGGCAGGCTCCATCTGCATTTTCTGGAGGGAAGCGAGCATTGAGAACAGCAGCGGGATTCGTGACACTGATTGTCCTGGCGGGTGCTCCCCAAGCGTCGGCAGCGAGGTTGGCGCTGGTGCAACAGGTAGCAGGGGAGGCGCGCTCCGCGTACAGCATCTATGCGGACACGGCAGCGCCGTCACCCATCAAGCTGGCGGCGGAAGAGATTCAACGCGCCCTCGCGATTTCAACGGGTATTAAGCTGCCGATTGCGGAGGCGCCGTGCGTTCCCATGATCTGCCTGGGTGATAACGCGGTTGCGCGTAAGGCTGGTCTGTCTGCGGAGAAGCTGCCCGATGAAGGCTTCCGTATCGTCACGAAGGGGAAGAACCTCTACATCCTGGGCAAGGATTCCGAAGACAACTACCCGTGGCGCGGCTGGGAGAGCCGCGGGACGCTGTTCGGAGCGTATGAATTCCTGGAGAGAATCGTCGGGGTGAGGTGGCTCATGCCCGGAGAAGTGGGTGAAGAGATTCCTGCGCTGAAATCCTTGAGCGTACCCAATCTGAATGTTGTCCAGTCGCCCGATTTCATGATTCGGGAACTGATGGACATTCAGAATCAGGTTCGCTCACCGCATCCGAAGGACCCTGGCACGCAGAACGTCGATCGCTGGCTGCTGCGCCACAAGAACCCGAACGTCTCCGACGCGTTCAAGTCGAGCCGCAGCAAGATTCTCTGGGGACACGCATGGGACCAATTAGTGACCAGGAAGGATTTGGAGGAGCATCCAGAGTGGCAGGCGGTTTCCGGCGGACGCGGCAAGTTTTGCACTTCCAACCCCGAAGTGGTGAAACATTTCGCACAAGGGGTCATCCGATGGTTGGACGAAAATTCCGATCGTCGTTCAGTGTCGATCACGCCGGAAGATGGCGGCGACTTCTGCAAGTGCGACACGTGCAAAGCGGGAACCGAGCAGGACTGGCATGGCAACCTGTCGTACACACCCGTGATCCTGAAGTTCTACAACGACGTGGGGAGAATCGTGGCGCAGAAACATCCCGGCCGGATTGTCGGCGGTCTCGTCTACTACAACTACATGTATCCTCCGAAAGCGCCAATCGAGATGGAACGCAACGTGTGGCTGTGGCTCGCGCCCCTCAACTACTACGGCTGGGGATTGGCGAAGCCGATCTACCAGGAAGAGCTACCCCGATTGATCTCGGGCTGGACTGCCGTTACCCCCAATTTCCTGTATCTGAATTTTTCGGTTTGGTTCCGGTCGCTGAATGGCACACCGCTGCCGCCGGGACTTCCGCTGCTCAAACTGGAAATACCCACAGCCCACAGGACAGGCGCGAAAGGCGTCGGCATGGTGGGCATCGGCGCCTGGGGCTACGGCGGATGTGAGAATTACATCCTCGCCAAGCTGCTGTGGGACGCGGAGTCGGACGTGGACGCGCTCTACCGGGAATGGATGCAGAAGACCTACGGCCCCGCATGGAAGACGATGGACCAGTTCGTCATGATGATCGAGGACCGCGTGCTCGCACGCAAGCATGAGGAGAACCCGCGGTACTCCGGAGACAACTACGAGGTCAACTATGATTTTGTCGAGCAGGTCTACAAGCCGATCTTCTCCGAAATGGAGCGCCTCTATCTGCAGGCGATGTCGGAAGTGAAGACCGACAAGCAGAGCCAGCGCCTCGCAATGCTGGGCGACAATCTCGTCATGCTGCACTACAACCTGCGCAAGGCCGATATGCTCGCCGAGCCTGAGAAGTCGACGTTCTTCCGGACCGATGAGCAGTACGTGCAATTTCTTGCAGCGACAGAATTCGCGCTGTCGATGTATCGCGACCACGGCCACCGGGATGTGCCGTTGCTGTTTCACGGTTCCTTCAGTGACGAGGGAGAGAATCCGCCCATGGAGGTCCGCAAGGCTGTTGTCCATCGTATACCCAAGGCAACGCCTGCTCCGGTGATCGATGGCGACCTGTCCGACGCTGTCTGGGGAGGAGCAAACACCACGGGTGAGTTCCGTCGCGTTGGTGGGAAGGCTCCTGTGGAGCGGCAAACGAAAGCACAACTGCTTTATGATAACAACAACATCTATTTTTCCTTTGCTTGCCAGGTGCAGGCCCCAAAGAATTACCCGAAAGCGGTGACAGAACGGGACGGCAACGTCTTCGCGGACGAGTGTATCGAAGTTCTGCTGGCGACCTTCCCCCAACGCGAAGCAGAAGTACTGGCACCTGGCTCTCGGCGCGGCGAATGGTCAATGGGACGGCGTCGTCAAGACACCGCGCGAGAACCTCGAATGGATCAGCGCTACACGTGTAACCGAAGAAGGATGGACCGCGGAGATGTGCATTCCCCTCAAGGGTATTGGTATCGACTCACCGCCCGCGGGGAAGACCGTCAAGGCAAATCTCTGCCGTACCGAATACCCTCCCGGAGGAGGCGTTGTCCACAGTTCGTGGAACGCCGTCTACCGCGGGTTCCTGGAACCGTATAGCTTTGGGGAGTTGGTGTTCGGGGAGTAATGAGTTCACTGAGAGAAGCGTATCTCCCGTAAAATGCGCGGAATCACGCAGAAGGCCTTTTGTTTGGTCCGGATCTATATTGGTTTCGGTTGAGAAACCACTGTTTGCCGCTTTCGTAGGGGCGGTCTCCGACGTGCCCACGTATGCGTAAGACCTCTTCGTGGTGGGCACGTCGACTGACCTGACTGGAGGCAACATATCCAATGCCACAACTCTATCAAGGATCTGCTCAGCAATTCAATGTCGTGTGCAAGTCGGATGTCATGGTGCCGATGCGAGATGGCACGCAACTGGCGACGGACCTGTACCTCCCCGCGCTGGACGGTAAGCCCGTGTTGGGCCGTTTCCCTGTCATTCTCGAGCGCACTCCTTACGACAAAGCCGCAGCGGGGAACGTAACCAACGGGCGTTACTTTGCGCGGCGCGGCTACGTTTGCGCCGTGCAAGATGTTCGGGGACGGTTCGGTAGCGAGGGCACATGGTATCCCTTTGCGCAGGAGGCGCCAGACGGCTACGCCACAGTCGAATGGTTGGCCGCACAGGAATGGTGCGACGGGAAGGTTGGGACCATGGGAGGTTCCTATTGCGGCAGCGATCAGAGCGCGCTGGCAACACTGAATCCCCCGCACCTCGCAACGATGATTGTTGCGGTGGGAGCATCGAGCTACTACCACTGCTCGATGCGGCAGAATGGGGCGCTCGAACTGCGCTTCATCATTTACGCTTTCCGCATGGCCATCACCAGCAAGGAAGCCCTTGCGGACCCCAATCTTCAGGCGGCGGCACGGCAGGCATTTGACCGGATTGGTGAGTGGATCTCGCTAGGGCCCCTCAGAGCAAGCACCTCCCCACTGCAACTCCTGCCCTCCTATGAACGATGGGCGCTGGACATTCTCACCCACGGTGAATACGACGACTACTGGAAGCAACGCGGCTACGCCATCAGCCAGTACTATGAGCAGCACGCCGATGTTCCCACCTTGTACATCGGGGGTTGGTACGATTCCTACGCCCGGGCCACCTGTGAGAACTTCATCGCCCTCAGGAGAATCAAAAAGTCCCCTCAGGCACTGCTCATGGGCCCGTGGACTCACGGCGGCTGGGGAGTGACGTACGCCGGGGACCTGGACTTTGGCGTGCAATCCCATATTGACTATAACGACCTACGGCTCGCCTGGTTCGACCGCTACCTGAAAGGTTTCCGTAGTGAAGCCGCGGACTGGTCGCCGGTGAGGATCTTTGTGATGGGCGCCGGAAACGACGCGCGGAACTACGGTGGACGTATTGACCGCGGAGGCCACTGGCGGGATGAGGATGACTACCCGCTGTCTCGCGCAAAGCCCGCGCCCTACTATCTTCACGGCGACGGCCAACTCTTGCCGCACGCGCCCGCTGAAGCCGCGTCGCCCTCTGTTTTCACTTTCGATCCCTCGAATCCCGTTCCCACCGTGGGGGGAAGCATCTCCGCTGCCGACCCCCTCATGCAGCCAGGGGGCTTCGATCAGCGCGGGCGCGCAGACTTCTTTGGATGCAAGGACGGCTTGCCTCTGAACGCCCGGAACGACGTCCTCAGCTTCCAGACGCCGCCCTTCGAGAGGGACACCGAGATCACCGGACCCGTTGAAGTGATTCTCCACGCCTCCTCCTCGGCGCAGGATACCGATTTTACCGCCAAACTCATCGAGGTGATTCCCGCGTCCGTGGACGATACGGCTGGGCTTGCGATCAACCTGACCGACTCCATTATTCGGACGCGCTACCGCAACGGCTGGGACAAGACGGAACTGCTGGAACCGGGGAAGATCTACGAACTGCGATTCCAGCTTTATCCCACATCGGTGGTTGTGAAGGCAGGGCATCGCCTGCGAGTGGACATCTCTTCCAGTAACTTCCCCCGGTTTGATGTTAACCCAAACACCGGAGGACCGCTGGGGCTGGAGAGACGAGTGCAGAAAGCGGACCAGTCGATCCACCATGATGCAGAACACCCATCGCGTCTCCTGCTGCCGGTTGTGGGTGGCGGGTAGGAGGCAGGATGATGCTGGTGTATGCAGATTAACCGAACACTACGACGGATCGAGCGCTGCCTTCTCTCGCTTGCGGAGGTGCTGCGAGGTGCGCGGGTTATGATTTCGATATGAGCGGACTGTGTTAGAATTGTCTACGCACATGAACAGGACGTTCTGGCAAGACATGAACTGAGGAGGGGTTTAGATGATGGAAAAGCACCCAGGGAAAGTTTGTTCGACGTGTTATCTGGCGCTCTGCGTAGTGGCTTCACTTGCCGTCGCGATTCCGGGACGATCACAGGCGCTGCTGCCACAGGACGCCCGGCTGGCCATTGCGGGAGACTCGATTACCGAGCAGAAGCTGTACAGCAAGTATATGGAGGCATACTTGGTTGCATGTGCAGGGCGAACAGACATCAGCGTGTTCCAGTACGGCTGGGGCGGCGAGAGGGCGCAGGGGTTTGCGGCACGTTTAGCGAATGACCTCGCGGACTTTCGCCCCACGATTGTCACGACCTGCTATGGCATGAACGACGGCAGCTATCGCCCCTACGAAGACTCGATTGGCGCATACTACGAGCAGTTCATGCGAGCGACCATCGCGGGGCTGAAGGAGATGGGTATCCCCACGATCGTCGTCGGGTCCCCTGGAGCCGTTGACACGAAGTACTTCCGCGCTGGACAGAAATGGGGCGAGGTGGACGTGTCCATCGGCTACAACGACAACTTGCGGCACCTGCGGGACATCGACGAGAAGCTGGCAAAGGAGTTTGCTCTCACCTTTGTGGATGTGCACACCCCGCTGATCGGAGCGATGGCAAAAGGCAAAATGGCGCTCGGGGAGGACTACGATGTTTGTGGCCGAGACGGCGTGCACCCGGGACCCAATGGACAGTTAGTGATGGCGTATGCCTTCCTGAAGGCGTTGGGCTGCGACGGTAATCTCGGCACGATACATATCGATATGAGCGGTGGCACCACGGTTACCGAGGGGCACAAGGTATTGTCGACAGGCGCAGGCAAGGCAGAGATCGAGAGCTCGCGCTATCCATTCTGCCTTGATGGAGATGCGAAGTCCTCCGGGGGAACGCGCAGCATTGTTGCCTACTTCCCCTTCAATCAGGACCTCAACCGGATTACGCTGAAAGTCAGCCATCTCGATTCTGAGAAGGCGAAGGTAACATGGGGAGAAGAGACGCAGGAGTTCACCCGGGCACAACTGGAGTCGGGCGTTAACCTCGCTGAAATATTCCAGCGCACTCCCTTCGACACAGCCTTCCGGAATGTTCTACAGGCGGTTGCCGTGAAGCAGAGCTACGAGACAAACATGATCAAGGGAGTCATCACCCAGTTCCGGTTCCTGAACAGTGAGTTCAAAGATGATGCTGAAGTCAAGGCGGCGACCGAAGTCCTCCGGAAGAAACTCATGGAGCGCCACGCCCCCCTGGAAGCAAATGTCCGCGCCGCCGTGGTTCCGGTGAAGCACACGATCTCGGTGGAGGCGGTGAAGTAGTCCGGTGGACAATTGGGTCGGGCCTGGCCCGAGATGGGTTTACATCAGGCGAGCATGGGAACGCCGTCCGGACTTCCCTCGCGGCGTTCCCATTTTTTCATCGCGCTCTTACGGGTTCGCGCGGGTCTGACCCACATTGGTATTCCGAACCCATTTGACGTGACCGTCATAGAAGGCCATGTTCATGCCTTGGCTGTGGCGAGAGTCCAAACGCGCCGGCGAGGAAGAGTAGCCGACGGCCAGACCCCCGTTGGGGAGAGCGCCGCCATTCTGATAGAAATACGGGCGTTCCTTCCCTTCGGCAAACACACAGGTTTCGGCTACATAGCTGAAGTCGGCCAAAGGCTTTCCTTCGTTGCCGTAGTTATAGGTATAACTCAACGCAACGCTCGCCCATTCCGCACCCCAGTAATTGCTGGCTCCTGCCTGCAGGCTGACACAATTTTGCAGTGTGTCGCTCGGGCAGGCATAGACCTGCCAGTTCTTGATGTACGGTTGCATCCCGTCCCACACGTTCACGTGGGAGTTCATGTACGTGGTGGAACCGTAAGGCAACGCCTCATCATAGTCCTGCACGTACATCATCAATGCGGTGCCCAGTTGTTTCATGTTGTTCTGGCATGAGGCCGTTCTTGCCTTCTCCCTCGCCCGGGCAAATACCGGAAACAGAATCGATGCGAGGATCGCGATGATCGCGATCACCACCAATAATTCAATGAGCGTGAAGCCCATTCGGGCGCGGCGGTCCCTGCCTGGTTCCCCTGCGGATCGCATGTCCGCGGAACCCGCAAAAGCAATCTGACCCCTTCTCCTAACGTT
>Ga0100395_1001846_pt1 | contig 16071 bp, 13 predicted proteins | sample CryGeymeta201519_FD_81542 | JGI IMG/M metagenome (GOLD analysis project Ga0100395, IMG submission 81542) | Groundwater microbial communities from Crystal Geyser aquifers in Utah, USA - Crystal Geyser metaG 2015-19 | ecosystem: Environmental > Aquatic > Deep subsurface > Groundwater | place: USA... | reverse complement strand
CACCGAGTCTCTTTCAATTTCCCTGATTTTTTGCAAAATAACTTGCTTTGCGGCCTGCGAAGCGATTCTGCCGAAATCCGATTGGTCTTCAAGCGGAAATTCAAGTTCTTCACCGACTTCAACGCCCTTTTTTATTTCTTTCGCTTCTTTCAGCCAAATGTGGCGGTCGGGGTTATAAACCGGCAAAAGTTCTTCCTCCGATTCAACTCTTTCTTTTTCAACTTCGCCTTGTTCAAGTTCTTCTTTTACGCGGACAGAATTTTCATCAGCTACAAGTTTAACCTGCGAAAATTTCATGTCGCCGGTTTTAGGATTTAATTTACATTTAATAAGCTCGCCTTTTTTGCGGTATTCTTTTCTATAAGCCGCGGCAAGAGCCGCTTCAATGGCGCCGAAAATCGCTCCGGCGTCTATTCCCTTTTCTTGGGCAATCGTCTCAATCGCCCTATTCAAAGCTTTAAGGTCTAACATAAATTATAAAATCCGAAAAATATAATCCAAAACTTTATCCGAATAAATCCGAAAGTTGTTGTAGTTTTCGGATAATTTCGGATGCTTTCGGATGTACTTTTCGGATACTTCGGATGTCTATATGATAGATAAAAGAATAAAAAGTGTCAAATTATAAATCCGAAAAATATAATCCAAAACTTTATCCGAATAAATCCGAAAGTTGTTGTAGTTTTCGGATAATTTCGGATGCTTTCGGATGTACTTTTCGGATGTCTTATAGAAACAGGGCGCCCGAGAAATCAATTATGAATGCCGCAGATTTTGCGTTCTGTCAACTAAAATTTGCGCGAACAAAATTCATAAACTATAATGGTGAATATGAAATTTGTCCACTTACACCCCGCACTAAAAACTTCGTTTTAGTACGGGGCAAGCACCCATCTAAAAAACTATGAAATTTATACACCTACATACACATTCTCACTATTCCCTATTAGACGGTTTGGCAAAAATAGACGACATTATAGACCGCGCCAAAGAATTGGGGATGAAAGCCATTGCCCTCACCGACCATGGTAATCTTTATGGCGCGATTGAATTTTACAAAAAAGCCGTCAAAGCCGAAGTGAAACCGATTTTGGGAGTTGAAACATATGTCGCTCCCCGCTCACGATTTGAAAAAGAAAATAAAATAGACGACCAATACTCCCATTTGATTTTACTTTGTGAAAATAATACCGGCTGGAAAAATTTAATCCAGCTTGTCACCAAATCCTATCTTGAAGGATTTTATTATAAACCCCGCGTGGATAAAGAAATCTTAAAACAGCATAGTGAAGGACTTATCGCGCTTTCGGCATGCGTTGCCGGAGAAATTCCGCAACTCATTTTAAACCGAAATCTTGAAGAAGCCGAAAAAGCGGTACGCGAATACCAAGAAATTTTCGGCAAGGAAAATTTTTTTCTTGAAATCGGCTACCATCCGAATTTTGCCGATGCCGAAAAAGCAAACATCGGATTAAAAAAACTTTCAGAAATTACCGGCGCTCCGCTTGTGGCGACCCAAGACATCCACTATATAAAGCCTGAAGACGCCGAATATCATGACATTCTTTTGGCGGTGCAGACCGGCAACAAAACTTCCGATGATGACAGGCTCACATTGAAAGCCGATGATTTTTCAATGCGCTCGCAGGAAGATATGATGGAAATTTTTAAAGACACTCCCGAAGCGATTGAAAACACCGTCAAAATCGCCGAAAGATGCGATGTCAACATCACATTAAATAAAATTCTTCTTCCAACTTTTCAGTTGCCCGAAGGCGAAATTTCATCCATTGAATACCTTAAAAAATTGGCGAATGAAAGACTCCCAAGCCGCTTTGAAGTCGCCGACGCAAAAATTACCGAACGATTGGATTACGAGCTTGGCGTCATTGAAAAAACCGGATTCGCCGATTACTTTCTCATTGTGCAAGATTTCGTTAATTGGGCGAAAGAAAGAGGCATAGTCGTCGGCCCAGGCAGAGGCTCGGCCGCCGGCAGCTTGGTTTCGTATGTTTTAGGAATCACCGACTTGGACCCGCTAAAATACGACTTGCTTTTTGAAAGGTTTTTGAACCCAGACAGAATTTCAATGCCGGATATTGACCTGGATTTTACCGATGCCCGGCGCGACGAAGTTTTCGGTTACATCCGTGAAAAATACGGCGAAGATAAAGTCGCCCAAATAATCACTTTCGGAACAATGGCTGCCCGCGCCGCCATTCGCGACGCCGGCCGCGCGCTTGGAATGCCCTATTCTCTTTGCGACCAATTATCAAAAATGATTCCATTTAATCCCACTCAAGGGATGAAATCCGGCTGGCTCGATAAATCGCTCCAAAAAGTCGCGGAATTCAAAGAAATTTACGAAACGAATCCCGATGCCAAAAAAATCATAGACGCGGCAAGGCATCTTGAAGGCGTTGCCCGCCACGCTTCCGTCCACGCTTGCGGAATAGTCATCAGTAAAGACGCGCTGACTAATTTTGTTCCACTTCAAAGAGCGCCTCAAGACTCAAACATCATCATCACTCAATTTGAAATGCATAGCATTGAAGATTTAGGATTATTGAAAATGGACTTGCTCGGATTAAAAAATCTCACCATTATAGAAGAAGGTATCAGGCTCATAAAAGAAATCAGCGGAGACGACGTGAATATCTCCAATTTGCCGCTCGACGACAAAAAAGTTTTTAAGCTTCTCCAGGAAGGCGACACCACCGGAGTTTTTCAACTTGAGTGTTTATCGGGCGAAACAATTATTTCCAATACCACCATTAAAAAATTGTACGAGGAGAAAAATAAAAAAGTTTTAACTTCTATTTATTTAGATGAAGGGAAGACGCATAAAAATAAAATCGTTGACGTTCTGAAACGCAGTAAGAAAAACGTTTATGTTCTCGTCGGCGAAAATGGCTGGTATATCAAAGCCACTAAGAATCATTATTTTTTAACGGAAAATGGATGGAAAAAATTAAAGGATATAAAGCCAGAAGAAAAAGTCTTGCTAAAAACTAAAGCAAAACATTTAGTTTATAACGTCTGTAATGTTTGCGGAAAACAAATAAGCGGACAGAAAGAGGGCAAAAGCAACTTCTGTTATAAATGTTCGGCCACTTTCTATAAAAATCCAGCCAAAAAAGAATCAAAAGAAAAAATTAGAGAGGCAAGAATAAAATTTTACCAAAACGGAGGTAAGCCGTGGAACTATGGCCTTGCGGCGGAAAATAATGAAACACTAAGAAATACCGGCCTAAAAATATCAAAAGCGCTTACGGGAAAATCTTTGGAATACCGTTTAGGCAAAGAAAAAGCGGATGAATTTAAAAAAGCGCTCTCGGACAAATTCAAAGGAACGGGCAATCCGATGTTTGGAAAACGGTCGCCCCATCGAAAGGGCGGGTTTCGGGAAGATTTGGGGCATTATGTTCGTTCCAACTGGGAAGCGGATTTTGCCCGCATTTTAAATCTCTATAATTTAGAATATGAATACGAGCCGAAAACTTTTGCGCTGACTAAACCCAACGGCGAAGCCCTAAATTACACTCCCGACTTTTACGTAAAAAAATACAACGCTTTTTATGAAATCAAAGGGTGGTTTCACGACATAGACAAAGAAAAAGTGGATTTGTTTGAGAAACAATATCCCCAATACAACTTTGTTTTGATAAATACCACAAAATTCGCCGAACTCGCCATGAAATACAGAAATTTGGTCAAATGGGAATGTCCAAGAATCCCCGTAGAAAACAGTTTCCAATTTATAAAAGTGAAAGAGATAAAATATAGCGGTAAAGAGGAAACTTACGATATAGTAATGAAAACTCCCGGCAATAATTTCGTCGCTAACGGCTTTGTAGTTCATAACAGTAGCGGTATGCGGCGCCACCTTAAAGACCTCAAACCCAACGAATTTGAAGACATTATCGCCATGGTGGCGCTTTACCGCCCGGGTCCGATAGAGCTTATTCCCTCTTTCGTCAACCGCAAACACGGTAAAGAAAAAGTAACATATCTCCACCCAAAACTTGAACCGATATTAGAAAGCACCTACGGCATCGGAATCTACCAAGAGCAAATGATGAAAATAGCGCAGGAGCTCGGCGGATTCACGCTCGCCGAAGCCGACACTTTGCGCAAAGCCATCGGCAAAAAAATAAAATCTTTATTGGACTCCCAAAAAGAAAAATTCATAGAAGGCGGAATTAACAATGGTATAGACAAAAAAATCGCCGAAGAAATCTGGAATCTTTTCCCGCCCTTCGCGCGCTACGGCTTCAACAAATCGCACGCCGCCTGTTACGCTTTAATTGCCTATCGCACCGCCTACCTTAAAGCTTATTGGCCGATTGAATTTATGACCGCTCTTTTAAACTCCGACTCGGGCGACACCGACAGAATTTCTTTCTTAATGTCCGAGGCGCAGAAAAAAGAAATAAAAATTCTTCCGCCCGACGCCAACAGCAGTTTCGCCAATTTCGCTCCCGAAGAAAAAAGTATCCGCTTCGGGCTTTTGGCGATTAAAAATGTGGGCGCCGCCATTGTGGAAGCCATCATTGAAGAACGCCAGCGCGGCGGCCCATACCAGAATATGACCGATTTTCTCACTCGCGTCCGGCACAAAGATTTAAACAAAAAATCGCTGGAGAGTATGATAAAGGTAGGAGTATTTGATTCTTTCGGAATGGACAGAGGCGTTTTGTTGGCGAATCTTGATAATATTCTTGCTTTCTGCCAAAATATTAAAAAGTCCCAAAATTCTTCGCAAACCGGACTTTTCGGAAATAACTATCATAGTTCGGCGCTTTTTGAAAAAAATAAACAAGGGCAAACCGCGTTGCCGAAAGACAAACTCGCTTGGGAAAGAGAATTGCTCGGGCTTTACGTTTCGGGCCACCCGCTAAGCGCCTATTTTGAAAAACTTAAAAAATTCAACCCGACGCCGATTAAAAAAATATTGGCGGAAAAAGAAGGGTCAAACGGTGACACCACCCAAATCGCCGGAGTAATTCTAAACATCCATCGAATTGTCAGTAAACTCGGCCAACAAATATTATTCGTTACAGTTGAAGATTTGAGCGGTTCGGTTGAAATGATAGTTTTTTCGGACACCTTGGCGAAAAATCCCGCTATCTGGCGCGACAATAATATCATCATCGCGAATGGTAAAGTTTCATGGCGCAACGGCGAACCGAAATTTATCTGTCAGCAAGCGATAGAGCTGTAAATTTTATGAAAAAGGACCAAGTAAATAACGTAGAAAATATTAGGCATTCATTGTCTCATTTATTAGCAATGGCGGTTTTAGAAAAATTTCTCAAAACCGAATTAGGCATTGGACCTACCATTGAAAATGGATTTTATTACGATTTCGGCGGCATAAAAATCAGCGAAACCGATTTGCCGGAATTGGAGAAAAAAATCCGCGAATTAATCAAGCAAAATCTAAAATTCGAAAAGAAGTTTGTTTCTTTCGTCGAAACAAAAAAAATATTCTCAGGCCAACAGTACAAACTGGAACTTATCAAAGAACTGAACAAAAACAAAGAAAAAATATCCGTTTATCAAAGCGGCGATTTTACCGATTTGTGCGCGGGACCGCACGTGATTTCCTCATCCGAAATCAATCCCGATGCTTTTAAACTGACAAAGCTCGCCGGCGCCTATTGGCGAGGTAACGAAAAAAATCCAATGCTCACCCGCGTTTACGGTGTGGCTTTTGAAACGAAAAAAGAGCTTGAAGATTATCTTAAAATGCTTGAAATTGCCGAAAAATGCGACCACCGCGTTTTAGGTGAAAAACTTGATTTGTTTATGGTTGATGAAGAAATCGGCAAAGGACTTCCGCTCTGGCTTCCAAATGGATATTTTGTCCGCAGAAAACTTGAAAATTTTATGGCTGAACTTGAAGAAAAAAACGGCTATAAACACGTGCTCACTCCCATTTTAGCAAAAGAGGATTTATACAAAAAATCCGGCCATTTGACGCACTATAAAGACGATATGTATGCCCCGATTGAAATTGAAAACGAAAGATATTATCTGAAGCCGATGAATTGTCCGCATCATCATTCAATTTACAAAAGGAGCAAGCGCAGTTATCGCGAACTCCCCTTACGGCTCGCCGAATTCGGCCACGTACACCGATTTGAACGTTCGGGCGCGCTTTCCGGGCTTATTCGCGTCCGCGGCTTCACTCAAAACGATTCGCACATCTACACCGATGAAGCCAATCTTGAAAAAGAAATCGTCAATGTAATTAAATTAACCCGGGAAGTTTACGATGTTTTCGGAATAAAAGATTATTGGTTCCGCTTATCTTTGCCTGATTTTAAAAACAAAGAAAAATACGGCGACATTAAAAATAAAGAAATGTGGGAGCAAGGCTCTGCCATTCTCAGAAAAGCTCTTAAAAATTCCGGCCATAAATTTGCCGAGGCCATCGGCGAAGCCACTTTTTACGGTCCAAAAATAGACATCCAAACCAAAAATATTTACGGAAAAGAAGATACGCTTTCAACCGTTCAGATTGATTATTATTCCGCTTCAAGATTCAATCTTTACTACACAGACAAAAATAATAAAGAAAAACCCGTGATAGTCGTCCACCGCGCCATAATGGGCTCTTTTGACAGATTTACGGCATTTCTTATTGAAAAAACCTGCGGCAATCTGCCATTGTGGCTTTCCCCTGTTCAAGCCGTAATTTTGCCAATTAGCGAAAAACAAAATTCTTACGCCGAAAAAATTCTTGGCGAAATGAAACACGAAAACATCAGAATTGAGATTCCGGATTCAAATGAAACTTTAGGCAAAAGAATCCGCGAAGCCGAGCTCAAAAAAATCCCTTATATTTTGGTTGTCGGCGACAAGGAAATCGCCGCAAATTCCGTTTCCGTCCGCCAAAGAATCAAGGGTGATTTAGGCGCGCTAAAATTGAGCGAAATTATTGAAAAGCTTAAAAAAGAAATCTCCGAGAAAACGATTTAGGGAGGAAATGATTAACAATTTGTCAAAGCCCGAAATAATCATTATTCTCGGCCCGACAGCTTCGGGAAAATCTGAATTAGCAGTGAAAATCGCTAAAAAATATAATGGCGAGATTATTTCCGCTGATTCGCGGCAGATTTATAGAGGACTAGATATAGGTAGCGGGAAAGTTCCTCGTGATAAAAAAACCCCTAAATCCTATATTCTAAATTCTAAATTATATTTTTATAAAGGCGTTCCGCATTATCTTTTAGATGTCGCCAGCCCGAAAAAAACTTTTTCTGTTTCCCAATATCAAAAACTTGCCGGAAAAGCGATTAAAAAAATTTTAAAACGGGGTAAAATTCCAATAATTTGCGGAGGTACCGGTTTTTACATAGACGCCCTTGTCTACGGCTACAAACTACCCGAAGTCCCACCCCAGCCAAAATTGAGAAAAGAACTTGGAAAAAAATCGGCCGATACACTTTTTAAACAACTTAAAAAACTCGACCCGGTTAGGGCAAAAAATATAGACAAATTCAACAAGCGCCGTTTAATAAGAGCGCTCGAAATTATTTTAATCACAAAAAAACCCGTCCCGACTTTGTCTACTTTCCTTGAGGAAAGTAGACAAAATTATGATGTTTTGTTTATCGGCATTAAAAAACCGCAGGAAGAATTAAAAAAACTGATCGCCAAACGGCTTAAAAAACGCCTCAAACAAGGCATGCTTAAAGAAGTAAAAAATCTCCATAATTCCGGCGTTTCATGGAAAAAATTGGAAAGTTTCGGTTTGGAATACCGCTGGCTAGCCAGATACCTAATAACCATCGCTAGTAATTCGAGAAATAATAAAAATTCGAGAGTAATTCGAGAAATATACAATGAAATGGTTTCGCTTCTCCAAAAAGACATAGAACATTACGCCAAGCGCCAAATGACATGGTTTAGGAAAAACAAAGATATCAATTGGGTTGAAAACTACAAGCAAGCAAAAAAGTTAATCGATGAATTTATTAATGAATAATATTTTAACAGGTAAAAAACATCCGCAGCAAACAGCAAACAAAAATGTCCGATTAGACGATCGTTTGATTGGACACTTTTTCGCTAACTTATTAATTTTTCTAAAATCTTTTTAAGCGCGTCCGGATTCCCCCTTCCTTTAAGTTTAGCCATCGCCTGGCCGATTAAGAATTGCAAGGCCGTTTCTTTGCCATTTTTGTAATTCAAAATCGCTTCGGGATTTTCTTTGACAATTTTTTCAAGCGTTGGTCTTAATTCATCATCGCCCGAAATCTGTTTTAATCCCCCTTTTTCAATGATTTTATTCGGGTCCAAACCCGTTAAAGACATTTCTTTTAGAATATCTTTTGCCATGCGGCTTGATAAATCGCCTTTCGCAATTAAAACAATCAAATCAGCGAAATTTTCAGGCGTGATTTTTAATTCGTCAAACGCTATTTTTTGTTCAACCATCAAACCTCTTAAATCGCTCGTCAAATAATTAAAAAATAATTTAATATTTTTTTCTCCTTCTTCGGCCTCGGATTCCGAAACCGATTCTTCAAAAAACTTTGCCATTCCGCGGTCCTCAATTAAAGCTTCCACTTGACCTTCCGAAAGCCCGTATTCTTTTATAAATCTTTTTCTTTTCTCAGCCGGCAATTCAGGAATTTCAATTTTTAAAGATTCCAAATCAAATTCCTTCAAATCCATCGGCGGCAAATCCGGCTCCGGGAAATACCTGTAATCATGCGATTCTTCTTTCAAGCGTTGAGAAACCGTGCGTTTTTTAACGTCGTCCCAGCCCCGCGTTTCCTGAAATATCTTTTCGCCTTTTTCCAAAAGTTCCGACTGCCTTTCAATTTCATATTTAACCGCGTCGCCCACCACCTTAAAAGAATTAAGGTTTTTGATTTCAACTTTTGTTCCCCTTTCGCCGTTCTTGCCGACAGAAATATTAACTTCAACTCTCATTTGCCCCTTTTCCATATCCGCATTTGAAATTTCCAAGTGCCGCAAAATAAGTTGAAGTTCTTTAGCGAATTTAACCGCTTCTTCTCCGCTTTTAATGTCAGGCTCGGTAACAAGCTCCATTAATGGCACGCCTGCGCGGTTAAAATCCACTAAACTTGAAACTTGAAACTTGAAACTTGAAACATTTTTTTGTGTTTCATGCTTCATGTTTCCTGTTTCATGAAGTAATCGCGCAGTATCTTCTTCCAAGTGAATTCTGGTAATGCGTACGCCGTTTAATTCTCCGCCCATAACAAGCGGTTTATCAAACTGCGATATCTGGTAGCCTTTTGGCAAATCAGGGTAAAAGTAATTCTTACGGTCAAACTTAGACGTTTCGGGAAGCTTGCCATTTAAGGCCATACCCAATTTCAAAACTGTCTCAACCGCCTTTTTATTTATAGTAGGAAGCGTGCCCGGATGCCCCGCGCAAACAGGGCAAATATTAACATTCGGGTGTTTTTCTTCAGGGTCGTTTAAACACCCGCAAAACATTTTTGTTTTGGTCTTAAGTTCCGTATGAATTTCCAAGCCGATTGTAGGTTCGTACATAGTGATTAATTTAATTCTAACAAATTTTCTTTAATATCATCAGCAACCTCCATAACATTTTTCTCTCCATTAATAATTTTGATATCCGGAAACCGCTTGCTTAAAATTTCGTATGTTTGCCAAACCTTTCTTAATTTCTCGCTTTCTTCAAAAAACTCTCGCTTGCCCCGATTTTCATCAATTCTTTCAATGCAAATCTCCGGAGAAACTTTTAAAAGAAAAGTTATATCGGGTTTCAAAAAATTTTCGTTAATTTTGATAAGCCAGTCAACATCTGAATCCAACGAGCCAAAAGCCATTGTTGAATAAAAATATCTGTCTGAAATTACCCATTGCCCGTTTTCAATCGCCGGCTTAATTATCTTTTCCAGATGCTCACTCCTGTCGGCGCAAAAAAGTAATTGGAAGGCGGCAGAACTAATTAAAATTTCTTTCTTTAATACTTGGCGTATCAAGCTTCCTATTGGCGATTCTTTGGTCGGCTCTTTTGTTAAAACTACCGGAATATTTTTTTCTTTTTCCAAATAATCTTTCAATAATTGCGCTTGGGTGCTTTGCCCCGAACCGTCAAGACCCTCAAAAACAATAAACATAACAGTTTTATATTAGCAAAAAGGGGCAGCTTGCGCCATCCCTTATGGTAAATCATGTTTTACCCGAATCCATTTTACCGCACCGAAGCTGGGCAAGTTCCCACACATATTTGTAAAGATGCAGTCCCTTGCTGTACGCGATGGTTTCGCCCGGCTCCACCCCGATTTCTTTCGCCATATGCTCTTTTAGCATCTGCAATGCCCCAAGATTCGCGGGAAATCCTCCCCACAAATCCCATGAACGAAAGTAGACAAAGAAATGAAGCTTGCCGTAACGGACGCGGCAGTCAATTAATCTCAGGCAAGGCGGGTCATTGAGTAAACAATCTTCCGGCCGTCCCACCTCCATTGTTGTCTGGTTTGTATTAAAGCCATACTTTTTATACTTCTCAACTACCGCACCAATCTGGTCCGGACCGACAATCACCGGGTCATCCATTATCCCATCGTGCCGATTTATCAATACCCCCGATAATCTTTCTCCATAAACATAATCCTCATTCGCGTCTTTAATACCAACGAGGATTTTCTCCTGAAAATAGGTTTCGATGTAACCCGGGGCAACAGGATTGGGCATTCCATACGCCGGCGGAATATCCGGTTCAAACGGCTTCACTTCGGGATATGTGATTTTCACCCGGACATCGTCAAATTCCAACCGCTGATCGCTCGCATAACTGCCCTGGTCAATGATGTACTTAAATCCGTTTTATCCAGTATATTGAATATACACTGGAACCAAGCGTCTGGAATGTCTCTTGCTATAATATTTATCGTCTTCATATTCTTTCCTCCTTGTTATGTAAAAAATAAGGTTTTAAGTTTTTTTCTTACCTTTTCAATTGACAAATTGCTGTTTTCCTTTTATCACGTCCTGAACAAAAAAGCAAGGATAAAATCCTTACTTTTATTCCTTCACTTCGATGCCCATACTCATAGCAGTTCCTTCAATAATTTTCATCGCGGCTTCAATGTCATTAGCGTTCAAATCAGCCATTTTCTTTTCGGCGATTTCATGGATTTGAGCTTTTGTTACCGAACCGACTTTTTTCTTAAGCGAGTCTGCCGCGCCTTTTTCAACACCAGCGGCTTTACGGAGCAAATCCGAAGCCGGCGGAGTTTTAAGCTTAAAATCAAAACTTCTATCTTCGTAAATCGTAATTTCTGCCGGGATAATGGCACCCGTCATTTCTTTCGTAGCCTCATTAAATTGTTGGCAAAACTGGCCAATGTTTATGCCTTGAGGGCCCAAAGCCGTTCCAATGGGTGGAGCCGGAGTCGCGGCACCGGCCGGAATTTGAATTATTAATACTTTTTTTATTGGTTTAGCCATAATTATTTATATTGAAAATAAAATATAATAAATAATAAATATTAAAAATGTTAAAATTTTACTGTGACGAAAATGCTAAATTTTTTATTTATTATTTTTAATTTTTTATTTAACATTACATCTTTTGCGCTTGTAATGAATCGAGTTCTACCGCCGTTTCTCTGCCAAAAATCGCCAGCAAAACCTTTAATCTTCCCTTTTCTTCGTCAACCGCCGATATTTTTCCTTCATAATCTTTGAACGGGCCGTCTATTATTTTTACAATATCCCCAACGCTAAATTCAAGCTTAAATTTAGTTTCATCCTCGCCCTTCATTCTTCCCATCAATGATTCTATCTCGTCTTTTGAAAGCGGGGTCGGTTCGGTTGAATCCGCGCCTACAAACCCGGTTACCCGAGGCGTATTGCGCACCACATACCAGGAATCCTCGCTCATCAACATATCCACCAAAACATAGCCGGGATAAATTTTTTCTTCAATCGTTTTACGTTTGCCGTTTTTTATTTTTATCTTTTTTTCTTTCGGAACCAAAACATTAAAAATTTTGTCATTCATCGCCAGCGATTCAACTCTCTGTTTCAAATAACGCGCTACCGCGTCTTCATATCCGGAATAAGTATGAACGGCATACCAATGCCTTTCGCCTTTTTTCTTAAAATCGCCCGGCGAAACGCGAGATTTAAGTTTGTTGACGTTTCCCGAATTATTTTCTGTTTGTTTATCGTTTTCCATAATTTACCCCCACACCTAATCAATTTTGAGACTTTTAGAAATTCTCCGTTTTAATTGATTAAAGACATTCGACCTTAATTTCAAATTCTGTTCTCTATGTCTAGCTTCGTCCTCTTCTTTATACGCCTCAAAATAGATAAGTTCAAATGGTATTCTATTTTTTGTCGAATGACTTTTGCCATCGTTATGTTCTAAAAGTCTTCTTTTTAAATTAAATTGATTAGGTGTGGAGGTTAAACCACTCTATCCAATATCAGCGTAAAAATCAAATCCAAAGCGCCCAAAAACAACGCCGCACCAATAGAAAAACCGACAACAATTAAAGTCAAACGAATCGTCTCTTGCCTTGTCGGCCAATTAACTCTTAAAAGTTCCCTATACGATTCGGCCATATAATCTTTTATTTTACTGAATGTATTCATTGTATATTGTATTTAGTATTTAGTATTTAGTATTTAGTATTTATTATTTATTATTTATTATTTATTAAATATCTAAGTTCTTAACCATTGTCGCATGGCTTTGAATAAAATGTTTTCTCGGCTCAACCACCTCGCCCATTAAAATATCAAATAATCTTTCCGCTTCCTGAGCGTCTTCAACCATAACTTGTTTTAAAACCCTTCTTTCAGTATCCATTGTAGTTTCCCAAAGCTGTTCCGGATTCATTTCTCCCAAACCTTTATAGCGTTGAATTACGATTCCAGAGCGTTTTTCTGAAACCGCGTCTCCTTCTATTGCCGTTTCCACTTCCTTCACTTCTTCCGTTTCTTCTTTATCTTTTTCTTTCAACTTCTTCCTGGCAAATTTAGCGTCCGTCATCTCTTTTAAAATTCTTTCTTTTTCCGCGTCATTATAAGCGTATTTTATTTCTTTACCAGATTGCAACCGATATAATGGCGGTTGCGCTATGTACAAATGCCCGTTTGCAACCATTTCATTAAAATAGCGGTAGAAAAGCGTCAGAAGCAGAGTGCGAATGTGCGCTCCGTCCACGTCGGCATCCGTAGCGATTATTATTTTATAATACCTTAGTTTGCTTAAGTCAAATTCATCGCCGATGGCCGTGCCTATCGCCATGACCAAAGAACGAATTTCTTTATTTAAAAGCATCTTGTCTATCCTTGATTTTTCAACATTTAAAATCTTTCCGCGCAATGGGAGAATAGCTTGGAACCTTCTGTCGCGCGCCGATTTCGCCGAACCGCCCGCGGAATCTCCTTCCACGATGAATAATTCAGATTCTTCGGCATCTTTGCTCGAACAATCGGCAAGCTTACCTGGCAAAGTCATCCCATCTAAAATACCTTTTCGTAAAACCGTTTCTTTCGCCGCTTTCGCCGCTTTTCTGGCTTTAGCCGTTAATAAGCACCTTTCAATAACTGCCCGCGCTTCGGAAGAATTTTTTTCCAAAAATTCTCTCAGAGCTTCCGCGACAATCGTTTCAACCGCCGTTCTTGCCGGCGGATTGCCCAAACGCGCTTTTGTCTGACCCTCAAATTGCGGTTCACGAAGTTTAACTGAAACAATAGCCGATAAACCCTCGCGAATATCGTCTCCTATCAAATTATCATCCGAACTTTTTAAATAATTTCCGCTCCTGGCATAATCGTTTAAACTCCTGGTTAGCGCCGAGCGAAAACCCGTTAAATGCATTCCACCGTCTGGAGTGTAAATATTATTCGCAAAACTTAATTCCTGAGTTTCAATATCCTGACTATAAAGGAAAGTCGCTTCAACATCTATATGTTCGGAAGTTTTATGAACATAAAAAGGCTCATCTTGAACCCGCTGGTTAAAACGATTCAAATAATTTATAAAAGCCAAAAGCCCGCCTTCAAAACAGAAAGAATAATAGTAAGGAACTTCTTCGCGCCAATCAATAATTTCTATTTTGACACCCTTGGTCAAAAACGCCTGTTGGCGAAGATGGTCAACTATTGTTTTTTTGTTAAATTCAACATCACCAAAAACAGATTTGTCGGGTTGAAAAATTATTTTTGTTCCGGTGGTTTTTGAAACGCCGATTTTTTTAACTTTATACTGAGGAATTCCCGTTTTATATTCCTGAATATATTCTCCGCCGTCTTTATTCACTTCGGCTTTCATCCAAGTTGAAAGCGCGTTCACAACCGAAACGCCGACTCCATGCAAACCGCCGGAAACTTTATAAGATTCTCCGCCAAATTTTCCGCCGGCATGCAAAGTGCAAAGCGCGGTCTCAAGAGCTGATTTTTTCGTCTGCGGATGGATATCTACCGGAATTCCCCTGCCGTCATCGGTCACGACAACTTTGTTTTCCGGCAAAAGCTCAACCCTAATATTTTTGGCAAAACCCGCCATGGCTTCGTCCAAACTATTATCAACAACTTCCCAAATCAAATGATGCAAACCGTCTACGCCGGTTGAACCGATATACATTCCCGGCCTTTTCCGCACCGGCTCCAAACCCTCCAAAACATAAATGTCTTTGGCGCTATAAGAAACGCTCGCCTTTAATTCATCGCCGTTTGATTCAACGGCCTTCTTGCTATTTTCTTCCGCTTTTTCAGCGGTTTTTTTAGTGATTTTTTTAGGCATTTGCTAAATTAAAATACCCCTTGGGGTATTATTATTATATCAAAAACAAAGACAAAAACAAGCCTATTCCACCTTGCGAGAATTTTCTTGTGTGGCATGGTCGAAATCACATCGAGCATAAAGAACCCATCATCTTTAAGAATTTTATTTCACTTCCTTCTCAATATCCTCGATTTCTTTTCTGACAAATTTTTCCGCATCGTCTAAATCTTTCCTAAATTGTTTTATGATTTTTTCCTCCTCTTCGGTAAGTTGGCGCTTTGTTCTTGTTTTCTCTAATAATTTAATTTGCTCTCTAATATCTTTTTTAAACAAAGCAAAAGCTTTATGGAGTGTCTGTTCCGCCTCCTGAACCTCTTTTTTAATTTTTCTTCTAAAAAGCGTCAAGCGATACCAAAGATAATAGCCCAAAAAGAAGAGAGCGAAAAGAATTACCAATAAGGAAACAATAGCAGTAAGATAGGTGATTATCAGAGAGCCAATTTTGATAAATGCTTCTTGTTTGATGACAACCGAATAGATGCCGGATTTTTCGCTTTTAGCGCCTCGGGTATCAGTGACTTCAGCCCAAAAAGTATAGACCTCGGATTTTAATTGGTCCTGCCAAATAAGAGCGAAATTCCCTTGCTCATCGGCTTTAGTTTCTCGAGAAAGAATTTTTCCGTCATCGGATTTGAAAAAGATTTCCGCTATTGCTTCGGGATAAGTTTTGCCTTACTATCATCTCTTGTTCTTGCTTTTTATAAAGGGCAACAAATTTATCAAGTTTGGTAAATAATTCACTGAAATTTTCTTTCATCCATTTGACATCTACTTTTACTTCTCTTAATTCAAATTCAACTTTTGCCAATCGGATATCTAATTTTTCTGATTTTACTTCTATTTTAGTATCTAATGCTGATATTTTTTTATCAACCTCTCCAAATCTTTTATCAACCTCTAAAAATCCCTGCTTGGTAAGCCGACCCAATTTTTCCAAAGTCATTTTTGATTTTTCATCTTTTTTTGCCATATTTTCAATTAGTTTCTATTAGTTTACCTTGTTTTTTCTAAAGCCGCAACTCTTTTCTCCAAAAGAACAAATTCATCGCGACCAACTTTTTCCTTTAATTCATTGCGGATGACATGGAGCTCGTCGGTAACCTCGTCAAATCTCTGGTCAACTTCGTCAAATCTCTGGTCAACTTCGTCAAATCTCTGGTCAACTTCGTCAAATTTCTGGTCAACTTCGTCAAATTTCTGGTCAACTTTGTCAAATTTCTGGTCATCTTTGTCACCTTTCTGGTCACCTT
>Ga0100395_1001837_pt1 | contig 16120 bp, 18 predicted proteins | sample CryGeymeta201519_FD_81542 | JGI IMG/M metagenome (GOLD analysis project Ga0100395, IMG submission 81542) | Groundwater microbial communities from Crystal Geyser aquifers in Utah, USA - Crystal Geyser metaG 2015-19 | ecosystem: Environmental > Aquatic > Deep subsurface > Groundwater | place: USA... | reverse complement strand
GGCTCTGAATACGCTGCATGCAAGCCGCATCAGTTGCAACCAGTCGCTCACTGAACATTTCCCACCGGCAGTTCATCCGACGAATGGCAGCGAAGGTCTCATCCAGTCGGTTGCGTCGCGCGAGTTCCGCACACAGTGTTTTCAGCAGGATTTCCAGTGTTTCTGCCGGTCGATCATCGGGCGGAGCAACATCGGTGGGTGCCACGACACGGGACCAGATGGACAGGTCACGGATCATGGCGAGTTTCCAATCGCCGGATTCTTCTCCGCATTGTTCGGCGGCAATAGCCAAGCCGACGAGGTAGGGTTCCAACGCCTTTTGCGGCGTTGAACTGTCAGCATATTTGTCAAGAAGATGCGGCTGCGTGGTTGGATCTTCACCGCGACGCAAGGTCCAATTGTTCAGACGGAACTCTCGTCGCGATCCATGCGGCCGCTTCAGACGACTATGGACGGCGTCCTGGAAGTCCTCCTTGCGCATGCCTGCCTCATTTGCCAGCTTCCAGGCGCGCGTCAGATGGTAAGCCGCCTTAAGCCGATCGCGCGGGCCGAGTTTCGTGCCGTGTTGAACCGCCTGTTCCTCAAAGCCTCGCAGCTTGTCCAAGTCGGCATTGCGCTGCTCGTCACGGTGGGCGTCTCTGTCTGATGTCTGTGCCAACGTCCTGTTTCCCCTTCAAGCATTGCGCCGGTAGCGACGCCCTGATGACCCTTCGTGTAGCGGCAAGACGGTGACGATCCGGGCTGTGTCATCGCTCCAGATCACTGCATAGCGACCAAGCCGGTCATCGATGTTTAGACCTTGGGACCGCTGGCGACTGACGCGTACAAGACGACAGTTATCGCCAATTGGCCGCTCGATGTCGGCATGCGTCAGGATCGCATCAATGAAGCCCTCGGTAACGCCACGCTGCGCTGCGCGTCTCAAGCTGTGCTCGGAATGTGTCATCAAGTCCTCCATCTTGGCTGCGCCTAACATGAAGCCTGCGAGGATTGGGAACGAGTCAGATTCTGTATCTGGTGCGATCTTTTTTCAGAACTAACGGTTACCATTTTTCAGAATATTTTTCGGAATATGCAGTCGGTTGCCAAAGCAGCCTGTGCCTGTTGGGCGGTCAACGGCAGGTCACTAGGCTCTGGACCTATTAAATCGCTTGTGAGCGGGGCCGGTCATTGATTCACTGGCGGCACCAAGGGGGTGCTGCGATGACCGATATGTTCCTGCTGTCCGATGCCCAGATGGCGCGGATATCGCCATTCTTTCCGCTCTCACACGGGGTGCCTCGTGTGGATGATCGCCGGGTGATCAGCGGCATCATCTTCGTGATCCGCAATGGTCTGAGGTGGCGGGATGTGCCGCCAAGCTACGGGCCACACAAGACAATCTATAACCGGTTCGTCGGCTGGAGCGAAATGGGCGTGTTTGGCCGCATTTTCGTCGAGCTTGCGAAAGGTGGTGGCGACACCGAGGAAATCATGACTGATGCCACCCACCTCAAGGCGCACCGGACTGCGGCCAGCCTGCTTAAAAAAGGGCTCTTCCCCGGTATATCGGGCGCACAAAAGGCGGGTTGAACTCAAAACTGCACGCGGTCTGCGACAGCGAAGGTCGGCCCCGCACCCTATTTCTGACGGCAGGGCAGGTCAGCGACTACACCGGAGCGGCGGCCTTGCTATCGACGTTGCCCCCGGCGAAAGCGCTCCTGGCCGACAAGGGCTATGACGCCGACTGGTTCCGGGAAGCCCTTGCGGATCGCACCTACGAAGCCTGCATCCCATCGAAATCAAACAGGAAAATCCAGATACCCCATGACAGAGAGATGGTTTGGTTTGTCTGAACAACTTCCGGGCGTTTCTCAAGTGGTTTTCCGTCCCGGTCATGCTGCCGCCGCTTCGGGCGTCAGCGGGTTGAAGAAGGTTTGATCTGGGCTTTTTAGGCTTATTGATCCGTCTCCACTGGATCAGTTTCCGGCCCGGATATCACATGCGGAAAATCCATTCTTCCCGGCTGTTCGGTTTTCCCGAACCACGTCAAATGCAACAGAGCCGGTTCAGTTTGACATAGTCCGGCAGGCGGTGCCAACGGGTCGGCTACAGTTCTGCGCTCGCCGTGCCGATCCGTGCGCAAGTCATGCTACGCGTCGCCCTTGGACCCAGGTTCCCCGCACTGCGGCGGTTCCGCCAAGCCGTGCCACGCGGATCACGTCGCCGCGCGCGCCGATGGCCAGATTGCCACGGTCGTTCAGGCCGGCAGCGGCCGCCGGCGCCGCCGTCACGCAAGCCACACCGCGCGCCACGTCGTCCCACAGATCGCCCAGCATCAACGCGGCCGAAAGCAGCGCGGAAGGCACATAGTCGGAGGATACGATATCCAGCAAATCGGCCTCGGCCAGCCCGCTGGCGGCCACATTGCCGGAATGCGACCCACCCCGGATCAGGTTGGGTGCACCCATCATCACCCTTATGCCCTCCGCGCGGCAGGCATGTGCAGCCTCCAGCGTGGTCGGAAATTCGGCCAGATGCGCGCCGCGGCTGGCCGAAACCCGCACCTGATCGGTGGTGGTATCGTCGTGGCTGGCCAGCACCGCGCCAAAGCGGCGCGCCTCGGCCACGGCGGCGGCTTCATGGGCGGCCCCCAGCCGGCCCGTCAGGGCGATCTGATCGGCGACATGGGTCTCGAAATCGGCGTCCGACAGCCCGTGCTTGCCGCAGACATAGGCGCGCAACTGGGTCAGGTCGCGGAACTGGCGTTGGCCGGGGGTGTGATCCATCAGGCTGACGATGCCGATGCAATCCGCCGGGCCGAATTTTGCCAGCTCGGCAATCAGGGTTTCCGAGCAGACCTCGGCCCGCAGGTGCAGCAGATGATTGATCCGCAACGCACCTTTGCCGCGCAGACCAAGGATTTCGTCGGCAAGCTGCCGGGCGTATTCGCCGTAGTTGGCCTTCGTGTTCGACACCACCGAACCCACCCGCAGCGCATCGAAAACCGTCGTGATGCCGACGCTGGCCAGTTCGCCGTCATGGGCGATGATGGCCGCGCCATGCGGCCAGTTGACCCTTGGGCGCGGCTCGATATGGCGTTCCAGATTGTCGGTGTGCAACTCGATCAGGCCCGCCATCACCAGATCGCCCGCGCAGTCGATCGCCCCCGATGGTACCGACCGGCCCGGATCAATTGCGCTGATCTGGCCGTTTGCCATTCGTATTGCACCGGTGATGACCTCATCCGGCAGAACAAGGGTGGCGTTGGCAAGAATGGTTTCAGACATTGGCGCGGCTTTCTGGTTGACTGGAGTTGTGGTGGCAGGAAACTGTCACGGGGGCGTGACATTGGGCGGTTAGCCAAAGCCTGCTGACAGGATGAACGAAATGAAACGCTACGCGATCTTCTACACGCCGCCACCGGGCGGCTTTGCCGATGCGGCGGCGGCCTGGCTGGGGTGGGACGCGCAGGTCGGGCAGGTTGCCGTCCAGCCCGCGATTGCCAGTCTGCCGCGACCCATGGCCGATCTGACCGCTGCGCCGCGCCGCTACGGCTTTCACGGCACGATCAAGCCGCCGTTCCGGCTGGCCGCTGGGGTCAGTGCGGGCGATCTGGCAGCCGCGGTGCAGGCACTTGCCGGGCAATATCGGCCCGTTGCGCTGCCGGGTTTGCAGATGGTCGATCTCGAAGGCTTTCTGGCCTTCGTGCCCGACGGCGATGCCTCCGGCCTGGCCGGTTTGGCCGCCGAGGTGGTGCGGGTGCTGGACCCCTACCGCGCTGCCCTGACCGAAGCCGAAACTGCCCGCCGCCACCCGGATCGCCTGACGCCGCGCCAGCGCGATCTGCTGGCGATTTACGGCTACCCCTATGTGATGGAAGAATTCCGCTTTCATCTGACCCTGTCGGGACCGCTGGCCGCGGCAGAACATCCCACCGTCGCCAAGGCGGCCGCTACCCATTTCGCCGGGCGGGTGCCGCAGCCGTTTCAACTGACGGACCTCAGCCTGATGGACGAAGATGCGGCCGGGTGTTTTCATCTGCTGCACCGCTATCCGCTTGGCGCTTGGAGTGCGGCCAGCAGCCGTGCGATGCCGACCTGCGGGGTGGAATCGTTGGCGATGTCGATGACCGGCAGTCCTTCGGGCAGCGCGTAACCGGCGCGTTGCAGCCGCGCGTCAATGTCCGCCCGGCTTTCGCGCCCGCGCGCCGCCAGCCGTTCGGCCAGCACCGCAGGCGGCGCGGTGATGCAGATCACGACCAGCTTGGGAAACGCCGCCCGTGCGGCCAACAGGGCGGCGCGCGAGCCATTCACCAATACATCGCGGCCCGCGTCCAGTGGCGCAATCTGCGCCTGCGGCACGCCATAGCTCAGCCCGTGCGCCTGCCAGTGCAGCGCAAACTCACCGGCCTGCAAGCGCGCGGCAAACACCGGCGGCGTAACGGCGTCAAACGGCTCGCCCCCGGCGACCTCGGCCCTTGTGATCACCCGGCGCGCCCAGTGCAGCGTGGGGTTCGCGGCCGTGACCCCGGCCAGCAGCGTGTCCTTGCCCACACCCGAAGGGCCGACCACGATGAACAGCCGCCCGGTCATGCGTCCGCTTTCGGGGTAAAGGTGCCCACGTCAACCAGCCGGTCGCAGACCCGCGCCCGCGCCGCCTCGTCGTGAAAAATGCCCAGGATCGCCGCGCCGCGCGCCTTGGCTTCCCCGATCAGGTTCAGCACCACCTCGCGGTTGACGACATCAAGGCTGGCGGTGGGCTCGTCCAGCAGAAGCGCGGGGTAGGCATGGGCAAAGCCGCGCGCAATGTTGACGCGCTGCTGCTCGCCGCCCGAAAACGTGGTGGGCGAAAGGGCCCACAGCCGCTCGGGGATATTCAGCCGCGCCAGCAGGCTGGCGGCGCGCGCCCGCGCCTGATCGGCTGGCAGGCCAAGGGTCAGCAGCGGCTCGGCCACCACCTCGATCGTCGGCACCCGCGGCACCACCCGCAAAAACTGGCTGACATAGCCAAGGGTCGTGCGGCGCAGCCCGATGATGTCGCGCGGTGCGGCTTGGGCCACATCCAGATCGCCCACCAGGATCGACCCACCCGCCGCAAGGTAATTGCCCCAGATTAGCCGCATCAGCGTGGATTTGCCCGCGCCCGATGCCCCGGTCAGCCCGACACATTCGCCGGGGGCCACCCGCAGCGATGCCGCTGCCATCACCGGGATCACCGCGCCGCCCTGATTGTGCAGGGTAAAGCTCTTGGCAAGATTGGAAATCCGGATCATGGCTAGACCTGCAAGACGGAAGAGACAAGAAGCTGGGTATAGGCGTGCTGCGGATCGTCCAGCACCTGATCGGTCAGGCCCTGCTCCACCACCTGCCCGCCTTGCATCACCATCAGCCGGTCGGCCAGCAGCCGCACCACCGCCAGATCATGGGTGACGATGATCGCCGAAAGCCCCATCTCGCGCACCAGCCCGCGCATAAGGTCCAGCAGCCGCGCCTGCACCGAGACATCAAGCCCGCCGGTCGGCTCGTCCATGAACACCAGCCGCGGCCCGGTGACCAGATTGCGCGCGATCTGCAAGCGCTGCTGCATGCCGCCGGAAAACGCGCTGGGGCGATCATCCATCCGGTCGGCGGCAATTTCCACCCGGCCCAGCCAATCCACCGCCTGCGCCCGGATCTGGCCATAGTGGCGCGCGCCCACCGCCATCAGCCGCTCACCGACATTGCCCCCTGCCGATACCCCCATCCGCAGACCGTCGCGCGGGTTCTGGTGCACAAAGGCCCAGTCGGTGCGCGCCAGCCGCCGCCGCTCGGCTTCGGCCATCCGCACGGTATCGCGCGGGCCGTCGGCGGTATCAAACACCACCGTGCCCGCATCGGGGGCCAAGTGGCCTGCAAGGCACGACAGCAGCGTCGATTTGCCCGAGCCGCTTTCGCCGACAATGCCCAGCACCTCGCCGGCGAACAGATCGAACGAGACCTCCGCACATCCGATCCGCCGGCCATAGCGCTTGGTCAGCCCCCGAACCGCCAGCAATGGCTGCTCGGTCTGCTTCTGCTTTGCCAAAATACTCAATTCCGCCGCACCCATCACATTCCGCCCTCGGCCAAAGGCACACCCAAGGCACCCACATGCCCCGCCTCACGTCGGCCCCGGCAGAAGTCGGTATCCGAACAGACGAACATCCGCCCGCCCTGATCGTCGATGATCACCTCGTCGAGATAGCTTGCCGCCGCCCCGCACAGATCGCAGTCGTGGGCGGCCTTGCTGGGGTCAAACGGGTGATCGTCGAAATCGAGGCTGACGACCTGCGTGTAGGGCGGCAGGGCATAGATACGCTGCTCGCGCCCGGCCCCGAACAGTTGCAGCGCCGGGCTGTCCGACAGTTTCGGGTTGTCGAATTTCGGAATCGGCGAGGGGTCCATCACATAGCGCCCCTCCACCTTCACCGGATAGGCGTAGGACGTGGCAATGGTGCCATGGCGCGCGATGTCCTCATAAAGCTTGACATGCATCAGGCCGTATTCCTCCAGCTCGTGCATCTTGCGGGTCTCGGTCTCGCGCGGTTCCAGAAAGCGCAGGGGTTCGGGAATCGGCACCTGATAGACCAGGATCTGGCCTTCGTGCAGCGGCGTCTCCGGGATGCGGTGGCGGGTCTGGATGATGCTGGCCGCTGTGGTGGCCTCGGTCACCGCCACCCCGGCGGTGCGCTGAAAGAACTTGCGGATCGACACCGCGTTGGTGGTGTCATCCGCGCCCTGGTCGATCACCTTCAGCCGATCCTCGGGCACCAGACAGGCCGCTGTCACCTGCACCCCGCCGGTGCCCCAGCCATAGGGCATCGGCATTTCGCGGCTGGCGAAGGGCACCTGATAGCCCGGCACCGCGACGCCTTTCAGGATCGCGCGACGGATCATGCGCTTGGTCTGCTCGTCCAGATAGGCGAAATTGTAGGCCTGATCGGTCATTGCGCTGCCTCCTGTGCGGCCAGCACCTCGGCACGCAGCTTGCGCACCAGTTCCAGTTCCGATTGGAAATCGACGTAATGCGGCAGCTTGATGTGTTCCAGAAACCCGGTGGCCTGAATGTTGTCGGCATGCATCAGCACGAATTCCTCATCCTGTGCCGGGGCGCCGGTGCAATCTTCACCCAACTCTTTCCAGCGCAGGCTGCGATCTACCAGACTCATCGAAATGGCCTTGCGCTCGCTCTGGCCGAACACCAGCCCGTAGCCACGGGTGAACTGCGGTGGTTCGGTTTTCGAGCCGGCGAACTGGTTGACGGTTTCACATTCGCTCAGCTCGACCTCACCGATCTCGACCGGGAACCCCAGTTCGGGGATGTCCAGCTCTACCGCCACGCAACCGATGCGCAATTCGCCCACGAACGCATGGGTGCGCCCATAACCGCGCTGGGTGGAATAGGCCAGCGCCAGGATGAAGCCTTCGTCACCGCGGGTGATCGCCTGCAAGCGCAGGGCGCGGCTGGCGGGCAGCTCCATCGGCTCTCGCGTCAGATCGGGCGGGCTTGCATCGCCCGCCGGTTCGGCCTCGATCAACCCGTCGCGGTTGAGAAACGCCATCACATGCGGCACGTCCGCCAGCGATGCGGGGGCGGTGGCCGCCACTGGCACCGGGGCACCCTCGGCGGCCAGTTTGAAATCCAGCAGGCGGTGGGTGTAATCGAAGGTCGGCCCCAGCACCTGCCCGCCGGGCAGATCCTTGAAGGTGGCCGAAATGCGCCGGATCACCGCCATCTGCGCGGTTGCCACCGGGCGCGAGGCGCCCAGCCGGGGCAGGGTGGTGCGATAGGCGCGGATCAGGAAGATCGCCTCGATCAGATCGCCGCGCGCCTGCTTGATCGCCAGCGCGGCAAGATCAGGGTCGTAAAGCGAGCCTTCGGCCATCACCCGGTTCACCGCCAGCGCCAACTGTTCGCGGATCTGGGCCAGCGCCAGCTCGGCCACCGCAGGATCGCCGCGCCGTTCCTCGGCCTGCCAGGCGTGGGCATTGTCGATCGCGCGTTCGCCGCCTTTGACCGCGACATACATCAGATGTCCTCCACGCGGCTTGCCCGGGGCAGGCCGGCAAGCTGGCTGCCCGCGGTCAGGAAACAATCAAACCCCAGCGGAAACCGGGCGCGGTTGGCCTTGAAAGCGGTGACATCAGGCAGCGACAGGCGTGCCTTGGATTGGATGCCGGGGCCGGATAGCCGCATGCCTGCGGCGGCAAGGCCGGGCATCTCGATGATCAGCGTGGCCGAGCGGTCGGGGTAGTCGGGCGTGCCGCTGGCAAACCGCGCAACCGGCTGCAAGGCGTCCCAGCCACCGATGGCAAAGGTGGCCTGGGCTGCATCAACCAAAGGCGCGCTGGTGTGAAAGGTGATCCATTGCCGCAGGGCCGGGCAATCATGCGCGCCGGCCAGATGCACCGGCGTGGTGCCATCGCACAGCGTCAGCACCAGCACACCCGCCGCGGTGGAAAGCGGCGCGGGCGGCGTGGCCCCCTCGACCACCCGGATTGTGCCGGGGCGCGACAGCGCGTCAAGGGCGGCGCGAAACGCCCGCGCCGATTGCACCGGCGTATCGGCAAAGCCACCCAGCAAGGCATCGGAATTCATTGATCTTCTCCGCGCACCAAGGTGAAGAATTCGACCCGCGTCGCGGCGGCCTTGGCGGCGCGGGCGGCACGGCGGGCGGTCTCGTCAGCGGCCAGCGGTGCCAGAACGGCGACGCGCAGGCCGTCAGCGGCCCCAGTCTGCATCAGCGCGTCGATCACGGCGGCGCGGGTGGCGTGGGCCTTGTCGCGGCCCTGCACATGGGCGTGCCCGACCACACCGCCCGCCACGCCCCCCGCCAGGCGCAGCGAACAGCGGGTCAGAGTCATTTCGCCCAGATTGAACGGCTGCCCCACCCCGCCGATGCGCCCGCGCACCATCACCGCCCCGACCTCGGGCGCGCGCAGAAAGTCATGCGCGGGCAGGTCGGGGAACAGCCCGGCCAGCCGCGCCGATGTGGCGCGGGCCAGCAGGCCCATCCAGGCTTGGCGTGGGGCGGTTTCAGGCGGGTGGCTTGGTGCGGTCATTGCAATCTCGACATCTTGCGAAGTTGTCTAGTAGTCTATACAACTAGACAACTTTTAGGGTCCAACGGCCAATAACGCACGTGAAAGTTTGGTGACAATGCCCCGCGCGGCCCTGTGGAAAACCATCGTCGGCTCACTTTCGGCCGAAATCGCCGGCGGGCATTACCGGCCCGGCGACAAGCTGCCGACTGAAAGCCAGCTTGCGGCCCGGTTCGGCGTGAACCGCCATACCGTGCGCCATGCGCTGGCCGAACTGGCGCAGGCCGGCACGGTGCATGCGCGGCGCGGGGCCGGGGTGTTCGTGGCATCAGTGCCAACTGACTATCCGCTGGGGCGGCGGGTGCGGTTTCAGCAAAATGTGCTGGCGTCGGGTCGCACGCCTTCGCGCGAAATCCTGTTGCTGGAAACCCGCGCCTGCGACGCGCGCGAAGCGGCCGCACTTGGGCTGGTGCCGGGCGCTGCGGTGCATGTGGTGGAAGGCCTGTCGCTGGCCGATGCGGTGCCGCTGGCGATGTTCCGCTCGGTTTTTCCGGCCGCGAGATTTCCGGGACTGCTGGCGGCGCTGGCGCGGCTGAACTCGATTACGGCGGCACTGGCCGAAGCCGGGGTGGCCGATTATATCCGCGCCTCGACCCGGTTGACGGCCAAGGTTGCGGACGCCCTGCTGGCGCTGCATCTGCGTCTTGGGACGGGCGCCCCGGTGTTGCGTGCGGTGGCGGTGAATGTCGATGCGGCAGGCCAGCCGGTGGAGTATGGCACGACCTGGTTTGCGGGTGACCGGGTGACCTTGACCGTTTCAGGCGACTGACTGTCACACCAGCGTTGCGCGGCAGGGTTATCCACAGGTCTACCCAATTGCCGGAGCCTGCCCATGTCGATCCTGCTGGCCCCGCTGCGTCTGACCGGTGCGCAGATCCTGCGCGATGGGGCGATGCAGCAGCGCGCGATCAGCCTGGCCGATGGCTGGGTCACGCGCGGACCGCTGCCCGAGGTCGATCTGTCTGGCTATCTGATTCTGCCCGGCAGCCCGTGCACTTTGGCCGAGGCATTGCGGCAGGCGGCAGAACAGGGGGCGTTGGCGCGGGCATCGCGCCCGCACCGACGGCTTTGGCACCCCGGCGATCAACCGTCGTATTTTTCGAGAAACGCCTCGGCGGGCAGGGCGCGAAAATCTTCCAACGCGGCGCGCAGGCGGGGGTGCAACCAATCCCACCAGGCCAGCGCCAGCAGCCGCTCGGCGATTTTTGGGGCGAACCGCGCGCGTAGCGGGCTGGCGGGAACACCCGCCACGATCATGTCGGACAGCCGGTCGCAGTAGGCATAATCCTCGAACCGGGAGTTGAGCACGCGGCTGCCGCTGCCAACCTCGCAATAGGCGCCGAAAGTCGAATTCACGATCAGGCAATCGGGGTTGATCTGTGGTTCGGTGGCTGAAAGTCTTGGCATCGTCGGACCTTTCGGTGAGGGGGTGGTGTCAGCCCTTGATCAGTCTGCGGCGCAGCCAGCCCGACAGTGTATCCATCAGCATCACCATCAGCACGATCAGGACCATGTAATAGGCGACCTCCTCCCAATCCTTCTGGGTCTGGATCGCTTGCGTCAGCAACAACCCGATGCCACCACCGACGATCGCACCGATCACGGTGGCACTGCGCGTGTTGGATTCCAGATAGTAAAGCAACTGGCTGACCAGCACCGGGGTGATCTGCGGGATCACCCCGAAGCGGGCGCGCTGGGCGGCATTGGCGCCGGTGGAACGGATCCCCTCGACCTGTTTGTCGTCAAGGTTTTCGAGAGCTTCCGAAAACATCTTGCCGAAAGTGCCGCTGTCGGTGATCAGAATCGCCAGCGCGCCGGTCATCGGGCCGGGGCCGAAGGCGCGCGACAGGATGATGGTCCAGATCAGGCCATCGACGCCGCGCACGAAGTCGAACACCCGGCGGAAGGCAAAGCGGATGGCGCGGAACGGGGTGAAGTTGGCGGCAGCGAAAAAGGCCAGCGGCAGCGCCACCATCGCCGCCCCCATGGTGCCGAGGAAAGCCATCAGCACGGTCTCGAACATCGCCCAGGCCACATCGGAATGCCGCCACATCTTGTTGGTCCAGAATTCGCTGGCCATGTAGCCAAGGTTGGAACGCGCGGGGTCGATGCGGTCGCCAACCGTGGCAAGGGTGGCAAGTTCGCCGAATGATCTGCCGGAAAACGGGCTGTTGAGGGTGAAGAAGAACAGCTCCCACCCAGCCTGATAGCGGAAGGTCTCGACCTTGGAACGGGAGTAGGTGAATCGGCCATGATCGGTGGTGACGCTGACCTTGTTTTCGGCGGAGTTGATCCAGGTGGGCAGCGGCAGCGGCGCGTTCAGCACCGGCTTGCCGTTCTGCACCGTGATGTCGATGGTGCCGTAGCCAGGCACCACATAACGCGCCCCTTTGGCGTCATAGGTGACAAGGTGGCCGTCGCCCAGATCAACCGTTGTCTCATCGCCGGTCTGCGTCACCCAAGCGGGTAACTGACCTGCGGGGTAGGTGCCTTTATTTTCGCCCTCGATCGCCACGCTGACCGCGCTTGATCGGTTGTCGCGGGTGACGTGGGCCTTGTAGGACCAGAAATCCGACAACAGGATTGCGGCATTGTCGAGCCGGGCGCGGGCGGCAAGGCCCGCCACGTCGAAGGCAAAGAAGATGTAGGTGAAATACGCCAGGATCAGCGCGGGGGCGGCAAAGGCGGTCAGGCGCTTGACGCGAAAGCGCTGCACCATCTGCACCTGAAGGGTGGCGTCGGTCATGCTAGGGGCCCTTTATCAGACGGTTGCGGAAATGGCTGGAAAGCTGGTCGAAGGCCACGATGGCAAGAAACAGCAACAGAAAGATCGCCACCACCTGATCGTATTTGCCGCCGCCCCATTGCATCGCCAGCTTCAGGTCGTAACCGATGCCACCCGAACCGACGAAGCCCAGAATGGCGCTGGCGCGGATGTTGATCTCGAACCGCATCAGCGCATAGCTGAGCCAGTTGGGTGCCACCTGCGGCAGCACGCCCAGCCACATGCGCTGGCCCCAGGAGGCCCCCACCGAGGTCAGCCCCTCGACCGGTTTCAGATCGGCGTTTTCGGCGACTTCCGAGAACAGTTTGCCCAAGGCCCCGCTGGTGTGAAAGGCAATCGCCAGAACCGCCGGAATCGGCCCACCGCCGAGAATGAAAATCAGCACCAGCGCGGTCACGATCTCGGGGATGGCGCGCATCGCGTCCATGCTGCGGCGAAATAGCGGGATCAGGCGGGGCCAGCGGGCCAGGCCGTGGGTGGACAGCAGCGCAAACACCGCGCCAATCAACGCGCCCAGCAGGGTGGAAACGGCCGCGATGTTGATGGTCTCCAGGAGCGACGGCAGATAGCGCAGAAACAATCCCGGCAGGTTGGCGCGGTTGGCCCAGGCCTCGGAAATGACCTCGGCGGGAAAATCACCCAACTGGTGCAAGCCGGACAGAAAGTCGCCTGCGTTGCGATCCTCGGCGGTGCGGAAACCGGCGGCCATGATCGCCAAGAACAGCACCAGCAGAATGCCACCATACATCCGCTTGCGGCGGGTCTGGTGCAGGTAGGCGTCGTGGTTGTTGCGCGGATCGGGGCGTTTGCCCGGTTCCGGCCCGAATGCGATATCGACCATCGGTCCCCCAGGATAGCAAAAAGCCGGGCCCCCGAAGGCGCCCGGCGCTGCGTGCTGAAATCACTTGCCCGAAAGCTTGCGGACTTCGATGATCCCGAGGTAAAGTTCGTGGGTCGCCGGGACGAAGTCTTTCACTTCGCCGGCGGCCAGAGCGTAGCCACATTCCTTGTCGGTTTCCCACATGTCGGCGACGATCGTGGTGACCTTGTCCTTGACGTTCTGCGGCAGCGCCTTGCGGACCACAAACGGGCCGTTCGGGATCAGTTTCGACTGCCAGATCTGCACGAGGTCGTTCATGTCGACGAGGCCCGCGTCGGCGGACCTGCGGAACGCGCCCGAAGCATAGCCGTCTTCCCAGTTGCCCAGGCCGTCAGCCCACGACACACCGGCCGCAAAGTCGCCGTTGCTTACGCCGACGATGGTCTGCTCGTGACCGCCCGAGAACACCACTTCACCGAAGTACTGTTCCAGCGGCATGCCGAGTTCTGCCAGCAGTTGCGCGGCGGGGACCAGATAGCCCGAGGTCGAGTTCGGCTCGCCGAAGGCGAATTTCTTGCCCTTGGCGTCGGCGATCGAGGTGATGCCGCTGTCCTTGCGGGCGAAGCCGAACGAGTAGTAGCCGGTCGAGCCGTCGATGTTCTGGGTTGTCAGAACCACGTCCACGGCTTCCGGGTTGGTCAGGTAGGTCTTGGCATAGCCCGAGGCACCGAGACCAGCGAAGTCGATGGTGCCGCCCAGCAGGCCCTGGATCACGCCGTCATAGTCGGCCGGGGTGAACAGCTTCACCGGAACGCCGAGGGCTTCTTCAACCTTGGCGCGGAAACATTCGTTCGAGTTCAGCCGGTCTTGGGCATTTTCGCCGCCAAGGATGCCGATGTTGAATTCCTTGATCTCCTGCGCCTGAACGGCACCGGCAAGGGTCGAGGTGGCCGCCAGAGCGGCAATCAGTTTTTTCATGGTCGTCTCCGGTTGGAAGGCCCCGGTCGGGGCCGGGGTGAAAAGGGCTCAGGCGAGCATCTGTTCGGCGTAGGCGTAGGCGTCGTCGCCCGCCCGACCCAATGCCTCGATCGAGGTCGAAGTTGCCGTTTCGGAAAACGAGGCGTCAGCGCCGTAGATGTCGCGCGCAACGCCGGTGGTCAGTTGGTCGGGGGTGCCGTCGAATACGATGCGCCCGTCGCGCATGCCGATCACCCGGTCACAGTAGCGCCGCGCGGTATCAAGAGTGTGCAGGTTGACCACCACCATGCGGCCGTCTTCGTCGTGGATGCGGCGCAGGGTATCCATCACGATCTGGGCGTTCATCGGGTCAAGACTGGCGATCGGCTCATCGGCCAGGATCACCTTGGGGTCCTGCATCAGCGCGCGGGCAATCGCCACCCGCTGTTGCTGGCCGCCCGACAAGGCCTCGGCCCGTTTTGGCGCCTGCTCGGCAATGCCAAGACGTTCCAGGATTTCCAGCGCCCGGGTGATGTCGGCATCGGACCACAGGTTGAACATGGTGGCCAGCGTCGAGCGCCGGTTCAGGAGGCCGTGCATCACGTTCGCGGCCACATCCAGCCGCGGCACCAGATTGAACTGCTGAAAGATCATCGCGCATTGCCCTTGCCAGGCCCGCTTGTCGGCCCCCTGAAGCGATGCGATGTTGCGGCCTTCAAAGATGATCGCACCGGACGAGATATGGGTCAGCCGGTTCATCATCCGCAGCAGGGTCGATTTCCCGGCCCCGGAACGCCCGATGATGCCGACAAAACCTGGGCGATCCACCTGAAAACTGGCATTGTCGACGGCGGCTTTCTGCCCGAACAGGCAGGTCACGTTGCGGATATGAAGCACGGTCGTTTCCCCAGTCTTGTTGCTGCGGCAATAGCGGGGATTCGTGACAGCGCAGTTGCGCAGGGGTGACGCTTTGGTGACAGTCCACCAAGGCGCTTGTCGTCGGGTCGGCCTGAAGGTGTCACGAATTTGCAACCCGACTGACACTTGACCGTCGCATCCGGCTCTTACGCAAACCGCATCAGATCGTTCGGGAAAGAGGAATATCCGATGCTCAAAACTGCGACTTTGACCACCCTCGCGCTTGGCTTTTCAACCGTTTCGGCGCTTGCGCAGACCGACATCACCTGGTGGCACGGCATGGGCGGGCGCAACGGCGAAGTCATCAACGAGGTCGCGCAGAAATTCAACGCAGCACAGGCCGAGTGCATGCTGACCCCGGTGTCGAAAGGCACTTATGAAGAGGCGCTGGCCTCGGGCATTGCCGCCTTCCGCTCGGGCGAGCAGCCCAACATCCTGCAGGTGTTCGACGCCGGTGCGGCCACGATCATCAACGCCAAGGGCGCGGTTATTCCCGCCGAAGACCTGATCAACCGGAACGGCGGAACCTTCGACCGTGCGGCCTTCATCGAAGGCGTGCGTTATTTCTACGCCGATGCGACGGGCAAGTTCGTCGGGATGCCGTTCAACTCGTCCGCGCCGATCATGTATGTGAACGTTGATGCCTTCGCCAAGGCCGGTGTGACGCCGCCGAAAACCTGGGAAGAGTTTGACGCGATCGCGCCCAAGCTGAAAGCGGCGGGCTATATTCCGATGACCGCCTCGTTACTGGCGTCGCCGTCCACCGAGAACTTCATGTCGCGCAACAATGTGCAGTTTGCCTCCAACACCAACGGCTATGACAGCATCGAAGGCACCACGCTGAACGTCACCGACCCCAAGCTGGTGATGATGTTCGACAAGCTGAAGGAATGGTCGGACAGCGGTCTTTACGCCTTTTACGGCGCAAGCTGGGCCGACAACCAGAAGCCGTTCGAAGAGGGCAAGGTTGCGATGTGGATCGGATCGTCCGGTTCGTTTGGCGGGCTGAGCAAGACCGCAACGATGCCGTTTTCGGCCGACTTCCTGCCCTATTGGGGCGCGATCGAAGGTGCGGGTGGCCACAGCTTCATCGGTGGCGCGGCGCTGTTTGCGATGTCGGGCAAGTCGGACGCCGAAAACAAGTGCACAGCGCAGTTCTTCCAATACCTGACCTCGCCCGAAGTGCAGGTGTTCTACCACCAGCAGACCGGCTATGTGCCGGTGACCAACGCCGCCTACGAGATGGCCAAGGCGCAGGGCTGGTATGAAGCAAACCCGGTGGCCGAAGTTGGCATCAAGCAGTTGATGCTGCCGGGCACGGAATGGGACAAGGGCTATCGCCTTGGGTTCTACCCGCAAATCCGTTCGGTGATGGAACGTGAATACAACCGCATCTTCTCGGGCGAAGTGACCCCGAAAGACGCCTTCGACATCATCGAGCAGGAAGCCAACGACCTGCTGGCCAAATTCGCCAAGACCGCTGGCTGATCCACGCCTGACCGCGTTGCTCCCCGGTTCAGCACCGGGGGGCATTGCATT
>Ga0100395_1001817_pt1 | contig 16209 bp, 19 predicted proteins | sample CryGeymeta201519_FD_81542 | JGI IMG/M metagenome (GOLD analysis project Ga0100395, IMG submission 81542) | Groundwater microbial communities from Crystal Geyser aquifers in Utah, USA - Crystal Geyser metaG 2015-19 | ecosystem: Environmental > Aquatic > Deep subsurface > Groundwater | place: USA... | reverse complement strand
TTTGAGGTTTCTGCGCCTGCTCGACGGAGTTTTTTTTGCCAGTGGTACAGGGTTGACCTGGCCAGTGCGTGCTGCTGGGCGTAATCGATTGTGCTGATCCCCTGGGCTTTGATTGCCGCCACGTGGCCTGCCCAATCTTGCTTGGCTTTCTTCATGCTCGCTTCTCCATCTGAATTTAGATGGCCAAAGCATCGCGACTTTGGATTCAGGTTACAAGTCTGGGGTTTGTGGAGCGCTTACGAAAACTTGAAGGTCTCGCTGCCTTCCAGAAATGACAGATCCAGCTCTTTCTTGTTCTTGGTGGGCAAAGGGGCGTTGGCTTTGGCATGGACTTGGGCCAGTTGACCCAGTGTTTGCAAGTGTTGCATGGACAGCAACTGGCAGTACGCGCACAGCAGGGCACCGGCATCACGCAGTTCCATAAAGGCCTCGGCTGGCAACTGGTTCAGTGCGGCTTCGTCGATGCGGAACAGGCCGGCTACGTTTTGCTCGCCTGCGTCACCCTGCATCTTGATGGGCCAGGGTTGGATGAGATTGTGCTTTTGCAGCAGGACACAGATCCGTTGGTTGGCCTTTTGGTTGGCGGTATACGTACTGTTTTCATAGCATTGAACCTCTCGATAGTTGGATTAGCCACGATTTTCCTTGGTCGCCACAGGTGGCCATTTCAGCGCCGCGTGTATGACGCGCAAGATACGCACTGAATCGCCGGCGACGTCATAAATCAAGATGTAGTTCCGGTGCACAACAAGTTCGCGTGTTTCAAGAACGCGCCCCTGTCGTCCCAAGCCGGGGTGGTCAATCAAGTATTTGGCTTTGTCAGAAAAGAGTTCATCGAGCGACAACGCTGCAACCGGGTTATCGGCCTCTATGTAGTCATAGATGTCGTCACGATCTTGGACTGCCTCTGGTGTCCAAAACAAACGCATCATTGAGTGGTTTCAAGCCGTTGACGCGTGGCGGCTCGCCTGGCGGCAAATTTGTCTTCAACGGCTTGCGCTGGAATCAAACGGCCTGCGTTGGCCGAGTCCAGACCAATTTCAACCTGCTGGCGAAACCATGCATCGTGCGCACTTGATTCCTGCTGTTGCTGGACAAACTCACGCATGTAATCACGCAATAACTGGGCAGCACTGCGGTCCCGAGTTTTTGCGGCTGTGGAGAACTCGGCCTTCAGCGCGTCATCAACCCGAAAAGTAAATGTGGCTTCACTCATGGTTTTGTCCTCAATGTGTTACAAACAATGCTCAATTTAACACGAACACTCCCTCGGTGCTGGCGTACGTCACAGTCACACAACTATCGCCGAACGGCTGACTCAACCCCATTGACTCGAATTCTGCCGCCATGTCAGAGATTGTGTCTTGAGGTCATTCAACCCGGCAGCCAAGACCATCAAGAAAACTTAAAGGTCTCGCTGCCTTCCAGAAATGACAGGTCCAGGTCTTTCTTGTTCTTGGTGGGCAAGGGGGGGGTGGCCTTGGCCTCAGCAGCGGCGTGAGCTTGGGCCAGTTGACCCAGCGTTTGCAGGTGCTGCATCGACAGCAGCTGGCAGTAAGCGCACAGCAGGGCACCGGCATCACGCAGTTCCATGAAGGCATCTGGGGGTAACTGGTTCAGGGCGGCTTCGTCGATGCGAAACAGACCCGCGACCGTTTGCTCACCTGCATCACCCTGGATCTTGATGGGCCAGGGTTGGATCAGGTTGTGCTTTTGAAGTAGCGCACAGATGCGCTGGGTGGTCTTTTGGTTGGCGGCGTGCTGGTTGAGGAAGGTGAAGACCTCGCCAACGACCTTGCTAGGCTGGGTGCCATCGGCAAAGAAAGGCTCGCCTTCTGTGGTGGACAGCAGGCCACTGTCTTCATCAAAGCACAGCACTTGCTGGCCCTCTGGCGTATTGGCCAATACAAAGGGGTAGCTCTTGTAAGCCGCAGGCACATAGCCACCGACCCATTGGCCATTATTGGCGACAAAGAGGTTCTTGCCCGGCTTAAGCCCGAGCAGGGCCATGGGCGTGAAGGTGCCATCGGTGGCCAGGAAGGCGATGGGCATGTGCACGGCGGCCTGGGGCAACTCTTGAACCACCAAGGCGGTCACGGCATGGGTGGCGGTGAAGTTGTAATTGGTGCTGCGCTTGAAGCGTTGGCTGGCATGGCGCTCGCGGGTGATGACTTGGATGTTGGGCATAGAGGTGGGTGATTCTGGTGCTTGCGGATGTTTACTGCAAGGTTATGCGCTGGCTGCCAATGGCGTCCAGATGGGGGCGCAGGGCGTTAAGGTAGGCGATACGCGCTGTTTGCAGCACGGCCAGTGTGGCATTCAGGCGGGTGATTTCAGCATCGACAAATTGCAGGCTGGTCACTTGATCCTTGGCGGCTTGTGACAGGCGGTTCATATCATAGTCTATGCCGTTGAGTGTCAGTGTGGGCATGGGGGTTCTCTGAAAAGCAGGCGTTAAAAAACCCCACTGCCTTGTGAGCAATGGGGTTCTTGAGAGGAGTGCCCTCAGTGATTGAGGGCTAGGAGACTAGGCCAGCGAACTGGCTTTTGTCTTCTGTGGATTAGGCCAAGTTGCCAACCAACAAAGTGAGTTGGTTACCAAAGTCAACCGTACCCAGCAGAGTGGCTGCTGTGAAGTCAACGGCGGTAGCGCCAGTTGCAACGCCGTTGTAAGTGAGTTCAAACACTTTGTACTCGCCTTCGTTTGCAGTGTTTTCAACCATCACGATGGCCTTGGCAATGCCGCCAACCAGGTAGTTGGCGCCAGCGGTGCTGGTGTAGGTTGCGTTCAATGCGTCCAAAGCACCGACTGTCAAGCCTGCTGTACCCCAATCAGCGGCACCTGCGACGTTCGTTGAGTTGATGGCAGCCAGCAAGTTGGCGCCGGTCAAACCAGCAAACGTTTCAGTGGTGCTGAAGGTTACGCCAGAGATCACCGTGACCGAGTTCGCTTCGACAACAGCATCGGCGTTCAACGTCGTCGCAATACGAACTTGGGATTCGGTCGACACTGACGTAGCGGATGTGGAGGTCAGGCTGGTCAAATAAGACTTGAAGTCAAGTTTGTCAGCATTGGTACCAGCGCCGTCCTGGAAGTTGACAATGGCATTGGTGCCAATGTCAGAACCCGTGAACACCACCTTGTCATTACTAAATGCACCTGTACCAAGCACCACCACGTCATTGCCTGCACCCAGGTCAATGGTGTTGTCGCTTTCAGCGCCGCTAACTGCACCAGCTAAACCATCTGTGCTCAGGACCGCACCACCTGTGGACATGCCAGAGATGGCGTTCAATGTCACCACTGAAGCGTTATTGGCTGTTTGAGCAGCGCCAGTCACCAATGACGAATCATGGGCAAATGACTTCAAAGCGGTCAAGGCTGTCGCTTCTTCAGCAGGGGTCAAGGTCGGTGTTGACACGGTCATGCTCAGATCGGCGGCGTTGAATGTGCCGTCGATCTTGGAGGTGATGGTCAGCGTGCCAGCAGGGCCGTCTGCAGCTGTCAACAGCTTGCTCAAAACTGCATCGTTGTTGATGGCATTTTTGATGGCTTGGTTCAGGTGCAGTTGCGTCACGCCATAGTTGGCACCGGTTGGGATGTCTACCACGACTTCATAGCCGTTGGTGAAATTGGTTGCAACAGAGTCTGCAGCAGCAGCCGTTACGCCACCGCCCAAGCCGACACCACCAGCACCAGAGAACGACACGGTCAATTTGCCGCCGTACATGAAGGTTGAGGTGGCAGCGGCTGTAGACAGGTCAGCAGCAACGGTGTTCGTTGCATTAACCAGCCACTTGTTGGTCATGATAAGGCCGCTGTTGTCAGCAAACACGGTGTCGTTGCCAGCACCTGCATTGATGATCACGTCACCAGCACCGGTAGTGGTGATGGTGTCGTTACCGGAACCACCTTCAATACGAATGTTGGCGTTTTGACGTTGGTCGAGCAACCATGCTGCTGTCTCAACAATGCCACCAATGTTGGTGGTAATGCTGTCGTTACCAGCGCCACCATCAAGCACAATGGTGAAGTCAGACTGACCAGTCAATGTGTTCGATGCAGCTACTGCGGTGTCAATCGTCACGTTCATGGTGTCGTTGTTGCCGCCACCTGTGTACAAGAAGTTTGCACCCTTGACATTGAAGTTGACATTGCCTGCACCTGCAACGTCAGCCGTTGGGCTGGATGCAGTGTCGGTCAGGTTGACATACTTGGACAGCGAGTCAGTGGTAATGGCAGCTGTAAATGACAGTTTGCCAGTCATGGCAGAGCCGTCGATCAGGCGCACATCGGTGAAGCCAGTTGCGTCATGGTCGCCAGCTGGTGCATTGTTTTGCGCGCCAGGCAGTTGAGCGTCTTTGCCTACGATATTGCTAATGACGGTCAGGTCACCAGCGTTGGTCACAACAGTGTTGTAAGCCGAGGTGACATTGCTGGTAGTCCCATTGACAATCACCACTTCGCGCAGTGCGTTGTTGGTGGAGTTGATGGTTTGCAGCTTGCTGCTGTCTTCAACAGTAATCTCGAAACGCTCAACACCGCGAGATGAAGAAGTGTCGCCAGTGGACATGCCACCAACAACCAGGTCGCCACCGTTAGAGCCACGGCCCACGTCGTCCAGAACGATGGTGGAAGTGACCAGCTCAGTCACGCTGGCAGAACCAGTTGTGTAGGTGGTGTAGATGTTGGATGTGGCAGGCACAGAAGCGCCTGTGGTGTTGAACCAGCCAGAGCCGGCCACTTCAGTGATCGAATTGCCAGCGCCGCCGGTCAAGACGATGCTGGTACCGGTCACCGTGGTGCCAGAAATAGGGTCGATCACATTGAACGTTGGGCCAAGGGAGGCGGTGGTGGAGGTGCCAACCAGAGCAGCTTGGAACACAGCCAGCAAATCCGCGTACGTGTCAGCAGCTGCAACAGCCACTTTGTCCAACTGAATCGGGGTCAGCGTGCCATTGATGCCAATCTTGAACTGGTCATAGGGGTTGTTCAGCAACGGAGTTGCAGCGGTAGCAGCAGCACCAGCAGCGCCGGTGTCCATCAGCTTGATGGTCACGGTGGTGTTGCCAGAAGATGCATTGCGCAGGGAATGCTGGTCAAAGTACACACCCAGGTCAACGTTGCCCGGATCGGATTCACGGAACGTGATGGTGATGTCTTTGGTCTTCTGTGCATTGCCGATGCGCACGTCTTCAATGACGACGTCTGAGCGGCTGTTGCTCGATTCCCAGTTGGTCACGCCGAAGTCGGCAGTCACTTGGTTTGCACTGTCCACGGCCAAAGAACGCTGTGCGTCGATTTGCACAGTGCGAGCGGAGGGCATGTTGTTGCCGTCAACTGACGAAACACCATTGACATCTGAGCCAGCGGATTGTGCACGCACAACCACGGATTCAACGTTCTTGAGAACTGGAGTGATGGCATTGCCAACGCTCATGAAGTCCATGTACACAGTGTCAGCACCTGCGCCGCCGTCGATCATGTCGCCGTCGTTCATAGTGTTGAAGTTGCTCACGGTACGAGCCAGGAACGTGTCAGCAAAGGCTGTACCGATCAGGCTGTCGAAACCAGTAGTGAGGCAACGAATTCGCAGGAACGTTTAGTCGTTGATTTAATTGTCTTATATGACATATAAAATATCGTTTAAGACAATTTCCTATTCATACCCTACACCATAGTCGCGCAGTTAGAGTCATTTTCAAAGCTCACGAACGACCAAAATCATCTTCAACTCATTGATTCCATTGAATAAATTCAATTATGAGTGCCTTGGTTTCCACCCACGGCCAACCTACAAGTCAAGTTACCTAACCAAGAACGGTGTGAACAAGTGCCTTTGGGTCCACGTACAGGCTAAAGCCCCCAGCTGGAGACTCGTCAACTATCCGCACTCCCGCATCGGACAGTGCTGTCTTTAGTTTTGAAAGCGTCGAAAGGCGCGGCGACATCATGCCGGTCTCCATCCTGGCGATCGTCACCAAAGAAACCCCCGACCGTGACGCAAGGTCTTGCTGCGTCCAACTCAGGGCAGTGCGGGCCGTCTTTAGGGACGTAATTATTTTCAAGGATTCAGCATCCATGTCTTTTATTTGTCCAAACGACATTTATAATGTCGTTAATGATTGCTACAAGTAGGGAATTATCATGCCAATCGTCACACTCACAGCCAATCTAATTCGTACAGCCAAATGTCCCGTCGGCAAGGGTAAAGTCGATTACTTTGATGATAGACGTACCGGGCTGCTTTTTGAAGTTAGAGCATCAGGCGGCAAAACCTGGTACTTGCGCTACACCGATGCCCGAGGCGTGCAGCGTCAACATCGAATTGCCAATGTAGCGGACATGTCACTGGACCAGGCTCGTAAAGCGGCGGCTGATCTCCGTGGCCAAATTGCCCTGGGCAATGACCCGTCGGCCCAAAAAGCCATACTGCGTTCCGTCCCCACATTCGCTGATTTCATTGCTGACCGTTACATGCCATTCGTCAAGGGCTACAAGAAGTCATGGGACAGTGACGACTCTTATCTGCGTAACCACCTACTGCCGTTACTGGGCAAGAAACACTTGGACGAGATCACCAAGCATGACGTGATTGAATTTCATCACGGCGTACGTGCCAAGGGCTATGCGCTGGGTACGGCCAACCGGATGCTGATCCTGCTGCGCTACGCCTTGAATTTGGCAGTGCGCTGGGAGATTCCCGGTGTTACCAAGAATCCCACCAAAGACGTGCCGTTGTTTGAAGACCCCAATAAGCATGAAAGGTATTTATCTGAGACTGAAGCTCAGACGCTCTACCGTGCAGTTCAAGCCAGCGTTAACCCGATGCTGCAGTACATCATCCCCATGCTGATTCTCACCGGTGCACGCAAGCGGGAAGTCTTGGATGCCAAGTGGGAGGAGTTCGATATGGAGCGCAGGCAGTGGCGTGTCTCTGTGACCAAGGCAGGCAAGCCACGTTATGTGCCCTTGTCAGACGGTGTTGTCCAAATGCTTGCAACCATGCCGCACGACAACAGCAAGTGGATCTTTCCGAACCCCAAGACCGGCAAGCCGTATGTGACATTCTTCTGCGCGTGGAACACTGCCCGCAAGCAGGCTGGCCTTGCTGATGTGCGCATCCATGATCTACGCCATTCCTTTGCCAGCTTTCTGGTCAATGCAGGCCGCTCACTTTATGAGGTGCAGAAGATTCTGGGCCACACGCAGATCAAGACGACCCAGCGTTACGCCCACCTGAGTCAGGACACGCTGATTGACGCGGCCAATGTGGTGCCGTTTGTGATGACGATACCGATGGTGGCAATGGCTACGCCCAATGGGCCCAGGCCAATGCTTGGACCGCAAGACACGCGGGCAGCTTTTATCCACCATAATGTGTAACATGATAAGATACACTCATGATTAAGAGTTTTCGCCACAAGGGTATAGAAACCTTCTTCAAGACCGGCAGCCGTGCTGGAATTAACCCAGCGCATGCAAGCAAATTGAAGCGTCAGCTCGGCCAACTTAATGAGTCGACTACAGCGAGCCATATGAAGATGCCAGGCTGGGAGTTGCACGCGTTAACAGGTGACCTTGCTGGGCACTACTCGGTCTGGGTCAACGGAAACTGGCGGATGACTTTTACTTTTGAAGGCGAGGACGCGGTCCTTGTGAATTATCAGGACTACCACTAGGAAAGTTGCCATGACTCAAATGCATAACCCTCCACACCCTGGCGAAACACTATTGGAAGACGTACTGCCTGCGCTGGGCTTGACCGTTGCTGAAGCTGCAAGACAGCTAGGAATTTCCCGCGTACAGCTCTCGCGGGTGCTGCATGGCCATTCGCCAGTTTCCCCAAGTTTGGCTCTTCGGTTGGAACAATGGCTTTCTGGCGCGACTGCGGATGTCTGGCTGCGCATGCAGGTCGCTCATGACCTCTGGCAGGCTCGTCATAGCCTAAATCAGCCCAAGGTCGCGCCTGCCGCCGCCCACAGGGCAGTTTAATTGCTGGCTGGAATTCAAACACTGCTCAACCTCTCTTCAAGGATGTACTGGCCAGCCCATTACCGATAAAATCCAACCATTGGCTCGCAAGAGTCAACCGCCCGAGTTATGACTATTGCAGGGGCGTTACCAACTGCTAAAACGTTGAGCCGCGCACTCCCTCCCCGCACGCAGCAGACGTTCTTACAGCGTCTGCGGGGGATTCGGAGAAATCAATGCATACAACCAACATCCGGCAAACCCGAGGCATCAGCCTTGACTATCGCCCCACGTCATATTTCTGGGCCAATGACCATCACATTCCCCTGGTGTCTGACATCAAAGGCGCAGAGCGGCGCAAGCTTTACGAACTCGCACTGGAGCAGGGCCCAACTGACTTCGTCGACCCTGACCTTCAGCAGCACGCCTTACGAGAGGTACAGCGCCAGGCGTTGGGGCGCATTCACCCAGCCTTCATGGGTGGCGAATACTTGCCTACGGTCCGCGGCAGAGAAGTGGAAATCGCCCGCATCACCATCGCCTCGACCACGCAGGACGTGACCTCAGTCTATGCACGTCAAGTCGGTCAGCGCATCCATTACCGGGTGGTGGACGAATATGGTGGTGAAACCCTTGAGGGCAAAGGGACCCGCACCAGTACCCGGCCGCTGACGCTGAAGCAACTGGTTGACTTCTTCTTGGGCTCCTGGAATCTGATTGCCTGTCTGGACTGCAACTTTGGCGATGACGGCTACCCGATTGACCGCATTCACCGCTTCATCACGGATGCGTCCAGCAGCTTCTACGCTGAGTTTGATGACTTGGTCCGTTCCCGCGTGAATGACTGGCTCGACACGATCCCACGGGAAGTGGACGAAGACGAGGAGGATGCATCATGAGCACCCGCGCACGCATCGCCATCGCCTTGCCCAATGGCAAATTCAAGTCTATCTACACACACTGGGACGGCTACCCAGAGCACCACGCACCCATCTTGCTGGGGCACTACGCGACGCAGGACAAAGTGAAAGCCCTGATGGCACTAGGCGACCTGAGCGCCCTGAGGGAAGAGATCGGGGAAGTCCACGACTTCGATCAAAGGGGGCACAACATGTGCACAGCTTACGGGCGCGACCGGGGTGAAAAAGGTGTCGCAGCAAAGACTAGCGTCAACTTCACCACTCTGGCGGCGCTGGCCCACAAATGGGATGCTGAATACCTTTATGTCTTTAGCGACTACCACTGGCAGTTTGTACCTGTTTCCTGGGTCACTGGCAGACCCTTGCCTTGAGCAAATCCACCATGTACTTGAAATACTCCACATGGCCACCCTGGTAGCTGCTGATGGCAATGCCCTGTGCGTCTTCTTGCAGGGCGGCGGTCACCACCTCGTCGACACTGCGGTTGTGGCCCAGGTGAATCACCTCGGCACCCATGCTTTGCAAGATGCGGCGCATGATGTTGATGGCCGCATCGTGCCCGTCAAACAGGCTGGCAGCGGTGACAAAGCGCACCTTGTGCGTGGGGCGGTAATTGGCCAGGGCCTTGAAGTCGGCGGACAGGTCGGTCATGGTGCAGGTCTCCGTGAAGGGGTCATCATTATGTTGAGTCGTCGATCAGACCAGCGTGGGCTGACTTGACGTTGACGTAAACGTCAATCTTACCGGGTTTTGCGGTGTGACATTTCAGGGTACAGTCCAGCCCAGTTTTTGTGACCGCCTTATGACACAGCCCCTGACGCAAGACAACCCATCACACGGCGAAAGTGCCCCCGCAGACGGCTACGCCGGTGACGTTTCTTGCCAGACCGCGTATCAATGGTGGCAAAGCGGGCAAGCGGTGCTGGTGGATGTGCGCAGCAGCGCCGAGTTGGCCTGGGTGGGCTTTGTGCCCGGCGCCCTGAGCGTGCCTTTCAAGCAATGGCCCGGTATGACGCTCAACCCAGACTTTGACGCGCAACTGCTGGCCGCTGTGCCGCCTGGCAAGAAAGTACTGATGCTGTGCCGCAGCGGCGTGCGGTCCATCGCCACAGCGCAGCGCGCCACCCAACTCGGCCTTCAGGCGTACAACATTCTTGAAGGTTTTGAGGGCGACGCCAACGCACAGGGGCAACGCAACCGCTTGGGTGGCTGGCGTTTGCATGGCCTGCCGTGGCAGCAGAGCTGATCATCGTTTGGATCGATTGACGACTTCACTGAGAACGCGACCATGACATTTCTGGCGATAGACGTTGGCAACACCCGCCTGAAGTGGGCCCTGCACAGTGCACCCCGACGTGATGCAACAGTCATAGCGCAGGGCGTCGAATTTCTGGAAAACATCGAAAAGTTGGCCGAGGGCGAGTGGTCCAAACTACCTAGCCCCACCCAGATGCTGGGTTGTGCGGTGGCTGGCGACGTGGTGCGCAGACGAGTCGAAGACCAGATGGAGTCTTGGGACGTCTCAGCCCAATGGGTGGTTGCCAGCAGTACAGAGGCTGGCCTGACCAACGGCTACGACCACCCGGCTCGCCTTGGCGCCGACCGCTGGGTGGCGATGGTGGGCGCCCGGCACCACATCCTGGCTCAAGGCCCGGCCTGCCCGGTGGTGGTGGTGATGGTGGGCACGGCCGTGACGGTGGACGCCATTGACACCAACGGGCGTTTTCTGGGCGGGCTGATTTTGCCGGGCCACGGCATCATGCTGCGCGCGTTGGAGTCTGGCACCGCTGGTCTGCACGTGCCCACGGGCAACGTGGTCGAGTTCCCCACCAACACCAGCGACGCGCTCACCAGCGGCGGAACGTACGCCATTGCTGGCGCCATTGAACGCATGGTGCAACACCTGCGCCAGCGGTGTGGCGCTGAGCCACGCTGCATCATGACCGGTGGCGCGGGCTGGAAGATGGCGCCCACCATGTCGGTGCCATTTGAGCTGGTAGACAACCTGCTGTTTGACGGACTGCTTGAAATGGCCGAGCGCAGATTTACATAAGAAATTGGCCTTTAGCCCTTATGAAATAAGCGCTAGCAGCTCTTATTTTTGAGCAAACCAGCGTTCAACCAGCCGCACCCAATAGGTGGCACCCAGCGGCAGCAACGCATCGTTGAAGTCGTAACTGGGGTTGTGCAACATGCACGGCCCGCCACCGTGGCCGATGGCGCGGTGGTCGCCTTCGCCGTTGGCGATGAAGGCGTAGCAGCCGGGTTTGGCCTGCAGCATGTAAGAAAAATCCTCTGCGCCCATGGTGGGCTCTTGCACCTCTACGTTGTCTGACCCAACCACGCTGGCCATCACCTGACGGCAAAACTCGGCCTCAGTCGCGCTGTTGATGGTGGGTGGGTAGTTGCGCTTGAATTCAAAATCAGCACGCATGTCACTGGCCGCGCACAGATGCTCGGTCAGCGCGCGCATGCGTTGCTCGATCAGGTCGAGCACGGGCACAGAAAACGTGCGCACCGTGCCCTGCAGCTCGCAGGTGTTGGGGATCACGTTGGTGGCCTCGCCGGCGTGGATCATGGTGACCGACACCACCGCTGCGTCGATGGGCTTGACGTTGCGACTCACGATGCTCTGAAACGCCTGCACCAACTGACACGCTACCGGCACCGGGTCCAGCGCGTTGTGCGGCATGGCGGCGTGGCCCCCTTTGCCACGCAGCGTGATCTTGAATTCATTGCTGGAGGCCATCACCGCACCCGGGCTGGCCGCCATCTGCCCCAGCTTCATGCCAGGCCAGTTGTGCAAGCCAAACACGGCTTGCATGGGAAAGCGTTCAAAAAGCCCGTCTTTGATCATTTCGCGCGCACCACCGCCACCCTCTTCAGTGGGCTGAAAGATCAGGTACACCGTGCCGTCAAAGTCACGATGCGTGGCCAGGTGTTGCGCCGCAGCCAGCAGCATCGCGGTGTGGCCGTCGTGGCCGCAGGCGTGCATTTTGCCGGGGTAGGTGCTGGCGTGGGCAAAGGTGTTGAGTTCTTGCATGGGCAGCGCGTCCATGTCGGCGCGCAGACCCATGGCAAGCTCTGACGTTCCTGCCTTGACAATACCCACCACACCCGTGGTACCCAGCCCGCGGTGGATGGGGATGCCCCACTCGGTGAGCTTGGCCGCCACCAGGTCGGCGGTGCGCTGTTCTTGAAAGCACAGTTCAGGGTGAGCGTGGATGTCGCGGCGCAGCGCCACCAAAGCGTCACCCGCTTGCGCGAAATCAGGTATCAAATTCATAGCTTCTACCCCTTTTACCGTAAGGGCTAGAGCCCAAAAATATCTAATAAACCGAGCCGCTGAGTGGTTGCCGCTTGTGCGACATACTGCGCTTGCCCCACAATCATGCCCGAACTCTGCACACCACCATGTCTTCTATGGCCATATCCCCAACTACCCAGGTCATTGGCGCCTGCCCGCACGACTGCCCTGACACCTGCTCGCTGCTGACCACGGTGCAAAACGGCATCGCCATCAAAGTACAGGGCAATCCGGCGCACCCGCACACCGGCGGCGTGCTGTGTACCAAGGTGTCGCGCTACCCCGAGCGCACCTACCACCCGGATCGCCTCTTGCAGCCGCTCAAGCGCAGCGGCCCCAAAGGTTCCGGGCAGTTTGAGCCGGTGAGTTGGAGTGCCGCGCTGGACGACATTGCCGCGCGCTTGCAAGCCATTGCCGCGCGCGACCCGCAAGCCATATTGCCCTACAGCTACGCGGGCACCATGGGCCTGGTGCAGGGCGAAAGCATGGCCGCTCGCTTTTTTAACCGGCTGGGTGCGTCGCTGCTGGAGCGCACCATCTGCTCTGCCGCAGGCGGTGAGGGTTTGGTGCACACACTGGGTGGCAAACTGGGCATGCGCGTCGCGTTTTTTGCCGAAGCCGACCTGATCTTGATCTGGGGCAGCAATTCCATCAGCAGCAACCTGCACTTTTGGCGCTACGCCGCCGATGCCAAACGGCGTGGTGCAAAGCTCATCTGCATCGACCCGCGGCGCACCGAAACTGCTGAAAAATGCCATAGCCATATTGCCCTGATACCGGGTACTGACGGCGCTTTGGCGCTATCGATCATGCAGCAGCTGGTGATCCACGACTGGCTCGACCACGACTATCTGGAGCACTACACGCTGGGCTGGGACTTGATGCGCGAGCGCGCCCTGCAATGGCCGCCCGAACGCGCAGCTGCGGTGTGCGGCATCACCGCGGCGCAGATTGAGGCGTTGGCGCACGACTACGGCGCAGCCGCGCGCAGTGGCGCCAAGGTGGCCATCCGGCTCAACTACGGCGTGCAGCGCGTGCATGGTGGTGCCAACGCGGTGCGGCTGATTGCCAGCTTGCCCGCGCTGGTGGGCGCGTGGCGCCAGCGCAGCGGCGGCCTGCTGCTGTCGAGCTCCGGCACTTTTCCAGTACAAAAGGCCACGCTGCAACGCCCCGACCTACTGGCCGGACGCACACCGCGCAGCGTCAACATGGCCACCATTGGCAATGATTTGTTGCGCCCGGCAAGCAGCGGATTTGGCCCGGCGATCGAGGCGCTGATTGTGTACAACAGCAACCCGGTGGCCATTGCGCCGGACTCGGCCAAGGTAGCGCAGGGTTTTGCGCGTGAGGATCTGTTTACCGTGGTGCTGGAGCATTTTCAGACCGACACGGCCGACTACGCAGACTACCTCTTGCCAGCCACCACCCAGTTGGAGCACTGGGACGTGCACAGCACCTACGGCCATACCGATGTGCTGCTGAACCGCCCTGCCATCGCACCGCGCGGGCAGGCGTGGGCCAACACGCAAATTTTCAGGGCATTGGCCGCGCGCATGGGCTTTACAGACACCTGCTTTGACGACACTGATGAAGCCCTGTGCCGCCAGGCGTTTGGCGTGGCGGTGAACTTTGACACGCTGCTGACCCAAGGCTTTGCCACGCTGGACACGCCCGAGGCCCCGTTTGCGCAAGGCGGCTTTCCCACGCCGTCTGGCCAATGCGAATTTTTCAGCCAGCGCCTGGCCGACCAGGGCCAAGACGGTTTGCCCGACCATGTGGCCAACCACGAACCATCTGGTACCTCTACACGTTACCCGCTGGCGATGATCTCGCCACCAGCGCGCAACTTTTTGAATTCAAGTTTTGTCAACGTGGACAGTCTGCGTGCCAGCGAGGGCGAGCCCGTGCTGGAAATGCACCCCACGGATGCTGCGCAACGACATTTAAACGACAGCTGTACTGTGCGCGTTTTCAACGCCCGTGGCAGCACCCTGGCCCGCCTGCGCGTCAACGGCCGCGCCCGCGCGGGCGTAGTCAACGGGCTGGGCGTGTGGTGGCGCAAATTTGGTCTGGACGGCACCAACGTGAACCAACTCACCAGCCAGGCGCTGACCGACCTGGGCGGTGGGCCAACGTTTTATGATTGTTTGGTGGAGGTGGAGGCGATGCAACGCAGTCTTAATATGCAGTCTTAAAACTATCGCCCGGTGAAACGAGCTCCCTTATCATGGCAACCATGGAAAAAAAATACTTGTTTTGGGTCATGGCGATGTTTACTGTGGCGCTGCTTGCATGGGATGACTGGCAGGTTCGTGACGAACTGGACCAATTAAAACAACAGCAAGTGACGCCAATCGCCCTTGCACCGCCTTCCCAAGTGCCGCCATCAGACTGTCCAGTCAATCCGCTGAGCATTGTTGCAACACCAACCGCAGCGCTCGCCGCGCCGCCGCCTGAACCTGCTCAGGTTAAATGCAATTGCAACTGCCCACAAGACCCAAACACCGTTCAGATTCCCCCGGGCACAGATCTGCTTGGGGCCATCAAAATCATTCAGCTTGAACAAGCCAGGAACGAGCCCGGATCAGCGGCCATGAATCCCTTTGGCTCCACCCGATAGACTCGTGTGAACTTAAAAAAACACCGTGATCACACCGAACGAACAAAAAAGCATCCGATACCAAAGCGGTAGCGGATTGCATCCTGAGAGACTTCGCTTGAAGACTTATTGCTGCAAGATATAGCCAATCACATTTTTGATGGCCGCTTCATCAGTGCTCTTGATGTTGGTGTGGGTTTCTTCTTCGCCGTCAACCTTGATCTTGGGGCTGGTGGTCAGGAAGTTGTAGAGCTTGGCTTCAGCATCGGCCTGGCCTTTGTATTTTTCGGCAACATTTTTGTAGGAAGGACCGGTTTTATCCTTGTAAACCGAATGGCACTTGGCGCACTTGTTGTCTTTGAGTAGGCTTTCGGCAACAGCAATGTCGACAGGTGCGGGATTGACCGTGGCGCAATCAGATGGATAAACGGCGCAGCCAAAGTCGGCGAGATTGCCCAGTGGATAAGAGTCGTACTGACCACCGCCCTTACCCATCAGCCCGAGGACATCACCGCTCGTATTTGTCCCTAGGTAAATGTCGGTTTTAGGGTAGTAACGATAGGTCCAAATGTCGATGGTTTTGTTTGATTGAGGCGCCTCGAATAAGCTTGGGTAAGTAGTTTCGGCCCAGTTCAAAAAACTGGTCGCGTCAAGTTCGTGGTTTACAACCGCCATGACGGATTTGGGGGCTGCCACAACTGCCATTGAGCCAGAGCTGCCTCCCAGCTGATGCGGCTCCAGAAAAACAGAGGGATCGCCAGGAGAAGTTCCACCGCCGCAGCCAGTTAAAGCCACCAGCAGCACCGTCGTCGAAATGAATTTAAAAGAAACGAATTTCATTGATCCTCCTGCGTTAACAAAAACTAGGCACAAAAGTACCGAGTCCGCGCTCCAACGACTCTATTTGCTATCTGACTTGCCAACACATTCCGGTGGTGGCGACCAACCTAACTAACACGCCAAACGCGCAAACAAGTCAGGCGTATTCCAGCCCGGTCAGTTGAAGACCCACCAGACCAATGTGCTCCTGGTTGAGGTCAAGATCAGCCACCGCAGCTAAAAACTCCCCTTGGGTGTAGCTTGCATGTCGCCCGTCCATGAACCCGACCAGCAGGTCGGTCGTTGCTGCGTCAGCTTCGCCACCCACCAAGTTACGAAACACCAGCTTGGCCAGAGCGGCGTTGCTGCCCGATCCCGCCAGGCTTGCAGTCAGCCCCACGTTGACCGCCAGATTGCAGATCGAAGACAGCGAGTAACCTTGGTCAAAGTAGCTCAGTATCTGTCCGAATACCCCGGCATCTTGCGCTAGCGGGTAAGCCAACGCACCGATGAACTTCACCGACTGGCCACCATTTTGCGTTGACCCCAAATCCAGCGCCAGCTTCTTGTCGGCAAACTGTAGGCGTTC
>Ga0100395_1001815_pt1 | contig 16215 bp, 10 predicted proteins | sample CryGeymeta201519_FD_81542 | JGI IMG/M metagenome (GOLD analysis project Ga0100395, IMG submission 81542) | Groundwater microbial communities from Crystal Geyser aquifers in Utah, USA - Crystal Geyser metaG 2015-19 | ecosystem: Environmental > Aquatic > Deep subsurface > Groundwater | place: USA... | reverse complement strand
TATATGGGATGGGAAATAAGGATGTTTATGGTGCAGATGGGTATGAAAGTTATAACGTCTGGCATGATGAAAAGCAGTTTAAGAATTGTACTAGAGATTTAATAAATTTAGGTTGCCAAATACTTGAATTTAATACTGAACCTGACCAACCTGCTTCCTGGATTCGTCAAGTTATAAATGAAATGGGGATGCAGGACAAGGTTAAACTTGTTTGTGATTTGCACGATTTGGATTTGATAAGGAGAAAGTTAATACCACTTCCAGAACGTGAACTGTTCCTGGCAGCAGACGGACTTATATATGTGTCTCTTCCTATACAGGAGATTGCAAACAGGATTCACCAAGTACGAGTCCCAAATACATGTCTTTACAGTTATTGTAATGACGGTATAGTTGAATATGAAGATAAGGATATTCCAAATAGGAAGGCACTGATATATGAGGGTGGTGCAAACCCACCTGATGATGTTGAATTAAACAATGTTTTCCCATATAGGAGTATATATCATATAATGAAGAGATTTGTGGAGATGGGTAATGAGGTACACATGTTCTGTGGTAACTTCCCGGCTTTCGAGACTTACCAACATATAGGTTGTATACTTTATCCACCTACAGATTATGATGAGATGATGAAAAGTCTCATCAAGTTCAAGTATGGCCTAATTGTGTTTAACAATGAAAACCATACAGAGGATCAGGTTAATTTAACACTAACAAACAAAATGCACGAATACCTTCAAGCTGGCATTCCTTCTCTTGCTTGTTGGTGTCAGGAAACTGAAAAATACGTGCAGAAGCACAACATCGGGTTTACATTTAATCATATCAACGAGATAGGTAACACTAAGCAGTTGGATGATAAATACAATGAAGTAGTGCAAAACATCCGTATCAAACGTAAAGAACTTGTTATGGAAAACTTCATTGTAAGACTGGAAAACATGTATGCCAAACTTCTTGGACTGGAAGAAAAGGGCATTCCAGATAACATAAAACAACTCCATCAATTTGAATATGGGGTTGCTCAGATATAAAAAAAGTGGGTGATATTTAATGGCAGGAACAATAAGCACTAGCAACTATACCATTGGTGGTGCTGAACTATATTATTCTACTACTGTAGCTAATGCAAGCCTAAACACGCTTGCTTCCAGCGATTTTAGAACTGCTGGAAACAGCTTTGGTAATATAGTGAGTATAGAAATGGCCCCTGAAGTTACTTATATAGAACACTGGGTGTCCACTAATGGAAAAAGAGTGAAGGATAAAATTGTTGGTAACACCTCTCAGATAAACATAAACTTTACAGTTGATGAAATTTCTCTAGAGAACTTGGGGAGATTTTTCATGGGGTCTGTAACAGGAAGTGTTATTGATGTATTGGAAAATACATTGGATGAAGGGTCAGCACAACTTAAGTTTACTACGGATATAGGTAGGGATTTGTACTATGATATTCCTAAATGCGTCATTCGTATTGACGGTGCTCTTTCTACCTCGGGAGAGGATTGGTGGTCCGCCCCGATGGTTCTTGAGGTGTTGGAATATAGCACTTCAGATGGAAATGTAGCCACGTGGCTTAATGCTCCATTCGGTAAGATAACTTGGAAGGCATAATCATTTAACCTTTACACTCAGCAGGATTTTTCCTGCTGAGTCCATTCTTCAAGAAGTCCAAGTTTGAACCTAACCATAAATATAGTGTTATGGCTTTTCTACCTTTTGCCTTACCAGAAGTCTAGTGTTACATCTTAGCTGATAATACTTAATTATATATGAGAAAATATGAATTAAGTTATATAAAAGAAGAGTTTGCTAAAGAAGGTTATACCCTACTTTCATATAACTATAAAAATATATTTTGTAAACTAGAATATATTTGCCCCAATGGTCATAGGCACACTCTAACATTTGACCAATGGTTAAAAGGCCAAAGATGTAGAATATGTTCCAATAATAAACTCAAATTATCTTTTGCTGAAGTGAAACACAGGTTAGAAAGAGAAGGTTATACACTTGTATCTACAGAATATGTCAATTCTGGGTCTTTACTTGAAACTATTTGTCCTACTGGGCATAAATACATAGTCAGCATAAATAATTTTACTTCTGGTTATAGGTGTGGTAAATGTTCTCATCACGTTTCCAGAGCCGAAACTGAAGTGTTTAACTTTGTGAATCAATATATCCCCTCTATCCAAAGCAATAGAACTATTATAAAACCGTATGAACTTGATATTATCATTCCTGAGAAGAAGTTAGCTATAGAATATTGTGGCTTATATTGGCACTCTGTAGAAGCTGGTAAAGATAGTGGCTACCATGTGAAGAAGCTAAACATGTGTAATGATGCAGGTTATAAACTAATCACTTTGTTTGAGAATGAGTGGTTAGATAAAAGAGATATAGCAGAAAGTGTAATATTGGCTAACTTGTATATATTTAGTAGAAGAATAGAAGAATACACTATTAACTTTATAGATGCAGATGTGTTTACTTCATTCCTTTACCATAATTCACTATTGAACTTTTCTTCTACTGTGTATATTGGTGCTTACTATCGTGGTGAGCTTATTGCTGTGGTTGGATTTAATCCTTCTTCACTAGTAATGACTGATATAGCTGTGTCTCTTCATACTGATATTGTAAATGTAGAGAGAAGGTTTGTACAGTTTCTAACACGTTCTTTCAATATATCATCTATCTACATTACTACAGATAGAAGATTTCCTACTAAGTTCTACTATATTGGTTTCAAAGATTATTCATTCACCAGTCCCAAACTGCATAATCTATCTAGAGAAGATATGATATATGATTGTGGCACTTCTACTCTCCTACTTAACAAGGTCTAAGTGTAGAATATACAGGAGTTTTTATGGACAAACAATCACGGCAGAACCTTATAAACAAATATACTAAAGAAGTTGGACTTATTCCCTATGGTATAACTTTTATAGATGGAAGGATACTATTTAAGCTTGATAGCAAATATAGTAAGTTCTGGTATGGTATATGCCATTATTCCAGGGAAGTGTTTTTAATCACCCCATTGGACTACCAGATTCCTACTATGCTCACTCAAATTCTAGTTTCTCCATCTACTGGATATTGTGAGAGAGCTTGTTCGTGTCTTAACTATACATGCATTCTTAACAAATTTGATAAGAATTCATATTTAGCGCAGTTCAAGGATTGTGGTGCGTTCTCTTTAGGTCTACCACTTAATATGGGGAAAGATAAACCATTATGGTTTAACACAGGTAAGTATAAGACTTCCTGGGAAAAATTTATAATTCCAAAAGATGGTGGGGTGTTGAGGTATAATAATGGCTAAGAAGAAATCAGAAGAAGAGATATTGTTTTCCACTGTTAAGGTCGGTGATATAGAAGTTAAACCTTTCTCATTTGGTGTATTGTTCAAGGTGAGTTCTTATCTTGAAGTTATTCTTGACAAAGTAGAGAAGAATAATATAACTGTTGTTACAGAAAATGGACTTGATATTTCTGGAATAGTCAAGCTTATGTCACTTTGTGGAGAAGATATAATAAAGGTATTGGCACTTACTACTGGAGTTGAGGAAGATAAGGTTAGAGAGCTTTCAGTAGATATGGGGGTGCTTTTAGCTAAGACAGTATTTGAACAAAACGTAGACATTGTAAAAAAAAGTCTAGCAGTACTGATGCCAGTGAAGGAAAAGGAAACAAACTCACAGTAGGAGATTTATTCTTTGCCCTCATAAACAATGGGATAGGAAAGTCAATTGATGACCTTAAAGATAATTATACCATAGACCAGATATACTTGTTCTATGAGAAAGTTAAAAAGGAGGAGCTAGATAATCAGCGTAGAACAGCTATTATACTAGCTCAATCTTTTATGTTTGCAACTCCTGCTCAAGATAAGAATAGTGCAAGGTCTAAGTCTAACAACTGGAAAAAGTTTCTTGACTCTCTTGATTGGGATAAGATGATTAATAAGAATAAATCAGGTAATAGTGTAAAAGGTATGAAAGGCAGAAACTTCAATGTCATGTTGGCTGGATTAGGAGTTCCTATACAAGTGATACCAGCAAAAGAAGAAAAGGATGTGACCACAAGTAATGGCTAATGTAGGCGGCGTAAATATAACTTTTGGTGCTGATTTAAGTAATTTGGATGCAGCTTCAAAAGGTGTTAAATCTTACATTGATAAGATTGAAAAACAATTTCAAGATATACGCCTGGAAAATATTATAAAAGGTGATCCATTCTCTTCTACAAGAGATTATTTTAAAATTGCTAAAACAGAAATAAATAATGTATTTGCCAGTTGGTCACAAAATATTACTGGTGTTGAAGAAAATATGGGCAAATGGGCAGTAAAAGTTAAGGCTTTATCTAATACTATTGCATTGAGTTATAATAGCATATTAGATAAAATGGATACTGCAAATAAGTTGCAAAAAGAAATAGCTAAGATTGATAGTAAAAAATTACGTGAAAATCCCCTAAAAATGGGCGGCCAGAAATTTTCGACTATAGGCCAAATGAACAAGTTTATAAATGAATACAAAGTTGAAAAAGATGCAGGAGGTAAACAAAAATTAGGTAGTAAAGTAGAAGCAGAACTAAGTAAATTTGGTGAACAGTTAAAAAGTGCCTATGAATCATATAGAAAACTTAGTGCTGAAGAAAAGAAAGATACGTCAAATCAGAAATATAAAGAGAAGTTAGAAACTATTAAAAGCCTTGCTGGTTTTGAAGAGAGACGTACACAAATAGTTAGACAACTTACATTAGAAGAAGAAAAATATGCCAGTAATATAAAAAATAATTTTAATGTAGAAGAAAGTCGTGCCAAACTATTAAAAGTATTAGAAGCAAAAAGGGCTGCTGGTACCTTCGGTGGTGTACAGAAGGCTAGAATGGAAAAGTATAGCAAAGAAGATGATTTATATAATGAAAGTAAAGCATCTAGTGTTGATGCTGCCCTAAAAAGAAGAAGTGATAGGCTCAAAGAATTAGGGCTAGAAGAAAAAAGATTACGTGTAGAAATGTCACAGGGAATGTATGTAGATAAGAATAAAAGAGCCCTTCTAAAAAATCTAGAAGAACGTATTGCAGCGGGCATAAAACTAACTCCTGAACTTACTGCTGAAGTTACAAAGTTAAGAAAAGAATTTGAAAAACCAATTAAAAAAGATGCATTTATGTCTAAGAAGTGGTTAATGGAAAGAGCAGTATGGTTCATTCAACTCCGTGGATTTTGGATTTTGTGGCGTGGACTCATGGATTCTATGAAAGAGGCATTTGCATTTGACCAAGAAATGGCTAGTGTACAGGCTATTACTCAAGCAGCTACTAAGTCATTTGAAGAATTACGTGTTAAAGCACTAGAAGTTGGTGCTACTACCATGTTCTCTGCCAAAGAAGCTGCTTCTGGTATGATTACCTTAGCTCAGGCTGGTTTATCAGCAAAGGAAATATTAGCTAGTATACAGGATGTAGCTGAACTTGCTACTGCTACAATGTATGATTTTAAGGGTACAGCAGAATTAGTTACAACTGTTATGAGGTCTTGGGGATATGAAGCTAAAGATACCAAAGAAATAGTTGACATACTAGCTTCTAGTATAAACTCTTCCAGATTGACTATGGATGGGTTAGTAACATCAATGAACTATGTTTCTGGTATAGCTTCAGAGGTAAATCTGTCTCTTGCTGAAACAACTGCTATACTGGGTACATTCTCAAACAGAGGTCTTAATGCTTCTATAGCTGCTACATCATTGAGAGGTTTATTGGCAGAACTTCTAAAACCAACTGATAGATTTAGAAGGGTGTTGGAAAAAACAGGAGTAGATTTAACCAAAGTTGATGTTTCTATCTATTCAGTTAGTGAAATACTTAATACATTGAAAGATGCAGGATGGACTGCTGAACACGCATTTAGAGCATTTGACAGACGAGTAGCTAATGGTGCTGCCATAGCAATACAATCAGCAGATTCATTGGATGAATTAGCTAGTAAAATGAATCAGGTAGACAGGGCAGCTATCATGTCTGCACAAAACTTATTTGCTGTATCAGCTCAATGGAAACAGTTTAAGGATATAACAATTGCTGTAGCTGCTGATGTAACTAATAACTTAAAAACTTTCTTTTTAAGTGTTATAGAAATATTTAGTGGTATGATAAAATTAATAGGTTATGTAGTAGGCCCTATAACTAGAGCATTTGGTAGTGTAATGGATGCTATGTATAATTTTGCTAGAGGTCAAGATAAATTAATAACTGATTTAGTAGATATACAAAACCAGTTTAGAGAATATCAAAATGAATTAGATGGGATAATAGGTAAATATAGGAAAGTAAGAGATGAAGAGGTTAGGTTACAAAAGTTATTCAGACAGGCTAAAAAGCCACATCTTGATACTCAAGATGTAATAGCTACTTACAGAAAAGCTATAAACATGGCAAAACAAAGTAAGCTTATATCTGATGAAGAATCAAAAACATTGGTAAATATGGCTACAACTCAAGATGGTAGATGGAAAATAGAAAAACAATTAACAGGTGCTGTATCAGAACGTGTAATTAAATTAGAGGAAGAGTATACTAAAGTAAAAGAAATACAAAAGACACAAGCTGAATTTAAACTTGCTGAAAAAATGCCTGAAATAAATGAAGCATTAGAAGAATATAATAAAAGTAAAAAAGAAATTGATGTTTTGTCAGCAACTAGAATTAAAACAATGGGTAGAGAGGGAGATATATCTACAAACATAGGAGATACTGTTAATGATTTAAATGCAATGATAGAATTACTTAAGACAAAGAATGAAAAAGATGTTTTAGTATTAGGCCGTTTACTTAACACTTTAGATGAAAATATGCTTGAGGTTATTAAAGATACTTGGTTATGGACAGATGGAGGATTAAAAGAAGCTTATGAATATTCAAAGAAAATTAATGAAGAATTAGTTAAAGGTAAAAAAATAGTAGGTGGTCTACATGGAGAATATAGTCTTAGTGGAGCAGCAGGATCAGAACTTAAGAAAAAGGGAGGTAAAGCCCCTGATACAGCTAAAGAATTAAAAGATGAAGTAGAAAAAAAGGCAGATGCTGAGAAAAAGAAAAAAGAGATGGAAATAGAACTTCGTATTCTAAAAAGAGAAAAAGTTGCTCTACAGAAAAAACAACAAGATGCTGCTATAACTGGTAATATACGTGATATAAGTAAAGAAATTTCTGTGATAGATACAAAAATATTAAATAAAGAATCAGCTATAGCAAAAATAGAAGAAGATATAGGAGTAAAACAACTTAGAATAGCTTGCTATAAAGACCTTGTTGAAGAAACATCTGCTAGTATATTGAAAAAGATAAGAAAAGAAGCAATTATTCAAGCAGAAGTTAATAAGGCTATTGAAGATAGAAATAACAAACTTAAAACATCTCAAGAAGTACAACAAAGAATTACCACTCTATCTAATGGAACAGTTGATAGTATAGATTTAGAAATAGAACTGGCTAAATCACGTGGTACTAGTGAAAAAGAACTTTTATATTTGGAAATGAAAAGACATGATGCTTTAACATCTATTACACGAACTATGTTGGAAATGGATAAAGCTGCCAAAGGAACATTTTTGACTGATGAACAAAGATTGTCATTACAGACTGAGTTAAATAAAAAGCAAACTGAATCTGTAGGATTAGTTAATAAATATAAACAGATACACATAAATGATATAAATATGGCTGCTAGTGAAGAGCTTTCTATATTGAATAGAAAGTTGAAACATAAAGAGATAGAAGTAGCTTCTGAACTTGAATTGTTGAAGATACAGAAAAAACAAAGTGATGTAATTCTAAATAGAATTTTTAAGACAATGCAAAAAATAAACTTAGATGAAAAGGAAAGAAAACAATTAGCTTTAGAATATAATGAAGAAATGCTTAAAGGAGCAGACTTAGATGAGAAGATTTTAAGACAGGAAGATTTAAGTTATGATATTTGGAAACACATCGTTGAGAAGTCCAAGTCATTTAAGGAAATGTTACATGATATAGGTAAGCTGTTAGTAGATGAACTTGCTGCTGGTTTTGCTAATGTAATACAAGACCTTACTGGTGGATTTCAAGAGCAACAACAAGAAGTAGAAAACTTGAAAGGTGAAGTAAATGAATTAAAACAAGAGGCTGGAGAACTTTCTGCCAAAGGTTTGCTTACTGATGAAGAGGCTAAAAGATTCAGAGAAATAACTAGTGAAGTTGACAAGCTAAATCAGGAAATAAATGACCTAGAAGACCCTATCCACAATATTGCTGAAGCTATGAAAGATGCTGCTAAGGATATGGTGGATGCTATTCGTAAGGTTATAAATGAATGGATAGCTATGCAGATAGTTATGGGGTTAGCTAAAGTAGTTGGAATTGGTGCTGGTGGTATTGGTAGTAATGCATCTTTTCAATTTGGTGGGCCTGGTTCTCCTTGGTTAGCACACGGTGGTGTTATCTCTAATATCAAAGCCTTCAGAGCTTTTTCTAAGGGTGGTATGACTTCTAATCCTACTATGGCTATACTTGGGGATAATCCATCGGGTAAGGAACTGGTTATTCCTTCTGAAAATATATCTTCTAACAATGTTAGTGGATACACAAGAGATTCAGGCCAAGCTATAACAATAGTTAATGTCATAAGTCAGGATGACGTGGCTGCTGCTATGGCTGGAAAAGCAGGTGAGAGGGTCATCCTTAATACAATAGGAAAAGACATGCGAAATCGTGGAGTTACATCTAGGACGGTGAGAGTTTAAATGGCCTACTTATTTCCAATAGGCACAATAGCAGGAGCTAGTAATGCTGGTTCTATAAACAGCAAGAACTATTATATATTTGAACCCAATTCAGAAGTGGGATGCTTTAGTAATCCAGTATATAATGTTCTTACTACTAGGTTCCAAGACCAGACACTTAGTACTAGGAAGAAGTCAGAGCCATATCTTATATTAACTTATAGCTATGAAAACTTGTTTGCACGAGAGTTTGACCAATTACAAGCATTTATAGATGAAGTTGATGACGCTCTCACTTCCTTCTTTGTTATAGACTTTTCAAAAGGTATGACCCCATCAAATGTAGTTGACAATGGTTCAACTTGGACAGTATCTATAGATATTACAAGACCCTACTCAACTGTTACAAACTATAGGGCTAACTATGCCATATTATGGAATGCAGTAAGAAGAGGATATAGGATGGGTGCTATTTCTACAGTAACGGCAAATACATCTATATTAATAGCTGAAACTTATGGTGCATTAACTGCTGCACAAGCTGCATCTGGAACAATGGTGTATCCAGTATATACTTGTTATTGCACACCTAATGCCTTATCTGATTTTAAGTCAACTAATTATGCCATAGATACAAACACTTTTGCAGGTGGGGGAGGAACTATGTATTCTGGTTCAATAACATTTACTTCTAAGTATAAGGTGTAATATGTCATACAGTGTAAGTACAGCATTTTCTAATGAACAGGTAAAAGTAGAAGGGTCATTCCCTATAAATTTATATGTTATAAATGTAGACCAAGTTGGATGGACTCCTTTATACTATGCTGAGTTTACTCATAATATAACTGGCTTTGCAATGACTACTGCTGGTGTGTTAAGCACAAGTGAAGTTACTTACTATGGTATTCCTATAACGTCAAGTGAGATGAAGACTACAATAGAAGGTGATATACCAGAAGTATCAATCTCTGTTCCTAATGTTGATAGAATAATAGAAGCATATATACAAAACTATGACTATCTAAGAAACTGTGCTGTGTACAAGATAACTACATTTGCTAAGTATTTACCTTCTGGTGCTACATATACTTATATAGGTTCTACACCTGACAGAAACAGTTGTATAATAGAAGCTATGTATATTGATGCTGTAACATCTAATGATGAAGTAGTAACATTTTCCTGTAAACCTAAGTTTGCCATACATAATATTGTACTTCCTAGAAGAAGATTTACTAGAGAGTGCAGTTGGACTTATGGTGATACTTCATGTTCAATAGATGGAGCAACTAAAATTACATATCCTACATGTGATTATTCACTTGATAATTGTAGACAACGTGGAAATTCTAGCAGGTTTGGTGGGTTCCCATCCATTCCTAAAGGTGGTATTTGGATTACTACATGATAAACTTTGAAAAATACATAAATATACCATATAAACAAGGTGGCAGGGAAGAAGATGGTTGTGATTGTTATGGTCTTGTTAAATTGATTTATGAACAAGAACGTAGTATAAAACTTCCTGATTTCAAAGATATAGTATTTGATGGAAAGATATGGTATGACCAATTCAATGAAATTGATAGAAGGATAGGTAAAGGTTTACTTGAAGTAAAACCTCCTTTTATGCTTTATGATGGTCTTATATTCTACAGTGAAAAAGGTAGAATTATAGCTGACCATATTGGTATGTGGATAGGAAACAACAGATTCATACATGTCAGTGAAAATCATTCTTCAAGAATAGAAAGATTTGAAGGAAATTGGCTCACATGTTTTTACAAAGCATTACGATATATAGATAGGTGGGATTAAACATTGGCTAGAGTAACTTTCAGAAATGTCTTAGATACTGAGTCTGAGTTTAGAGATATACAGGAAGACAGTTTACTTGCTGCTACCTACGAATATGCACGTACTTCTTCTGATGAAATGTATGAGTGTATACTTGAAGAAAGGGTTACACTATCTGTAAATGGTAGTATAATAGAAGTAGAGAATTGGAAAGATACCAATCTTACAGAAACAGATGAAGTAGTAATAACACCACAAATAGAAGGGAAAGCTAGTGGTTTTATACAAGTAGCCATAGGTGCTTTACTTATAGCTGTTACTATTGCATTTCCTACATTATGGCCTACATGGGCATTTTACCCAATGATTGGAATAGGTACTTCCATAATGCTTGGTGGTATATCCAATCTGCTTTTCACTCCAGACCTACCTACTCTTTCATCCATGGATGGTGCTAAAGAGACCCAAACTTACAATTGGACAGGCATATCAACTATTGCTAAAACTGATTCACCTGTACCTATAGTTTACGGAACTCATATGGTAGGTGGTAATATAATATCTATCTTTACTGAAGTGGAAGGTGATGATAACTATCTTTATATGCTTCTTGCACTTTGTGAAGGTGAGATAGAAGGTATATGTCAACATTATAATAGAAATAGCACATGTTCTACTACAGATCAAGATAGTAGTGATTATAGAGACCCTGCTATATATTTTAATGACCAACCAGTCAAAGACTACAACAATTTTGAATGGTGGTATAGAAATGGTAGTAAAACACCTGGGTCTGGGCAAAGTATTTATGACCCTGATTATCAAACATCTATTCCAGGATTTGATGGGGTAAGGTTACAATATGATGATGGAAGAGATGTTCCACCTGAATCTGACCCTCCATCTGAAAGTGACGGTATTATATATACTACTACTACCTCTGTTGATTCAGTAATTTTGCAACTTAAAGCACCTGCTTTATATAAAATAGAAGAAGGTAAAATAAAAGCTAATGATGTTATATATAAAATACAATTTAAAACTGAAAATGAAGTAACATATCATAACTTTGAAGCAAGTAAATGGGGGCCATTAATCACTAAGGTAGGTAACTTTAATACTAAATATACTGATTGTAAATTCAAAGATACAAAATATATATATGGTGATAATCCCCCTAAAACATATAGAATAACAGTATTGAAGAATAATTTTGACCCTAACTATTTTGATGACCATACTCCTGACCCTGATATTATAGGATATGTAGGTTCATATACAACTATACATGAATATGCATTAGACCTAAATATAGAATTATTAGATGATAGTGGTAATACAATTGGTATACATAGCCAACCTTCTATAAAACAGATTGCTCAACAAAAATACTATGGTTCATATTATTCTGATGAATCTACACCAGGTGTTACTACTTATACTAAAACAGGTGGAATTGAACATACATATTCTTGGTTTTTTCTAGGTATGTTGATGGTGCAATTAACACATAATGCTAACACATCATATCAAGTAATAGTAGGGTCTACTGAAATAGCTAAGACACCAGAACTTATTTTAAATGGCACATCAAAAGATAGTGTTTGGGGAATAGTAGGCATAGATTTTAATGAAGAATCTGGTGGAAGTGGTAATGATGTATACAATATAAAAATAATAAGAACAGATGGAGGCCCATCAACAGAACTTGATGTACAAAATAATTTAGTACTTAGTAGTGTAACTGAAGTTATAGATGGAAAATACATCTATCCCCATACTGCTTTAATGGGATTTAAGATAAAAGCCACTGGTCAATTATCTGGTTCACCACCTAATGTGACTACATTAGTTAAAGGAAGAAAGATACAAGTACCTGCCCTTTCTGGTAGTGAGGCATTTGATTTATGTTATTGGGATGATACATATGGTAGATGGGAATATGATACATCTATTAGAACTTGGAATGAAACTTCTTATGAAACAGAATTTTCATGCAACTCAATGTTAGTAGTTAGGGATTTGTTAACTGACACAAGAGTTGGATTAGGAAGTTATATAACTACTTCTGATTTATATACTTCTGGAGTAATAGAAACTATAAAAAGATGCCACAAGCAATGGTTAGACCCAAGTGATACTGATTTCTTTGCATGGTGGAATGAACCTGAATATAGCATAAGAGCAGGGTATTATGGAGATGAGGAGCATGTAAGAAATGATGGTAGAAATACAATTACACTTAAAGTTAATGCACAATCTAAATATATACGGTTATCTAGAAGTGCAATATATGACCCTAGTATTACTATTACACAACAAGCTAATATATATTTTCTACCATCTAACAAACTAATATTAGGTAATGAATACACATTTGATATAACATTAAGTACAACAAGAAGTGATAGTAATTCATATATGGACTTCTATGTATTTACCGATTGGATGCATGGTAGTTATAAGGGCACAGGTGCAAATTTAACTGGTAAAAAAATAACACCTATCAGTAGTGGTACACATAGTATAACTTTTACATGCCCTTTAGATGGGGTTAAAATAATTGGTGTAAGGTTTTCACAAAGAAATATGTATATCACAATTACAAATATTGAGCTTACAGAAGATAAAAGAGAAAACTATCATACATTTAATGGTGTTATAGAAAGTGAACAATCAGCATTAACTGCTCTAACTGAAATGTGTGGTTCATTTAGATGTTGGCCTCTATGGATAAATGGTAAATTTAATTTTGTTATTGATGAAGATGATACACCAGTCCATACTCTATCTAAAAGTAACACTACTGAATTTTCTCAATCTTTTACTCCATTATCTGAAATACCATATAAACTTGTGGCACAATTTACAGATAAGGATAATAACTATAATATGCGTTCTATTATAGGGCGCTCTACTTCAACTTCTTTGGTAAAGTTGAATGAGAGAACTATAGGTCTTAAAGGAATAACTAATAGGAAGAAAGCAGAAAGAGAACTAGTTTTCAAACTTAACAAAGTTACAAATTGTACACATGTAGTCAATATGAAATGTGGTCTAGATTCAATTCATGCCACTGCTGGTGATATAGTATATATTCAAGACGATTTACCTTCTTGGGGATATTCAGGAAGAGTAGCTAGGTCTGATGTAACTAGTAAACTTATAGTTATAGACCAAAATTATACACTAGACCCTGATGAAACTGATATAATACGTTATCAAGTAGCGTCTAACTTATTTATGACAGGAACTATAAACTCTATAGCTAATAGTAGGGAAATTACACTTGTTAATTGGGTAGGAACTCCTTGTAGTGATGCTGTATATACATTAGGCTATGGGGAATCAGTAACACCTAAGAAGTTCAGACTATTATCAGTAAGCAGGTCTAATGAAAATGAAGTAGAAGTTACAGGATTGGAACATATAAGTTCTTTATATGATGCAACTAATATAACAATAGAACCAGACAAACCTGCGCTTCCTATACCTACTAAACCTAGTCCACCTAAGTCTGTTAGTGTAACACAGTTGGATATAACAACTGGTATAGGTTTTTCATTACATGCTACAGCACCAGAAGGTAAAGACATATCTGAGATAGTAGTTTCTATGTCAGGCCCCGGTAATGGTGGGAGTAATGACCCCTGTTTGCAAGGAACATATAGACATATAGCAACAATACCAACTACGAACCCACATAGTTATTATATAGATAATAACTTAACTCTTGATAAGACTTATTATTTTAGATTTTTCTGTAGAACATTTGATGGTAGAGAGTCAGAACCAGTACTAGTAGTATTTGAACTTAAATCAAATTACTATTCTATACCAGCACCTACTGGAATTAAGTTAAAAGGGGCAGGAGATAATAGCCAAGAATTTAACTCTAAAGATGTAACTATATTATGGAATCCAGTAAAATTAACATCTGGTAGTGCATATATAAAAGGGTATAAGGTTGAAGTTTATAAAATAGCTACAAGTGGTGATGATGAAGATACAAGTGGTGATGATGAAGATGAAATGAAATTAGTCAGAACTGTTTATAGAAGTAGCACAGAATTTCCTTATACTTATGAAATGAATGCAGAAGATGGTGGGGAAGATGATGATTGTGATAAGCCAGATTCAGAAATATACTTTGCAGTGTATACAGTTCTTATAAATGGAATAGAATCAAATAGTTCCGATTTATTTAAAGTAACTAATCCAGCACCGGAGAATATAACTAATGTTACAGCAATAAGTATATTAAAAGGAGTTAACTTCTCTTGGGATTCTTGTCCTGACAGTGATTTCAGACATTATAGTATACAACACAAAGTTTCATCTGGTGAGTGGTCTGATGAAATAAATGTAAATACAAACTCATATAGTAGAATATTAACTAGTGATGAAATATCTACTTATACAGCTACACCATCAATATATATAAAAGTAAAAGCAGTAGATTGGTATGACCAATCTTCTACTGATTGGACTGATGAAGTTTCTGCCAATGCTGGAAAAGTATCAGATAATATATTTGGATTAGTGGCAACTAAATCTAGTGGTACAGGCGATGTTTCATTACTATATAATGGGGAACTTACTACACAAGGAGTGACATTTAGCTAATGAGCTACGAATACATACAATATGAATATCCTACTCCTAATTTATTCCAAAAGATTTTATTTTGGACTGAATATGTTAGTGTTCTGACTTCAGCTTCATATTTCAGAAATAGACTATTTTATATAGCTCTTAAATTGGAAGAAGATGATGAATGGACATATTATGCTGGTGAAAGTGATGCAAGTGGTGAATTAGGCACAGGTCGAACTCTTACTGATTATGGTACTAATGAAACATCTGCTCAAACTAATGCTGTAAAAATGGAATTTACAAGGTTCGGAAGAACGTATGTTGATGGTGAGTCGCTTCCAGGCTCTACTAAGCATCTGTGTATATTACCATACAACTTTGAAGCTAAATATGTAAGGATATATTTAAAAGATACTGATACTTATAGTGTAGCTATATATGAATTCAGACCAAGCACTTATATTTCAGCCAATGAAATAGTATCTGGAACTATGGAACTTACTGATGAACTTTCAGACGAACCTAAACTTATAGTAAGAGCTAATGAGATAGATAGAGTGGAAGTGGGTGATTTATATAATGTAGGTTCTAATCATATAATGGGTATATTAGGAAGAGATTCAGATTTAGCTACACTATTTGAGCTTTCAAGTTCACGTAATTTCATTAGTGGGTGGGACATAAATTCCTCTTATTTAGCTAGTGGCAAGCTAAGAAGCTCAAACTTTGATCTTGATGATGGCACAGAGTTTGACTTAGCTAACGAAACTCTTAAGTTTGGTGGTTCTAGTGTTAATACAGCATCAGCTACAGATGGTATGTTTTTAGGTAAGAACTCTACAACTGGCAAATATGTGTTTGGTATTGGTTGTGTAGCAACTGGTATGCTTTTTAATGGATATGATCTTATACTTAGAAATGCTAATGTAAAAAGTAATAACTTAACTACTAGCACAGGTGTTGAGTTTGACTTAGCTAACGAAACTATCAAGTTTGGTGGAACAGGTGTTAACGGCCCCAATCCACAAGCAGG
>Ga0100395_1001799_pt1 | contig 16274 bp, 18 predicted proteins | sample CryGeymeta201519_FD_81542 | JGI IMG/M metagenome (GOLD analysis project Ga0100395, IMG submission 81542) | Groundwater microbial communities from Crystal Geyser aquifers in Utah, USA - Crystal Geyser metaG 2015-19 | ecosystem: Environmental > Aquatic > Deep subsurface > Groundwater | place: USA... | reverse complement strand
TTTTATTTTTAATTTAGGATTCTAAGAATCCTATACTGTTATTGTTTTGACAATATCACTTTTCCTCCCAAAAGTCAAGAAAAAAAACAGGGGTCAGACCTCTGTAAATCACCTGTGGATAATTTGGTATATAACAGTACCGATCGCGCCTACTATATACACCCTACTATTAAAAAAACAGAGGACGGGCCTCTACCAGTTTCACCTCTGCCAGTTTCAAATTCTCTGTTATTTATGCTCCCAAAAGTCAAGAACCTGCAGTTTTACCAAATTAAACAAAAAACACAGCTCCGACCTGTGTTTTTTGATACCCCTTCACGGCGAGTCTCAATATCTGCCATGTTTGTTGGACATACATTATTAGACATACGATGTCCAAACATCCATTCCGCGGGATTAATTAGAGAATGATTATGAAGCTTTTATGGCGATCCAAAACACCATTTGATGTGTATGAAAACTTGGTATTTTGTCACGCTGAATAAAGTGTCGGTAGTCCAATATCTTAAAATCATCTAACTGTGTATTAATGAAATCAACTACTGGCGAATTAAACATAACAAGAATTAAGACACCGTTCTTACGAAGATTGTTTAGTATTTTAGGAATTATATTTCTAATTTCCTTAATAGTTAGAAACTGTAGAACATTCAAGGCCAAAATAACATTGTATCTTTTTTCAGTATACTTTTTAAAAAACAACTTAATGTCCATATGATATTTCGTGATATTTTTATGGCTAAAACTTCTTAAAGCTTTCTTATCTATATCTACTGCCGTCACCAAAGCCCCTTTTCTGGCAAAAAATAGGCTATTGGCTCCATTGCCACACCCCAAGTCGAGAACTTTTAGATTACTATAATCCTTTTTTGAAAATAACTCCTTTATTCTTTTATTTACTTTTTTACCATATATATTTTCCATAATCAAAAAGATTGGGGCTGAGAAGATTATACTTTCCAGCCCCATTTGGGCATCCAGCATTAGTTAAGGTTATCGCTTACTTAGTGCTGAAGCTTGGTTGGGGGCCGCCACAACTGCAACATGTGCAAGCGCCCTTGCACGTATTTGCAGACAGTATGGCGGTCAGTTTTACTTTCTTCATATCGTTTCACTTCCTTTCATAAGGTCATTTCGCGATTGTTTAACCAACAATTAGGATCAGGAGCAAATGGATCCCCTGTTACAGCATAAGCAATACCGCGACAGCCACCACACACATTAGCATTGGAGCAAGTTCCGCAAATTTTAATATATTTCTCCCTTTCCCTCATTTTTTGTAATAAAGGAGAACAAAACCATATTTTGAAAAATGAATCTCTCCTTGTATCACCTAGTGGGATGGGTAATCTACGACAAGGCAAATATTGGCCATTTGCATCAATTGTAAGTGTTTTGTATCCTACTGGACAGATACCACCCCCTCCAACCAATGTCCATATTGGTCTTGTAGCTATCACATGCATTGAAGTGTTTTTTTGGTATTCGGCTATTTCTTCCATTATCTCTCTAAGCTCTTCTGGGCTTAACATTTTTTCCTTTGCCCCAGGACCTATTGGAACCAATCTAGAAAAATGAATTTTATCAATTCCAATTTTTCTCATTTCCTCCAAAAACTCTCTCACAACGCTAACGTTGCGTTTCATGATAACGTAATGCACGGCGGTATCGATGTTAGCCCGCAACAATCTTTCAAGTGTTCGAATACTTCTATGGTAATTCCCTTTACCCCTAATTTCGTCGTGCTTATCCTCTGTGCCATCAATGCTAACCTGAACACCAATATTATATCCTGAAAACAGTTCAATAAATAAATCATTCATTATAGTACCATTGGTCAGAATATACAAAGAGATAAAAACATCTCTGCTCTTTATATATTCTATTAGTTCACCAATTCTTTTAAACATCAATGGCTCTCCACCCGTCAGGGATATTTCCCCATCCATCCCCATCCTTTTAAGGAAAAGAACATAATTATCTATCGTGTTCAACATTTCTTCAAATGACAATGTCCTTACTTTTTCTTTCCAATCGTAGCAATGTCGACAACGTAAATTACAATCATTCAATAAGTGCCATTGCAAATGAAAAAAATCTCTACTCGGATTACGTGCCGGCTCAACAACAATGTCATTATCAATCATAAATTGCGTTGTTTCATTTTGTTTAACAATGCCCTCTCGCAATAATTCTAGTGCTCGCTCACCCGATTCATCAATCTCAAATAGGTCCCCTGTTCTAATATTCAATAAGTGTGTCCCCAAATTAACTATATCTGTGGAAAGTTTCATGAGTACCCCCCCCTTTTTTTTAAGAACTAAATTGAACGAAGCGATGTTGTAAACAACCCATATTCAATTTTTAAACTTCCTGCCTACATTATATACCCGCTAAAGCCCTTTGTCAAGTTTAATGCACTAGATGAGTACATTTGTGACAGTTGCTTGTATTTGATAGCAAACTCAATTGTGGATAATTTGGTATATAGCAGTACCGATCGGGACTACTATATACACACTACTATAAAAAAATACAGAGAGAAAATGGGGTTAACTCTATTTTTCTTTATTTTTAATTTTATCCTCCAATTCCTTAATCTTCTTCTTTAATTCTAATATTTTCAGGCCAAAAACAAAACAAGCCCGTTTAACGGGTCGTTTTATGATTCTTCTAATTATTTCTTATTTTTCTTTTTTTGATTTTTTGATTTTTTCTAAATCTATGTAATATTTATTAATCTGTTTTTTAATTTCGGCAGGGAGTTTAATTCTTACTATTTCATGAATAGCGCTTTTGGGAAAAGAGTTTACCATTCTAAAAGACCCTTCATTGTCTACGTTTTGAGGGTAAAAATAATCTGTAGCAAGAGAAATTTGTTTATCGTCTTCACTAACAACCAATCCAGCAGAAACCGCATATCCAATGTTTTTATCTTTCCATTTTTTTTCACTAAGCTGAACATTACCATGCGTCCAAGAATCTTCCCAATGAATAATAGCAATTTCTTTATTAAGTTTTTGAACTTCTTTTTTCATTTTTATGTTTATAGTATCTTAAATAATTATATTGAAGGGAACTGATTTAGAAAATACAGCTCCCTTCAATATTTATTGATCTTGGCGGGGACTAATTACTTTCCTCTGCCGCCAGATCGAGGGCCTGACCCGCCATGGCCGTTTGAACCACTTCGGCCGCCCCCTTGTGAGCTGGATCCGCCTTTACCGCCCATATTCTTTACCTCCTTTCAAGCTATTTTAGGGTTTTTATTAATAGTCGGAAACCGCTTCCGACGTATTAACCATATCTTAGCATCTCTAACTTAAATGTCAACCCTCATGTAATGGTTCAGGACCTTGGAAACACTTTATTTACAGTAAATGTAAATTAATAAAGGCGGTTTTTACTTAAACAATCCTGTTTTGATTAAAACGTTATCTACTTCCTTTTCTTTTTCTTCATGTGATTTTCCTTTATATTTTTCCTCTAATAAAATATGGATAATCTCGTGAGCCACTGTATAAGTAAAATATCTAATATCATTCTTATTTTTTTTATTCACTTGTACCCACATAGTATCTGGTGGATTAAAGGTTCCTCCTCCCCCATATCTTGTAAGATAACAAATATATTTAGGTAGAAGATTTAGATTTAGTATATTCCTAATTTTTGTAAAGAATTTTTTTTCTATCTTTCTCCATAAAGGAATAACTGTTTGTTTAATATTCTTTTCTAAAACAAGCTGGTTAGTTTTTTCTAAATATTTCCTCACTGGTTCTCTGGAATTACTAAACATATCGTTATCGTTAATTATCATTTGCCAAAGTTTTTTAGACAGTTTTGGATAAATAATACTATCACAAAATTTCTCCAATAACTTATGGTTTTTAATAGTCCAAAGAATTGTCTCTAATTCTTGTTTTTTACTTTGACGAAATAGAACAATGGACATAATAACTTGCTTTCATGAGTTGGGAAATCTAATAAAAAAGTAAAAGTTTAAACCTTTATTTAATTTTACTAAATTCAACAAACAATGACAAGAAAAAACAGAGGACGGGCCTCTGTAAATCTTGATTATTTTTACTTTATCACTTTCCCTCTAAAAAGTCAAGAAAAACAGGCAGTCACTTTCGTCCACTGATTGCATAGGAAGTATAATAATCTCCGAAACGAGGCAAAAAGCTCCCACGTTCCAGCCATTTTCCTTCAAAAAAGGTTTTATGTTTAATATTTTTAAAACCAACTCTCTTGAAATATCGATAAGCCATATTTTCTTCAGCAAATTCAATCTTCCACTTTTTAGCAATCTTTAAACTTTCTGATTCTTTTTTGTAAAACAAACCGGCTGCTGAAAATACTTTGTTTAATTTAAGAACTCTTTTAGATTCATCGATAGCTTTATTAATATTTGGCTCATCAAGTCCATGCCAGGAACTTATGCTGTCAATTGAATTATCGCTAAAAGGCATAATTCTAGCATCACCGTATATGATTGTAACATTAGAATATTTACCTATCTTTTTTAAAAAAGCCCTTAATCCAAGGCAGGTAGGATAATCGAATTCTACAACGATAACTTCGCCCTTGATAATCTTTAGAATATTTCTCAAAAATCTCCCTGTTCCAGTTGCCCAGTCTAAATGTATTTTGTTTTTCTTGAGGTTAAGGTTATTAACCATCCAATCCCATTCTTTTTTTAAAGCTGGGAGTTCTTGTTTTGTAAAATGTTTTAGCCATTCTTTTTTATATTCTTGCTGAAGAAACAAATCTCGTATTTTTTGAAGCTTTGTTTTATTTTTATCTTTTAGTGTAACTGATTTGAAACAAACTATATCATCAATAATTCCAAATTTGATATTACATTTCTTACATAACAAACCCCCATTATGTACCCTGCTTTTTGACTTATCACTTATTTCCAATCTCAATGGCGATTTACATCCTGGACATATTATAATTGAAGTTAGTTTTTGTCTCATAATAAATTATTATATCTTACAATAATACCTTAACATGTCCCTTATAAGACGCGCAAAGTCTATTGATTAGAAAACGACGAAATGATATATTTAAAAATGTTAAGTAATAAATGTTGACTTTAGAAATTTTATTGGAATATCGGTACATTCTTTAAATTTTGAAACTTGAAATAAGATAACAAATTTAAATACGAAATTTTCCTTGAAATTACAAAGAAAAAAAATGAAAAACAGCAATCAGACAATTAAAATAAAAAAGGCAACCTACAAAGATATTAATCGATTTTGGAATTTATTTAAGATTAGTGTTAAAAAACAATTCCCGGAATATCCGATTAAAGTGAGAAAATTTTTCCTTGAAAAATATTATACAAAGAATAACTTAAGACAATGGGTAAAAAAAGGAATAATTACCCTTCTCATCGCTACAAATAATAATGAGATTGTTGGTTATCTTATAGCTAATTTTCCTTATGGTGGCGTTTCTTCTATTATATGGCTTGCTGTCCAAAATTCATTTCAAAATAGAGGTATCGGTAGTGCGCTTTTAAAGAAATATGAAACTATTGCCAAAAAAAAAGGAATTCATAAAATTCTCCTTTCAATGACAAATAAGCAAAATCTTAAATTTTATAAAAAAAATGGATATAAATTAATAGGATATATTCCTCAAAATTATTTTGGGGTGGATGATTGGTGGCTATACAAAGAAATCCAAACTCCAAATTTTAGAGGAAACGTTTTAAAATGATTCTAATGAGAAATTTTATTCCTAACAACGTTTAATTTAAGTTTTTTAAGATTTCTTCTTGTCAAATTGATGGATTGGATTACCAAGCCATTTTTTTATTTTTAAATCTTATTTTGTATTTTTGATAAAATACTTAATTTGTAGAGAGAACGTTATCAGTCTTGGTTTCTTTTCAGTTACTTGGTTAAATTGCTTGACATACTGATCCAATATATTACCTTCCTATTACCACTAGATAAAGCGGGAGTTCGCTTTTCAAATTCAGGTCTAAAAGTTCAACAACCTCTTCGTCCAAAAATCCCCCAATAGTACAAGATTCTAATTTTAAAGAAGTAGAAATAAGCTGAATATTTTGAGCAAGATGCCCGGCTTCAAAAAAGATATATCTCCAACTCCTTTCTTTGTATTTTACAATAGTTCTTGGAAATACTGCAGTGATTGTTATTATCATTCCACTTCTCCTAATCCAGTTTTGATCAGTGATTTCGTTACTAAATTTTTTTCTAAAATTTCCCTCAAGTAATAATTCTATACTATTACTCTTAACGTTATAGTGATAAATCCCAAGAGGGACTTCTCTTGATTTTAATATAATGGGGTATATTTCTAGTGGGTAACGCGCTCCAGCCGATGGATACATTCTCAATGACTTATCAAAATTATTTTTTATTTTATTAAAATTTCTTATTCCAGAAGAGAAATAAAGAATTTTATTAATATATTCCAAGGTTAAATTCTTTCCTTTAAAATTTCTTCCTGATTTTCTTTCCTTAATTATTGAAAATAATTTAGTTCCTTTTGATTTTGGAATTTCTAAATTTACTTTTAATAAACGAGGGTAAGATTTAAAGTAAACTTTTTTCCAAGAATTCGGCGGTTTATTAAACAGTAATTTCTTCTTAAGCTTTCTTTGACACGTTAATTTCCAAAAATTAAAGCCCAGACTATCTACATTATCAGAAAGAAGCTCCTCGATTATTTTTTTTATTACTTTTGAGTTCATAAAAATGGGTGAGGAAATCTATAAGCCTTCCCTAAAGGTTTAAAACCTAATCTTTTAGGAATTTCTTTTAACCTACTGCCGTCTTGATAAGAAAATCGTTCATCTAGATAAAGAGGCTGGAACTGAGGAATAAGAACTTTAATGGTATAAACTTTATTCCTTAGATTTTGGGGTGTCACGTCGATATATATTACTTCAATATCTTCTTTCCTAAACCAATTTAAAAGGGTGTTCAAATTTTTGGTTTTTATTAAAGGAAAACTTTTAATGGGAATTTTTTTGCCAGTCAAAAAAAACTTTATTTTATCAACCATATCAATGGTTGACCAAAGAAGACCTCTTTCTTCTAAATCAGAAATGAAAAATTGATTTTCCTTAATCTTTTTTATTTTTTCTTCCGGGGTTTTTACCATTACTCTCCTTATCCAAAATCTCCCATGTAAATTTTCCTCTATAGCCCCGATAATAGCGTTTTCAACATCTAACGATGACTTCGCTCCCAAAGAAATAGCGGGACTTAATCCGCTCCTGTCTACTATAATAGATAGTATAGAATATACCGGTACTTCTGTACTAATGTCTACAATATAAAACTCTAAATTATATCTTTTAAATAAAAGGGTAATATTCTCAAATTTTTCTTTTTTAAACTTTTTAATGTCAATAAGCTTTCTGGAAAGTTTGTTAAGATAATTTATTATAAAAGCATCTCTTTCAATAACTTCCAATAATCCTGCTAAAATAGCTTTTTCTAAAGATGTATGAGAAGCTGCTCCTGTAGTGATAGGTAATCTTATTACTGGTTCGTTTTTTTTAAAATAGTAAGGAACAAATACAAGCTGAGCAGGAATAAAGATATCTTTCTTCTTCGTCAGAGAAAATCCTTTTGTCCAGTGTAATTTATTTTTTTCACTTCTATAAATTTTGAATTTTGGTTTTGTTCTTAATTCCGAAAATGAAATAAAATTGCTGGGATTAATTGCTCTCTCTTTCAAGTTTTGGTACTTATCCCATATAAGATTCCTTACGTCATAGGCACTTAAACTATATCTTTCGAAGGCTTCCCCTATAGTTTTGAAAAGAGCTCTCTCTTTTGTAAAAGAAGCTCCTCCAGCGAGTACCTCTAAAGAGGAGTCGCTGCTTAATTTTGTTGTTTTTTTTATTACAGAAGTAAAAGAATAAATTTTAGGCTCATCATTGTAAAATGGATTCTGATAAATATCTTTGATAATATTTTCATTCCCAGCGATTTCTAGTAGTTTCTTTATAGAATTTATATCTTTTTCTGATTTAATCATTAATTAATAGATACCAAAAATCTCTAATCCTTTCTTAAATCTAAGATTAGAATAAAACCAATTTTTAATATAACACCAGCAATTCTCTTATCCCTTTATTTTCCACATTTACTGCAATGTCCACAATTTCCGCCCCCACAATTGCCTCCGCAATGGGTTCCACAACTACAACTACTGCCGCTTGATTTATATGCTTTCTCATCAGAAACTATTCTCAGGTCTTGTTCTATCACATCTTCTAGCCTTAAGTTCTTTAACTCCTTTTGTTTCTTATTATGCATAAGTATTAAAATTTTATAAGTGTTAAATTTTATTCTTCGACCTTTTAGCAGTCTAAATTATAAACCTTTATCAATCTTTCAACCCTGTGCGATGAATCTTTAGAAGATGTTTTTGTTGACGTTTTAACTGTTCTTCAAAACTCAGTATTAGGTTCTTTTTTCTCGCTATAACTCCTACAAGAAAATAATCAAATAATCCTAACCATTGATTAAAATTCAAATCTGTTGGTGTCGCTGAAAGATTAAAGTCTAAATTTCTCGACAACTTTTTCAATTGTTGATAGGTAAAAATTTTCTTTAAAGCACTCTTCAAAGTTAACTTCCACTGGTTAAACCCATAAACAATAAAATCTCGATAAAACTGACTTTTTTCTCTTTTGACTAATGACTTTTCTCGTTTTTTAATTTGTAACAATACAATCTTTACTTGAGGAACAGGAAAAAAATCAGTCTGTTCAAAATAATGCAGGATTTTTAGCTCAAACCACGGTTTTAAAAACAAGGAATACTGTCTTTCTTTTCCGTAAGGTGAGCCGGCAAATTTTCTCGCTGCTTCATCTTGAATAATTAAATAGGTATCTTCCGGAGGATTAATTGCCGAGGTTAATTTAGTAATGATGTCTGCTGTCAAATTAAAGGGAATATTTGAAAAAACTTTGTATTTCTCATTTCTGGGTAAATTATAACTTAAAAAATCACCATACCTGATTTTAATCCTGTCATTGTCTTTGAATTTTTGAGATAATCTTTTATACAATTCTTCATCTTTTTCAATGCCTATAACTTTGGTGCATCTTTTTGCAAGCTGTTCGGTGATTATTCCCTTTCCGGGACCAATTTCGTAGACCACGTCCTGCGAACCAATACTTGATTGGTTTATGATTCTTTCTACAAGTTTATTATTATTTAAAAAATTTTGTGAATATTTTAGCTGGTTAATTTTTTTATAAACATCCATAAAAAGAAATCTGATTTTACTTTCCTATTAACATTGTAATGATAGATACCCAGGGGAAGGTCTTTCGATCTAAATATTACGGGGTATAATTCTAATGCATATCTTGCTCCCGCAGAAGGATACATCCTGTAATATTTATTTTTGTTTTTTGAGAATTTTGTTTCTTCTAAGACCTTAACTATTAATGAGGGAGTTGATTATTTTTATCAGAGCTCGACTTTTTATTTTTAATTTAGGATTCTAAAATAAAATTTGGAATCCCACTGTTTTTACTTTATCACTCTTTCTCCCAAAAGTCAAGAAAAAACAGAGGACGGGCCTCTGCTTTTGTTACAAAATACCGCGATCGCGGTATTTTGTAACGCTGATAATTTGTAACAAATGGGCACGATCGTGCCGAAATGTTACCTTCTTTAAATATCCATCTCCCTTCTCAAAAAGTCAAATTTTTTAAGCAAAATTTATCCCCAAGCCCATTTTTCTTCAATTACCTGAGCGTAGCGAAAGGTGAAGATGAAGTAAAACTTCATCGCTTTTAAGCGAAAATCTCAATTTTTATTTGTAAAATAATCTCCGACAAAAAATTAAAAAGGCAGGAATCTAATAAAATGATAGATACCTGCCTTTTAGGTAAAATAGCTATAACTTATTAAAATTAATCTCTTTCCACATGCTTGTTCTTTGATTCCACTGATACAATTTTATCACTTCCACTATTTCTGTTGGAGAATATTGGATTTCTTTATAGGCCCCGCGATTAGTTCGACGAGAATAATGATACTTTATTCTTTCTACTTTTGGCTTAATCAATCTTTCTAATCGCATTTTACCTTCGGGGGTAAAAAATATTATTGTTTCTCTTTTACCCTTTACGCCCTCTTTTATTTCTATCTCATCTACAGATTCCTTTTCAATCCCAAATTTACTATTTATCATTTCGTACAACCTTTCCCAGCGAGACTCTTGCACTTTTTTACCCTCCTTTTTATATATATTTTCAATGAACTTTAGTAAATTTCATTATTTATTACTTTTATAAACAAATCTTCTTGCCAATTTTTTCTAAAACAAAATCTTTTATTTTTAATAAATTTGTCTAAAAATAAAAAATAATCTGAATGTTTGATAGCTCTTTTAGATTTAGGGAATAAAGCGATACCCATTGGATATCCAGCTTTTTGGATAATTTTTTCTTTAAGATAATCAAGCGTGTTGTTTGAATATGATCTATCAACAACCGCAATTTTTTTATTTTTTAGATCTTTGCTAAAAATCCTCAACTCTTTAGTCTGGTCTAAACTCAAATGACACTCCCATAACATTATTTGTTTATCATCATCTGTTTCTTCAATAAAACCAAAAGCATACTTCAAGCCAGATTTCGGAACAAAAATATAAACATCATTTTTAGGTAAACCCTTCCAAAAACCATATATTGCTATATTAGGAATATTAGCTTTTTCAAAAATAGAATACTTTTTAATTAATCTATTATAAAAACTTCTAGTTTTAAAATGAGTTTTGATTATTTCTTTAGTTTTAATATTAAATTTTCTAATTTTTATCAATTTTTTTGCCTCTTTTAACTTTACTTTCCATAAATTAGTCTGTTTTAATTTTCGGTACAAAAATCTTGGAACAGCATGCACCCTTTTATCAGAGCCAACAATTCTTATCTCTAAGTCAGAAGAAACTCCTTGGAGAAAAATTGCCTCAAAACCTTTAAAATATGAGTTCAGTACAGTTTCATTTAAAAATTCTTGGATGTTTATCAACTTCAAACTCCAGAATAAAGCAAGTATCTCTTGAGGATTGAATGTAGGATTTGAGTAAACCTCACTTAGGTCGCATAAAACTGTTTCGGGAGCTTGAAGAATAAATTTATGTTTTCCAGGATAAATAGACCAACCTTGTTTTATCTTATCTGTTATTTCATTTATGTCCGTTGTTATATAAATGATATTGTTTTTAAAGTGTGATTTATTATAAACCAACAAACCGAATCTGTATTCTTGTAATGGCTTAAAAATATTATATGTTTCTTCTAGTAACTCCTTTATATCTACCATAGATTATAAACTTCGTTAGCAATGCTTGATCGTGAGCTTACAGAACAACAATATGGCTTAAAATTATATTTTTCATAAACCTCTATAAGTTTTTTAGTGAAATGTAAAATTTCATCTGGCGAAATAGTTTTTTTATAACGCCATACAGAACCAGGCCTCGGAAAAAATACAGAATAGTCTGCAACAATACCTTCATTGGCTAGTCGCAATACCCCTTCAAATAACCCACCTAACGGTTCTGATCCTAATACAAAATTTGTTCTCACTTTCCCCTTTCCAAAAACCTTTACACTGTATTCTAATGCTTTAATTATTTTTTCATAACCATAACGTTTATTTTTTCCAGGGCAAACATTCTTAAAAAGTCGTTTATCAAAACATTCCAGGTTAAAACACATGTATCGAAATCCATATTCACTTGATTTATCTATTTTCTTAAAATCGAGTGGTGGCATAAGATTAAAATAACTGTCAATTTCAGAAAAATTAATTTTATCTTTTATCGCATCAATTAAGTTAAACACTATTTCCCATTCCAAATCTAAATCTGAAAGATTCCCAGAAATAATTGCGAAATGAAAATGAGGTTTTATTTTATCTTTTAATAAAGCTTCGAAACTTCTGAGTACATTCCTACACATATAATCTCGATAATAGTCCCACCAAGCTCTATAATTTCCATTAAATTTATTTCTGATCTCAAAAACATTAGGTTTAATTCCTGTAAACCCCATTCTTTTGGGATTAGCACCACAAAATTTACACTCTTCTCCGTATACCCAATTTTCACAACCATCGTATGGAATTATGGAAACTTTATCTAGCCCTACTACACTTACAAATTCGTCTAATGGAACCCCTTTATATTTCCTTTTAGCGTAATCATATAAAGGGACTAGCCTTATACTAACTGGAAAATTTTCCTTGGTTTTTTTATCTAATATCACAAAATCATTATTCTCTACAGAAAATAAAAAAGGAGATTCTTTTCTGTAATATACTTTCACCACTGATTTTTCTTCCCCCCTCTCTAAAATTAGTTCATCGGGAATAAAATCTCTTTCAATATTTTTTACAGGAAGGAAGTGCCGATCAGAAACTCTAATTTTATTAACTTTATAATCAGATTTTATTTCTGGATATTTCTTTTTAATAGCCTTGAAATTGAAATCTAAACCATTAGTTAAAAGAAGAAGTTTAAAATTTAATACTTCCGATGAGGTAGGTATCTTTAAATATTTCTTAAGAGTTTTCATCTCTGTTTTTTTCTTCTTAAGATCAAATTAAAAATTATATTCTCATTTTTGATATTCTCTTTTTTTGAGAATTCTCTCCATAAATCCCAATAAGTACCAGTTATTCTATCTTTGAAATCAAATCCTAAAGTTTTCACCGTTTCTTTAATCACTTTTTCTTCACCCTCAATTTCTATAAACATACCCATTGGTAATCTATCTATAACAATTTCTATATCATCTGATCGCCATTTTTCACGATACTTTTCCATTATAAGAATTTTAGTGAAACCTAAATTTTCCAAAATCATTTTCATTTTTTCGGCATCTGAAATCTCTAATTCAACTTCCTCTCTCTCTTTAAATTCTTCATTCTTAATTTTTCGTTTAAAGGTTATTACATTTTTAAAACCAGTTCGGACTCTTAAAAATTGACCTCTTTGTTCAAGATTTTTATCGGTGGTATCAAAACGGAACGTTTTTTCAAAAGCTTTTCCAATAAAATGCATCCCTTTCCTTTTAAGAATTTTTCGGATAAAATTAGGATTATCAATCTTAAATTTTATTTCAACTTCATGACTATTAGTATGCATATATTAAGAAATAACATATTTTTAAACTTTTCTCAAGTTTTCGAAATAAAAACAGAGGTCCAAAACAACCTCTGTTTATTTTATTTTACTTAAGATAGTAAGGGGTTTAATTTCTGAAATTAAGAATATCTTTGTGCCGCCTGGTAGTTTAACTATTACCTTTTCACCAACTGATTTTCCGAGTAAAGATTTAGTAAATGGAGCTTCACAGGAAAGAAATCTATATTTTTTCGAATTGGGATTATAAATTACATCAAGTGATCCTACAATGCCATATTCGGTACTTTCTTTTGTGGCAATATCTTCTACTTCGATACTTTTACCAACTGTCACTTTATCTTTATTACACAAAAAATACATATCTTCAATAAAACTTACGTCTTTTAGAGCAGCAGAAAGCGTGTAAAGTTCTTGATTTAACATTTGCTGCTCTCTTAATGCTTCTTCCCAAGAGGCATTATCATGCCAATAACCACCACTATTATATGTCTCCCGTAATGTCTTGGGTATCTCATTAGTTAACTTTTCTCTAATCACCGCTATTCTCTTTTTGATATCTTTATAAGTCGATTTTAATATGAAATTTCGTTTCTTCTCGTTCATATTATTCTCCTCCCGAAGATTTCTGCCTTAATTTTTTTTAAAGACTCTCTCTCACTTTCGTCGACAGTATCGATAAAAATAAACTCTTTTCTTTGCCGAAAATAGTTTATATACCGCTCTCGGAAGCATTTATCTTCTTTAATTATATCGTACCTTGTCTTTTTCTGTCTCTGCTCAACTCTCTGACGCCGTTCTTTTTCATTTGAGACGAAAATGAAAAAAGAGATATCAGGTTGTTCAAGCATCATTAAATTTATATCGATAGCAATCTTGAGTCCTAGGAGTTTGTGAATTGAAATAGTCGAATGGATATAACGGTCACAAACTACAATTTTTGATTTTCGCATCTTCGTTACCCTATCAGATACATATAAATTAGCAAGAAGATAATAAAAAAAACGAGTTTGCAGACTTACCTTCTCATCCATTACCTTTCTAATTCCATTAACCTCCAATAAAGGAGGTGGCGTCGCAATATATAATCCCCCTAAATCAGAAGCCAACATTTTAGCCAAAGTTGTTTTACCAGCTCCATCTAACCCTTCAAATACTATAAAGGGATACATTTTCTTTCCCTCCTCTTTTTTTATTTTTAATTTAGGATTCTAAGAATCCTATACTGTTATTGTTTTGACAATATCACTTTTCCTCCCAAAAGTCAAGAAATAACAGAGGCTGGACTTCTGTTATCAACTGTGGATGATTTGGTATATAGCAGTACCGATCGGACCTACTATATACACCCTGCTATAAAAAAACGGAGAGCGGGTCTCCGTAATTTGTTATTTTTCAAATAGAAATTAATCGCTAAAAATCAGTAGGGACTTATAGTATCTCCTTTAATTGGTGAATACTCTTTTTTACGTTTTTCGCCCTTCTTGTTCTTTATCATTACATTCTGAAAATAACACTTAATTCCTTTTCCTTCTTGAATTATCTCATTATCTTGTAAATGATAATGAAGATGTGGCCCTGAAGAATTACCTGAATTTCCGCTAACCCCAACAACTTGGCCTGTTTTAACTGTATCTCCTGCTTTTACTTTTATGCTTCCTTGTTTTAAATGGGCTAAAACTGAGACCTCATTTTTGCGGTGTCTAATAATTACTGCGTTTCCTAATGCCAAATATGGATTCATTGAACCGGGCTTATTATCTCTTACCCCATCAACAGCTTCTATTATAATTCCATCTGCCGGTGCTAAAACTTCTTTACTAAAGGAATAATAATCCTCATTCCTTTTGCCTTTCCCTTTGTATCTTTTACCTTTATTATTCAGGGCATCAAAATCAAAGGCAAACTTTTGATTATCTACATCGTGATGAGCGTTTAATTTTTTTGTATCTCCTCCCCAAAACACAGACCAAGTTCCTTTAAATGGTAAATATAGATTTGTTTTATTTCTTTTTGTCATAATATCTCATTTTAATAAATTCAACGAGAAAATAGGGTCTCTAAATAAAAATGAATAAAAATCAGAATTGACACCATCCTCATTATTTCCTCTTTTTTAGGCATATTATTATCTTCTTTGGTAATTTTTTAGATAATCTATTTTCTTAATGACCCATCAACCTTGGATCTTTCTCCTACTTCAAATATTAAACAAATCAAAGAGGCTTATCAAGTTTTTGAATGCATATATGTTAACCTCACCTTCTCAAAAACAAAAGCCCCGTTTTTCAAGGCTATTTTTATATTTCTCTAATTCTTTTCTCAATTTCCGTCTCCGTAGTTTCTTTTAGATTTAAAATCAAATATTCTTTTAAGGAATTTTTTGTCTTTGGTTATATTCTTAGCGATTATTTCTCTTTTTGTAAGCCACAAAATTTCAAGTTCTTCTTTGGCGACAAAATTGTTTACTTAATTTTTACTCCTCTTACGACTAAAAATAGTGGTATTTCTTTTCCAGCAAGTTCTTTCATTTCCTTTTCTATGAGAGTAGTATATCTCGATCGGCGCAGTCTTACATCCCCCATTTCTTTAGTTGCTTTTTTAACTTTCTTTTTTGTTGCAATTTCTCTAAATTCATCAACTAAAAAGCCAGCGTTTCGCAAGTATCTAAAATATGTTTCAAGTGGTCGATGATATTGGGTAGTCTTTACCCCGCTTGCCCACAATCCGAATTTCCACGCTACAAGAGACAAATATTTATAAATTGCTCGGGCAAAATATTTTTTACCTTTCTCTTTTATAATTGTCCATTGCTGAGCATAATCATCGAAAACAGGATGAGTGATAGAAAAAATAATGCGACCATTCTTTTTCAAAACCCGCGAAGCTTCTTTTAGAGCGCCTTTTGCATCAGCGATATCCATCAAACACATATTTGCTACCACGATATCGAAACTTCTACTTCTTAAATCATGTAAATTGGCAGCATCCCGCACTAGATATTTTATACCAAGCGGGTTTAATTTTTCTTTTTCGATTGCAAAACCAATGAGTTCTTTAGAGAGGTCAATACCAATAACCTTAGCACCCTTTTTAGCCAGAAGCCT
>Ga0100395_1001789_pt1 | contig 16326 bp, 11 predicted proteins | sample CryGeymeta201519_FD_81542 | JGI IMG/M metagenome (GOLD analysis project Ga0100395, IMG submission 81542) | Groundwater microbial communities from Crystal Geyser aquifers in Utah, USA - Crystal Geyser metaG 2015-19 | ecosystem: Environmental > Aquatic > Deep subsurface > Groundwater | place: USA... | reverse complement strand
TCGCCAAGTACTGCAATTTGACAACTGGCTATTATCGCGCCTATCTGCCGGGAGTGAATTATTATTCGCAGCCGGTTTATTTTGACAACAAAGAAGACAAAGAAATAAAAATTGGCTGGTGTCCGCAAAATGATCTGGTTGTCTCTTTGGATAATGGCATTTATTTCGCCTTTGAGAATCAAGACACTAAGGACTGGTTTAACACAAACATTGATTTTTTCCGTGATTTAAGTCAAAAAATTGTTCGCTTGAAAAATCAATCAAAAGATGTTGGGAATTTGATTATCTCGATCAGAAAAGGTGATTTTAACGCCGCGGCGTTATCTCGGGATGTTCCGACCTGTTTCAGCAATTCTCCCTCCCGGATAATTGTTCTTTTTCGGGATTTGATTGATTGGTACATAAAAATTCATCGCACCGAGGATCTTTTCACTGCTGTCGCCCACGAATACGGCCATCATGTTTATCAGGCGAAATTTCTTGACCCAAATACATCGTTTGGCCGACGCTGGCAGCAATTATTTAATCAGATCGTCAATGATGGCAATAGCAGTTTTCGGGACTGTGTCTGGAATCAGATTAGGGAAGGCAATGTTGAAATTTTACCTTATCCCCTGATAGGCCATCCCTATGACAATCCGCATGAAATGTTCGCCTCATTTTTCTCCGCCTACTTCACCCAGCATGACCGATTCTATGGAATTATCAAATATCATGCGGGAGAAAATAGTTACTGCCAAAATACCTTGGCTTATATGTGGGAATTATTCGCCGAAAATGTCGGTACGGTTTACGGCAATGACAATTTGATGTTCAAGCCGGTTGGCGGCCGGTTGGGAAATGCCAATTATACCTTTGAGCAAATCAAGCGCGGCCATTGGCGGGAGAGTGTTTATAATAGTTTGGGACTCTTGCAAAAAGCTATGGTTCAATTTAATCGGATTATTGGGCCGGTTGCTAACGCTAACAATTGGGCTAAAGCAGTTCTGCAGCAGAAAATTAACGCCTTTAACAATTGGCTTGATAATGCTTTGAAAAAATTAGGATTATTTAATGAAACCGGAACAATCACAGGAACATTAGTAAACGAGTCCGGCCAGAAATTAGCAGATTATCTTATTCAAATCGGACCACGCGTAGCAATAACTAACAGTCAGGGCAATTTTATCATTCGCCGAATACCCAAAGGAGAACAGCAGATTATTCGAATCCGATATCAAAACCAAACTAATTTTCAAATTATTGATCCGGCGAATAAAAAGGTCAATGTTATTAAAGGTGAGAGTGTTAATGCTCAAATCAAGATAAAACCTCGGTAGCTAGAAATCAAGACTTCAAAAATAGAATGTCAGCTATTTTTTCCACCAGTGCTCTCCGTCGGTTGAGATATTAATAGTACTATTTAAATCGGTGCGGTAGATGTCGGCGCCGATTTTTTGTAGCAGTTCCAGAATTTGTTTATGCGGAAAGCTGAATTTGTTGTCTTTGGCGAGTGAAATTGCGGCGATTTTTGGATTAATAATACTAATGTTCTCCTCGGTTGTGCCGTTTTTTGAACCATGATGGGCGACTTTCAGAAATACAACATTAGCGATTAAATTTTTATTATTGGCAATAATACCTTGCCAACACTCAATCTCGCAATCGCCGGGAAGCAGTGCGGAAAAACTTCCGTAGTCAAAGCGGAAAACCTCCGAAGTATTATTTAAATTATCTTTGTAGCCCTGCGCATTATTGCCAGGCCAGAGAAAAGTAATTTTGCCTTGATCAAAAACCGATTCTATTTTATTAATCATCGGAATTTCCGTCGGAATATTTTTATCTTTTATTTCTGCCAGAAAATCCCTGTAAACTCCGCTGTTGTAATCGATCCCATTATATCCGACCTTATCCACTTTGTATCTTTTCAAAACTTCAATAAGCCCGCTGACATGATCAGCATGTGGATGAGATAAAATCACCTCCTCAATCTCTTGATCTTCAACCGGCATAACTTTTCCAAGTTGGGCAATCACTGAATCATCCGGGCCGCCGTCGACCAAAATCTGGTAGTCGCCTTTTTGGATTAAAATCGAGTCGCCCTGGCCGACATCTAGGACAAAAATATGCAGATTGTTATCAGGTTCTTTAAAATAAACTGTCCAAATAGCAATGGCTAGAAATGCCAGAAAGATCAGAAAATAAATTTTTATGCTATTTATTTTTTTGCCCATCGGAATTTTGTCAGGTAAATATATATTGCGCCTATAAATAATGAATAAACTACGGCTAGAATAATTTGCCAGCTGCCCTTTAACTCAATCGAAGAAAGTGGTAGAGCAGAAAAATATTTAGCTATTAGTAAAACATATTTTAACGGCAGATATGAAATTAGAAATGCCAGATGACCGATTGACGGCAGGAGAAAAAATATTATTGCTGATAAAAAAACAAAAAGCATAGACAGGGGAATAATCGGCAAAATTAGAACATTGGTTAGTGGGGCGATAATAGAAATGCGACCGAATGTGGTTAGAAGTAATGGCAGAACAATAATTTGTGCCGATAGAGTTTCTGTTACTGCCAATTGAATGGTTTTTGGAATATTTTTTAATGGTCGCCGCTCAAAAAATTTAATTAGAATGTTAGAGAAATAAACCAAACCGATATAGGCTAAAAATGACAATTGAAAACCAATATCATATCGAAGAACAAAAGAATTGATTGCGACCATTACTGTTGCTGCTAACAGAATTAAATTAGTTTTATCAGCTCTCCGACCAATTGTTGCTCCAAAAGCCAGAAGTAGAGAAATAATTGCTGCCCTGACAACGCTGGCTGAGGCGCCTGTCAGAGCAACGAAGAGGATGACAAAAATAATTGAAATTACAAAATTTGTTTTGCGGTTGATAACTCCGAGCAATAATGCCGATAAAAAGACAATAATTATAGTTACATTGAAACCGGAAAGAGCAACAATGTGTGTAATGCCGGTTCTGTTAAATTGGTTCATAATCTCGTCAGTGAAACCTTCTTTCGAACCAATGAGAATTCCAACCGCTAATGAACTTTCTGGTTCAGGTAAGTTTTTCTTTATTGTGCTTTCAAACTTTCTACGAAAAGTATAAAGACAACTTAATATCCTGTTGCCATTGTTTTTCGAAACAATTTCAATTTTAGCATTTTTTACAATACCGATAACACTGTAACGTTTCAGGTAGTTGATGTAGTCGAAATCAAAGAAATTCTCTGGTTGTTCAATTTTGCCTTTGATTTTTAATTTTTCACCATAGGCAAATTCTGGATATCTTCCGGCTTCGATGAGTAGTTTGGCTTTGTAGTCAACAACATGCAGAAAAAATTGCTGGCGATTGCCTTCATTCTCTGGATAGCTGCTGACAACGCCGGAAAATTCTTTATCCTGACCGAAGGGCAGAATTTGTGACGATAATTTAGTATTCTGGTAGCTAAAAAACAAGAAGCCGGTGGAAAATGAAATGGCAGAAAAAATGATAACTTTGATCAGAAAGTCGCGCCTGAATATGTAGTATATACTGACTTGGATAACCACAATCGCGATTGCAACAGAATAAATGGCAAAAAAATCTAGATTAAAAAAGCTGGAGATAAAAACTCCAAGCAAAAAAGAAAGCATTATAAATGTAAAAACCCGGTAACTCGGAATTGACAATTTTTTCATTTAGGCTTATTATACCAAGATGAAAGGATTGGATGGATAAGAATCAAAAGAAAAAAATTACCGCCCAAGAAAAGTTGGGCGAGTCTCGCTCAACATCTGTTGAGCGGAAAGAGCTAGAAGCGAAAATTGCCGAGTTGACGGCTGGTTGGCAACGAACTCAAGCGGATTTTTTGAATTTCAAAAAACAAGCTGCTAATGATCGGCTGCGACTAATTAAATCTGCCAATTCCGATTTGGTGCATCAGCTGCTTACTGTCCTCGATCATTTCCAGTTAGCGGCAAGACATATTCCAAAAGATTTAGAAAATCACAACTGGGCGCAAGGGATTCGCCAAATTGAAAGACAGTTTGAAAAAATACTCGCTGATAATGGGCTAGAGCATATTGAATCAGTTGGTCAACAATTTAATCCAGAGCTACATGAAGCAGTTGAGGAAGTCGAGTCTGAAAAACCAGAAGGCGAAATTGTTGAAGAAATCTTAGCGGGCTATAAGTTTGCTGATTCAGTCCTTCGCCCTGCCAAAGTCAAAGTGTCTAAAGGAAAATAAATTAGTAAATAAAAAACTGCTTTTTGGTTCAAGAGGCAGTTTTTTATTAGACTCCATATGTTCTTGACAGAGGATTTTTGTTTTGCTAGATTAGATAATGTGTCGAAAAATTGGGGTGTGGCGCAGCTTGGTTAGCGCGCGTGCTTCGGGAGCACGAGGTCGTTGGTTCAAATCCAACCACCCCGACCAACGTTTCCAATCAGGTCTCTTCGTTATGGAGCGGGAGGCCTGTTGGTGGAGTCCCTCGATTTCTGGGTATCCACCGAGCGAAAGAGGGCCGCCAGGTCCCGGCTTTTGCCATGATAGTGGGGCGTAACCTGGATTTGGGGGCTCCATAACCTTTGCCGTAAGGCAGGTGTGCTAGCTCAGATTGGTGAGAGCATGTCCCTGATAAGGACAAGGTCGCTGGTTCGATTCCAGCGCGCACCGCCAGTTTCGTGTCCGGCGGACACCCCCGTGGTTGTCCGCTTTTTTCTTTTTCTAGAAAGGAAAAATGATTATTGTGTATATTTGGGTATTGACAAAATGTAAAGTTTCCTTTACATTTTTATATAGGAGTTGGTTTTCCGTCAAACAAACCCACAAGGCGGACGGCGATGAGTCGGGTCATGGGGTCACTACAATCCACAGACCGAACTGACTCCAACATTAGTAAAAAGTAGAATATTAAGTAATCATAAGGAGAAATATGGGAAAGATTATTGGTATTGATTTAGGTACGACTAATTCAGCTGTTGCAGTTATGGAAGGCGGCGAGGCAAAAATTATTCCGACTGCTGAGGGCGGCAGGGTCTGCCCATCGGTTGTGGCTGAAAATAAAAAAGGGGAACGACTTGTTGGCCAGTTGGCTAAACGTCAAGCAGTTACTAACTCTGAAAATACGATTTTTTCAGTCAAGCGTTTTATTGGTCGTAAATATAATGACAAGGAATCTCAGGATGATCTAAAGAAAATGCCCTATGCTCATAAGAAAGCTGCTGATGGTTCGATTCGTGTAGTGATGAACGGCCCGTCTGCCGCCGAGGCAGGTAAAGAATACAGCCCGCAGGAAATTTCCGCTTTCATTTTACAAAAACTAAAAGCTGATGCTGAAGCATATCTTGGTGAAAAGGTAGCTGAGGCTGTTATCACCGTCCCAGCCTATTTCAATGACTCACAGCGTCAGGCGACAAAAGATGCCGGTAAAATTGCCGGACTGGATGTTAAGCGCATTATCAATGAGCCAACTGCTGCGGCTTTAGCCTACGGACTTGATAGAAAAAAGAATGAGAAGATCGCAGTTTATGACTTAGGTGGCGGTACTTTTGATATCACAATTTTAGAGTTAGGCGATGGCGTTTTTGAGGTCAAAGCGACCAATGGCGATACCCATCTTGGTGGTGACGACTTTGATCAGAAGATCATGGACTATATTATTGATGAGTTCAAGAAAGATCAAGGAGTAGATTTACATTCTGACAAAGCGGCAATTCAGCGAGTCAAAGAAGCAGCTGAAAAAGCCAAAGTTGAACTCTCAACCACCAATGAAACGGAAATAAATTTGCCTTTTGTCACTGCTGACGCCTCTGGACCGAAACACCTGCAAATGACCTTGACTCGGGCCAAATTAGAAAGTCTAGTCGCTGATCTGATTGATAAAACTGAAGGTCCGTGTAAAAAAGTCTTAACGGATTCAAAAGTGCAGGCCAAGGATATTGATGAAGTGATTTTGGTTGGCGGTCAGACCAGAATGCCGGCAGTTCGGGAAGTGGTTAAAAAGATTTTTGATAAAGAGCCGAATCACTCAGTCAATCCTGATGAAGCGGTGGCGATCGGCGCGGCAATTCAAGGTGGTGTTCTTGGTGGTGAAGTCAAAGATCTTCTGCTTCTGGACGTTACTCCACTATCACTTGGAATTGAGACTTTGGGTGGAGTAAGTACCAAATTGATCGAGCGCAATACCACAATTCCAACTTCAAAATCACAGATTTTCTCGACTGCCGCTGATAATCAAACCCAAGTTGATATCCACGTTTTGCAAGGTGAGCGCGAAATGGCTGCTGACAGCAAAACTCTCGGTCGCTTTATCCTTGACGGTATCCCGCCGGCACCACGCGGCATTCCACAGATTGAGGTCTCCTTTGACATTGATGCCAATGGCATCGTTAATGTCAAAGCGACTGACAAGGCTACTGGCAAAGAGCAAAAGATCACTATTACTTCTTCATCTGGTTTGTCGGAAGAAGAGATTGAGAAGATGAGAAAGGATGCCGAGGCTCATGCCGACGAAGATAAGAAAAAACGCGAATTGATTGATGCAAAAAATATGGCAGAAAGTTTAGTATATACTGCCGAAAAAACATTGAAAGACCTGTCTGCCGCCAAGGCAGGCGCCGGGGATAAGGTTGATTCAAACAAAAAGACAGAGGTTGAGGATAAGGTCAAAGCAGTAAGAGACGCACTTCCTGGCGATAACACCCAAGTGATTAAGGAGATGACCGAGGCATTGTCGAAGTCCTTGCAAGAACTTGGTGCTTCGATGTATCAGCAGCAAGCTGGTTCGCAGTCAGCAGAAACTGGGAGCGAAGAGAGGAAATCAGAGAATCAGGAGAAGAAAGAGAAAAAATAAATTGCTGTGAAATAAGTTTTTAAAACTATATCATTGCACTTGAAAAATAATATTGCTAGAATATCTTCAGGGAGGGCAATTGTTGGATTTTCTGAAAAAACCAATATTTATCATAATTTTGGCAGCGGCTCTTGTTGTTGCTGGCATCTGGGCTTATATTTCGAATAGAAATCAGGCAAAAGAGGCAGAGCAAAAAGCTGAGAGCGAGAAAAAAGCTACCGAGGCAGTCAAAATTAGCAATCTGACAAATATTGATTCCAGCAGTTTAAATGAAAATATTACCAGTCAGGCGAGTGTTGCTGATGGAAAAGCAGCTGAGGTTGATAAAAAATTTCAGTTGATCGCAGTCGAGGTAAAATTGCCCGGCTCCTTGGACACAGGTTCTGGCGAAACTACCTACGTCTATGCATCATCAGCTGATAAGATTAATAACTGGGTGATAACAGTTTCAAATACCACTGGGAAATTTGTTCGAGCCAGAGTGCCCAAAGAGGATTACATCGGCGGCCTTGGAGCCATCAGTCGCGATTACTGGAAATTGAATTATATCGCTGCCCTGCAAATAGCTGAAAAAAATGGCGGGCTGGACTTTCGTAATAGCAATGAGGTTGTGGAAGTTAGATTGACACTGAAAAATTCTGATCCGAAAAATTGGTTATATTGGTTTGTTGACTATGTGAGTAAGAACAACATGAAGGAAATTCAGATTGATGCTAGCAACGGTAGTGTAGTAGTACAGTGAGAGAATAGATAGGAGTTTTTTGCCCTAGGAAAATCGGAGTTTCTCTGAAAAAGTTTTTTATTATTTAAATTATGGCACAGGATTGTTATAAAATCTTGGGCGTAGAGAAGAACGCCTCGACGGAGGAAATTAAAAAAGCTTACAGAAAGCTGGCTTTGAAGTATCATCCGGATCGTGGTGGCAGTGAGGAAGACGCGAGAAAGTTTAAAGAGATAAATGAAGCTTATCAGGTTCTTTCTGACCCACAAAAGCGGGCACAATATGATCAATTTGGTCGGACGGATTTTGGCAATGCCGGCGGCTTTGGTGGTTTTGAGGGATTTCAAGGTTTTGGTGGCCAAGATTATGAATTCAATTTCGGTGGTTTTGGCGGGCTTGGAGATATTTTTGAAAACTTCTTTGGCCAGGCGTTTTCTCAGGTTCAAGCTGAGATTCGCATTACTCCGGCTCAAGCAGTTTTGGGCGATAAATTAGAAGTTAGTGTTGGTGGTGAAAAAATAAATTTGGATATTCCCGCTGGCACGCAAGATGGCCAGGCGTTTAGATTTCAGGGTAGAGGGCGAGCCCACAAAAGTGGCAGGGGAGATTTGATTATTTCTGTTCGAATCGAAATACCAAAAAATATTACCCGAGAGCAACGTGAACTCTATGAACAGCTTCGTGAGGTCGAAAGCAAAAAACGAAGTTGGTGGAAATAAATTAGGAAGCTGCTAAAATCTACACAACAAAAACTTGTAAAAACTTATAAAGAATAAATATAAAATCCACTAGATCAAGATTATATTTATACGGATTTTCAATGATCATTGAAAATCCGTATAAAATTCAACTTTGAAATGGTGCGACTAAATAAATATTATTTTTTAAAGATTCTGTTTAAATAATTTTCGATATCAGTTTTATCGGAGATAATATAAGCAACATATTGACGAATTTTTAATTCATCGATTATCAAATCAACTTGATCAGCTCTAACAAATGGACAAACCCACAAACTTTTTTGAACTAGCTTAAAACCGATTCGCTTAATTGAACGGCGAAACTGATCGCGATCCCCTGATCTCTGCTCGGGAATGTCAAATGATAAAAATCTCCATTTACCATCTTTTTTATCATTTTTATCTCCTTCAAGTTGCCGAATTTTGCCTTTATGCGTTAGGCGAACGGATTTTTGGCCTTTTTCGATTTTTGTCTCAAGATAGCCGCGGTGAATTAAACCGTTAAGATAATTTACCGGCAGACTTTTGTATTCTTCGTTCATTCTCATCTTCTGCAAAATTGCTTTTTGATCTACAAAAGATCCAACAAGTGCTCCCGGGATCGAACAAATAATATCTAAAATTGACAGCGTAATTTCGCCAAAAATTCTTTTTGCCTCTTTTTTCGATTCTTTTTTTATAATTCAATCATAACAGAAAATAAAATATTTTATACGGATTTTCAATGATCATTGAAAATCCGTATAAGAATTAGGATCAAGAAGTCAAGATCAGATAGAATCAAATAGAATCAAATAGAATATTTTTTGGTTTATAGAGAGTTCCAGAATTAATATTCATTGCGAAATTTACGGCTTAATGGTCAAAAAGTGTTGGTGAAAGTGGTAGTTTTATCAGTCCTGTGCTATCATTTCTTTGATGAAAATATTTCTAAAATATTATTGAATGATTTTTATGAAAAAAAAGTTGTCCGAATTGTTCTAACAAATCAGTAATTCTTTGGGCTAAAACTAAAAACAACAAAAGGCGCTGGCGGTGTAAAAACTGTCAGCGTTCTTTTGTTTGGGAGAATCAAAGGTCTGGCCACAGGAGCTGGCTGAAGCTCTGGATTTCCGGCTTAACATTGGGACAAGTAGCCGATCGAGGGAATGTCAGTCTGGAGACTGCCAAGAGGACAATAGGCCAACTTTTATTGACAATGCCAGTAATTAAGCCAAACCTAATCCGAATGCCCGCCTTTTGATTGACGGCACATTTTTCAAAAGAATTAATTGTCTAATTTTGTACTTTGACTCTGGTCTTAAATACTTCCAGCTTTATCGTTATTCCGCAAGAGAGAAGGAGGCAGAAATTGAAAGCGATCTAAGGAAGTTAAAAAGAGCAAGTGTAAATGTTTCTAGTGTTACAACTGATGGTAAATTAGCGATCAAAACAGCACTCCGGAAAGTTTTTCCAGAAGTCAAATTTCAGCGTTGCTTGGTTCACATTCAAAGATATGCCGAAACCTACATCACCCAGAAGCCAAAAACCAAAGCCGGTATTGAGTTACAGGAGATCACAAAACGAATTAACTCCATTGACTCCGAAATTGCTATGAGAACATGGCTTTGTTGTCTTTCCCAGTGGAAGAGAATCTATTTCAACTTTTTGAAAGAAAAAAGTTATAGTAATGAAGATAATCACTGGTGGTATACGCACAGAAACTTGCGAAGAGTTATCTATCATATTGAAAATGCCCTACCGGATATGTTCGTCTATTTGAATGATAAATCAATCCCAAAAGATACTAATGGTTTAGAGGAAAGATTCGCGGATTTGAAACATAAATTTAGGACTCATCGAGGGCTTAAAAAAGAGAAACGAGAGAGTTATTTTGCATGGTATATTTATCTGAAAAATCTTAAGAAAAAGGGCTAAAATACCAACACTTTTTGACCATTAAACCAAAAATCTTCCGCTTCATTAGTTTGAACCATCAAGTGGATGTGATTAAGCATCAAACAGTAGTGAAAGAGATTAAAAGGTAGCTCAAACTTGAAACGATCAATGAGTTGCAAATAATAGTCGTAATCGGCGGGAGTTCGAAAAACAATATTTTTATTATTACCACGTGTTATTATGTGATAACAACTTTTCGATAATAATAATCTCGGGAACCTTGACATATATTTATTATAGCCGGTTTTCTTGATTTTATCAAAACCGAGTTCATTTGGGACCTGTCCCCTACCTAGCCCCGGCGGTTGGTGAAAAGCCATTTGAAGAGTTCGATCAAGGTAAGATTAATTGCTACCACAATGAGAACTATTGTCCACTGATGAAGATTTAATGGTGAGGTTTTTAGCAAGAGATTCAAGCTTCCGACATAAAGGGCGGCGAAAAGCAAACCGAGGCCGACAAAGAAAGCCAGTAATTGGTAGCGGTTGGAGAACGGATTAATTTTCCAGATCGGCTTATTTAAGCTCTTACAGGAGAAGGAAAAGAGTAAAGTGTTAAGTGAAATTGTGGCGAAAATCAAACTCGAAAGGTTGCCACCGACATCAAGGTAATTTGTTTGATTAATAATAAATAACAGGGCTGAGACCAAGACCGTCGTCGTGATGCCGATTGTCAGAACTAATCGTTTTGTTCGAGAATTTAGGATTGGAGTTTTATTCTCCGCCGGCGTGCTTCTGACAATATCGTGATGGGGGAATTCAAAAGCAAAAGACATATTAACCAAGCCGCTTTCTACCAGATTAATCCAGATAATTTGGGCGCCGAGAAGCGGCAAAGGCCAACCGGCCAGCAAACTTAAAAGAATTATAATAATTTCAACAAAATTGTCGGAAATTGCGTAAGTGATGACTTTTCGCATATTATCGAGAGCGATTCGCCCCTCGATTATTGATTCGGTCAAAGTGGTGAAATCGTTGTTCAGAAGAACGATTTCCGAGGTCTCTTTTGCCACATCACTGCCGGCGGCGACGGCAATGCCGACATTGGCTTTTTTCATCGCCGGCGTATCATTTATGCCGTCGCCGATCATCGCCACAATTTGGCCGCGGCCTTGATATTTTTCAATAATTTGTGATTTTTGAAAAGGGGAAATTTTGGCAAAAATTGAAATTTTATCGAACCACTCTTCGTTGCCGGCTTGAAAGTGATCATCTAATTGGCCACCCTCGATGATATTTTCATCTTTGGCCTCAATGCCGATTTTTGCCGCCACCGATTGGGCAATTAGCCGATTGTCTCCGGTAACGATAATCGGCCGAACGCCGATCTTCTGGCAAAAAGAAATGGCTTTTGGCAGATCCGGCCGCAAAGGATCAAAAAGAGCGATCAGGGCGACAAAGGTCATCTCGGAAACCAGCGAGTTGTCAGCCGCCAATAGTGTGCCGTCAATGGCGCTGACCATTTTCGCCGGGGTTTTCTTGTAACCGACTGCCAGTACTCGGTAGCCCTGCTCCGAGAGTTTCAGATATTGTTTGGATAATTTTTCAATCTCGGCGACGGTCAATTTTTTTTCCTTGCCTTCAATATTAACAATCACACTTTTCTCCAAAATTAACTCCGGCGCGCCCATAAAATAGAGAGTATTTTCCGTTTCCGAAAGTTTATTGAAAGAAGTCGAATATTTATGAGCCGGATTAAAGGGAATTTTGGTAATTTGCGGCTCATCTTGAAGGATTTTCTCCGGCTGGATTCCGGCCAAAGCGGCGGCGTAAATTAAGGCCTTTTCCGTCGGCCGGCCGCGCAAAATCCAGGAGTCCGGTTTATCGTCGGGATTTTCAATGAACGCTTCGGAACAAAGAGCGGCGATTTTTAAAGCCAGCATCTCAAAACGTTGGTCTGAAGCGCTTTTTCTTTTCTCCAAATCCTTAATTTGCGGCAATTCCAATTTGTCGGCAAAACCCCAGATGCCGGCAACCTGAATTTTGCCTTCAGTCAAAGTGCCGGTTTTGTCGGTGCAGATAATTGAAATTGCTCCAAGTGATTCGACGGAAATCAATTTTCGCACCAGAGAATTTTTATCCAACAGCCGCTGAACGGAGATGGCTAAAATTACCGTTATTGCTGCCGGCAGTCCCTCCGGGACTGCCGCCAAGGCAACGGCAACGGTAATAGCAACAATTTGGGCGAATTCCAATCCCCGAAGAAAACTGACTATTAGAATGATTAGGGCTAGGCCGAAAACGATTTTAGTAATCATCCGGCCGAGATTGTCTAATTGTTTTTCGCCCGGGGTCTTCTCCGTTTTGATTTTTTTTACCATGCCGGCAACTTTGCCAATCTCGGTCTTGTCGCCGGTTGTCACCACCAGCGCCCGAGCGCTGCCGGAGTCAACCAAAGTTCCCATAAAAAGCATATTTTCCCGTTCCGAGAGAATCGTATTTTTCGGCAACTCGACGGCGTTTTTTTCCTTTGGCAGTGACTCGCCGGTCAAAATTGATTCATCAATTCGCAGATCGTGACTGACAATTATTCGGGCGTCCGCCGGCACTTTCTGTCCGGTCTTTACTATTATAATATCGCCCGGCACCAGTTCTTCCTGATCAATTTCTCGCTGGTGGCCGTCGCGGATAACCAGTGATTTGACCCGCAGGGCATTTTTTAAGAGAAAAATTGCCCGGGAAATTGAAATCTTTTGATAGATGCCAAGGGCAATATTGACAAATAAAGCAGCGAAAATTACCAAACCGTCATTATAATCGCGGAGAGCAAAAAGCAGAACGGCGGAGATAAAAAGAATCTGATTAAGGAGCAAATCGAATTGGGAGATAAAAAGCCGGAGAAATCCGCTTGGCGAGTCCTTGGTAATTTCGTTTTTGCCGAAGGTCTTAACCAAACCCTCGACCTCTTTCTGTCCCAAACCGTCTTCCTGGCTTTTGAAAAATTTATAAAGTTCAGGCAATTTTTCGCTCCCAAAATTGCTTTTTTCCATAGTAGATAGTCCCCTATTAATAAAGTTTTGAAAACTATTATGTTATACTATAAGTGTATGATAACATATTTATAAAAGCAAATAAAAGAGAGGGGAAATGGCTTCAAGCGCGATTATTGATGCCGAGAAACTGAAGAAGACCTTTATAATCGGTCCTAATAAGATAGAAGTTATCAGGGGCGTAACTTTTTCTATACATCCCGGTGAGTATATTATTTTTTTCGGTCCCTCCGGTTGCGGCAAATCAACACTCCTAAATTTGTGCTCCGGTTTGGAAATCCCGACCGAGGGAAAGTTTTTAGTTCGCGGAGAGAATATTTCCGGCTATTCCTCCGATCAAAAAGCCAAATTCCGCCAAACAAAGATCGGGATTGTTTTTCAGTCCTTTAATCTTCTAAAATCAATGAGTGTTCAGGAAAATGTCGCTCTGCCGCTTTTGGCCGCCGGTTTGCCGCGGGAGAGAGCGCTAAAGCGGGCGACTAACCTGATAACAATTTTTGGTTTGGCGAAACATTTGAAGCAAATTCCGACCGAGCTCTCGGGTGGCCAGCAGCAAAGAGTAGCAATGGCTCGGGCGCTGGCGGCCAATCCTTGGATTTTAATCTGTGACGAGCCGACAGGCAACCTCGACTCAAAATCAACCGAGGATGTGATGGGAATTATCTATCACTTAAATCGCAAATCAAAAAGAACGATTTTGATGGTTACTCACAATCCCGAGCATCTGATTTATGCCAGCCGGGTTTTTTATATGAAAGACGGATTGATTATAAAAACCGAGGTTAATCACAAACGGCCGGAATTAAAGAAAGTCGGCGAGTTCGATCTTGAATCCCGAGCGCTGGAACAGGGCTAAGACAAGAATGGATAACGAATAAACTAATAACCAATAACGAATAAAACGAATATTAGTCATTAGTCATTAGAACATTAGTCATCCATTTGTGGAAGTATTATGAAATTTTCCCAAATTCTTCTCATCGCTATCAACAACATCAAATCGAATCGCATGCGATCGATTTTGACGATTATGGGCATCGCCGTCGGTATTGCGACGATTGTTTTTCTTGTTTCCCTCGGTTATGGCTTGCAGGAGTTATCAATTAAAAGAATCGCCTCGATTGCTGCCATCAACACCATCGAGGTCTCACCGGGCAAAACCGCAGTGCAAAAAGTTGACAACTCCCTGATCGCCAAAATTAAGGAGATGCCCGAGATAAGCAAGATTTCGCCGCTTCTGTCTTTGGGGCTGAAAATTGATTTTCAGGGCAAAAAAACCGATGCCGTCGGTTCGTTTATTGACGATGACTATGCTCAACTTCAGGGTATTGAAACGGTTGTCGGTGGTTTTTTCTCAAATTCACCGACCGATATTGTCGCTTCAACCGCGCTCCTTAAGGCCTTAAACATTGTGCCGACCGATGCGGTTAAAAAACAATTCACTTCAACGGTAATTATCGTTAATCCGGAGACAAAGGAGAAGAAAGAGATACCCAAGGAGTATACGGTCATCGGCGTCGTTCAAGATGATTCTGTCAGTTTCGCTTATGTGCCGATTGCTTCAGTTCAAGATCAAATTAGCGACAGCACGGTCTATAATCTTCTAGAGGTTAATGTTAAAGATCAAAAATCAATTCCGGCGGTCAAAGAGAGCATAACCTCAATGGGTTTTACCGTTACTTCGATCGCCGACACGATTTCTCAAGTTGACCAAATATTTAGAGTTATTCAGATAATTTTGGCTTTCTTTGGCTTGATCGCCCTTTTGGTTGCTTCGATCGGAATGTTTAACACGATGACCATTGCCCTTTTGGAGAGGACGCGTGATATCGGAGTGATGAAATCCCTTGGTGTCCGCGACCGCGATGTTTCAAAAATCTTTCTGACTGAATCATCAATGATTTCAACTTTAGGCGGAATAATCGGAGTAGTCCTGGGCTATGTTACCGCCAAAGGGATAAATTCTGGTGTTAATCAGTTGGCAAAAAGCGTTGGCGGCGAGCCGCAGACCCTGTTTGTCATACCGGCGATTTTTGCCGCCGGCATTGTGGTTTTCTCGGTTTTTGTCGGTTTTATCACCGGTTTTTACCCGTCGCGCCGCGCCTCGCGCCTAAATCCGCTTGACGCGCTACGATATGAGTAAAACCACCAAGAATGGATAACGAATAAACTAATAACCAATAACGAATAAAACGAATATTAGTCATTAGTCATTAGAACATTAGTCATCCATTTGTGGAAGTAACCATTTGACTAATTTGCTATAATAAAAGCAAGATGAAAATTGAAGCGACAAATCAACTCAGGGAAGGCAAGCCGGATAAAATAATTTACTTCAAGCAGACGACTTGGTATTTTATGGCTTTCGGTCTTTATCTTTTTTGTTGCCTTTTGGGCTTTGCCGTCGCTTATTTCTTGCTTAAATTGGTGATTAGCATGCAGATCAAATAAACCACATGGAGGAACACGGTAGGAAAACACGGATAATAAACAATGACGAAACCAGAATGACTAATGACCTGCCTGCCGGCAGGCAGGCGAACAAATATCAAATGACCAAATGTCCAATAATTCAATCACTTTAGTCATTTGTCATTCGAACTTCTTAATTTTTTCGTCATTCGGATTTCGGATTTAGTCATTTCCATCAGTGTTAATTCTGTGTAGTCGTCCGTGTGCTAACATTAACTAAAAAAATGATTTCAAAAAAGAAAAAAAACCTACTAATAACACTCTTGGCGGTTTTGCTTGTGGCGGCAATTGTTTCGGCAGTCGTCTCGAAAAAGCAATTTCGAGAGAGTAAAACCACTGATCTCCAGACCGCTTATACTCTTTCCGAAAGCGGGCAAAGGGATAAAGCGATTGAGTTGCTAAAAGACAGATATGATGCCGACAAGTCCGATAAACAAGTTGCCAAACAACTGGCGACTTATTATTTTCAGAACAAGCAGTATGAGGAATTTGCCAAAATCGTTGAAAAAGCCGATCTCAATGATACACAAGTCCTGACGATGCGGGCTTTTGTTTCCAGAGGCAAGGGCGAAGTTGATAATACGATTAATTTTTATCGGGAAGCGATAAAGACCTCGCCGCGCAGCGGTTC